>Ga0206117_100170_pt1 | contig 100773 bp, 95 predicted proteins | sample 3A5Ametagenome_FD_177997 | JGI IMG/M metagenome (GOLD analysis project Ga0206117, IMG submission 177997) | Enriched microbial communities from leaf-cutter ant dump, University of Wisconsin, Madison, United States - 3A5A | ecosystem: Environmental > Terrestrial > Nest > Insects nest > Nest dump...
TGGGTGAAAGGAGGAGGGGTGAAATCTCCCACGGTCTGTACTGCGGCAAACAGTCAGAAGCTGGCTTTGTCCCTCCTCCTCCCTTCAAGTCCTACCATACAAGCTGGCTTGCCAGCGATGAGGCCCTCAGCCTTTCTCCGGCTCCTTGATCCTGTACCACGCCACATACAACGCCGGCAGGAACAACAACGTCAGCAAGGTAGCGACGATGATCCCGCCGATCATCGCGTAGGCCATCGGCCCCCAGAACACCTCCCGGGCGATCGGGATCATGCCCAGGCTGGCCGCCGCCGCCGTCAGCAGGATCGGCCGGCGCCGGTGGTTGGTGGCCTCCACCACCGCATCCCACGGCGCATAGCCCTGCGCTTCGTATTCGTCGATCTGGGTCACCAGGATCACCGAGTTGCGGATGATGATGCCGATCAGCGCGAGAATCCCGAGGATCGCCACGAAGCCCATCGGCGTTCCCGTCGGCACCAGCGCCAGGACCACGCCGATCAGCCCCAGCGGCGCCACGCTGGCCACCAGGAACAGCTTCTGCACGCTGTGCAGCTGGATCATCAGGAAGGTCGCCATGAGGAACAGCATCAGCGGGATCACCTTGGCGATCGGCCCCTGGGCCTTGCCGCTCTCTTCCACCGTGCCCCCGGTCGCCACCTCGTAACCGGCCGGCAGCTTGCTGGCGAACGCCTCGATCTTCGGCTTGAGCTGCTTGACCAGGTCGGTCGGCTGGATCTCGTCGCGCACCGAGGCCTTGATGGTGATGGTCGGCTTGCGGCCACGGCGCCATACCAGCGGCTGCTCCAGCTCGTAGCGCACGGTGGCGAACGCCAGCAACGGAATCGAGGTGCCACCGGGAGTGACGATCTGCAGGTCCTGCAAGGTCTGCGGCGAACCGCGCTCGCTGTCCTCGGCCCGCGCCACCACGTCGATCAGGTAGATGTTGTCGTGCACCTCGGTCACCGGCGCACCGCTGACGATGGCCTGCATCACGTTGGCCACGTCCTCCGACGACAGCCCCAGCTGACGCGCCTTGTCCTGAGCGATCTCGACCCGCAGCACCTTGCCCGGCTCGTTCCAGTCGTAGATCATCTCGCCGATGTGCGGGTTGCTGTCGAGCAGGGTCGCCAGGTCGATCGCATGCTTGCGCACCAGGTCGATGTCCTTGCCGCTGACCCGGTACTGGATCGGCCGCCCCACCGGCGGGCCCATCTCCAGCGACTGCACGTTGCTGCCAATCCCGACGAAGTCATCGCGCAGGCGCTGCTCCAGCCGCGCCTTGAGCGCTTCCCGCGACTCCAGGCCCTTGCTCACCACCACCAGTTGCGCGTAGTACGGGTTCTGCAACTGCTGGTCCAGCGGCAGGTAGAAACGCACCGCGCCCTGGCCGATGTAGGTGCTCCAGTGGGCGATGTCCGGGTCGTCCTTGAAGGTCGCCTCGAAGCGGTCCACCACCTTGCGCGTCTCCTCGATCGAGGCGTTCTGCGGCAGGTTGATGTCCACCAGCAGCTCGGGCCGATCCGACGACGGGAAGAACTGGTTCTGCACGAAGCGCATGCAGAAGATCGCCAGGGCGAACAGCACCACGGTGCCGACGATGGTCAGCCAGCGATGACGCATGCACCACAGCAGGCCGCCATGGAACGCCTTGCCGACCCGCCCGGGCTCGGCCTCGTGTTTCTTGATCGCGGTGCTCAGCAGGTGCACGCCCAGCACCGGGGCGAACAGCACCGCCACCACCCAGGACACCAGCAACGCCACGGCGATCACCGCGAACAGGGTGAAGGTGTACTCCCCCGCCGAACTGGCATTGAGGCCGATGGGCACGAAGCCGGCCACGGTCACCAGGGTCCCGGTGAGCATGGGGAAGGCCGTCGAGGTATAGGCGAAGGTCGCCGCCTGGTCCTTGGTCTCGCCCATTTCCAGGCGGGTAACCATCACCTCGACGGTGATCATCGCGTCGTCCACCAGCAGCCCCAGGGCGATGATCAGCGCCCCGAGGGAAATCCGCTGCATGGTGATGCCGCTGTACTCCATGAACACGAAGACCATCGCCAGCACCAGCGGAATCGAGCAGGCCACCACCAGCCCGGCACGCAGGCCGAGGCTGACGAAGCTCACCAGCAGGACGATGACCACCGCCTCGAACAATGCGCTGGTGAAGCCGCCGACCGCCTCCTTCACCACTACCGCCTGGTCGGACACCGTATACACGCCGACGCCCACCGGCAGCCCGCCGATGATCTGCTCCATCCTCTGCCGCAGCAGCTCGCCGAACACCTGCATGTTGCCGCCGGCCTTCATGCCGATCGCCAGGCCGATGGCGTCATGGCCGTTGTAGCGGAACAGCACCTTGGGCGGATCGGCGTAACCGCGACGGATCTCGGCGATATCGGCGAGGCGGTAGAAACGGTCGTCCAGGCGCAGGTTGACCTCGGCCAGGTCCTTCTCCGAGGCGAACTGGCCGCTGGTGCGCACGGAAATCCGCTCCGGCCCGGCCTCGATCACCCCCGCCGGGGTCACCGCGTTCTGCGCCTGCAGCGCCTGCACCACCTGGCGCTGGTCGATGCCCAGGGCGGCCAGCTTGCGCGTGGAGAAATTCAGGTAGAGCACCTCGTCCTGGGTGCCGATCATCTCCACCTTGCCCAGGTTCGGCACTTCGCGGATCTGCGCGCGGACCTGCTCCACGTAGTCGCGCAGCTCGCGCATGCTCAGGCCGTCGGCGGTGAAGGCGTAGATCGAGCCGAACACGTCGCCGAACTCGTCGTTGAAGCCCGGACCCTGGATGCCCTGGGGAAACTCGCCGCGGATGTCCTGGATCTTCTTGCGCACCTGGTACCAGATCTGCGGGATGTCCGCGGCCTTGGTGGTGTCGCGCAGGTAGACATAGACCGTGGACTCGCCGGGCCGGGTGTAGCTCTTCACGTAGTCGAGGGAGTCCAGTTCCTCGAGTTTCTTCTCGATGCGGTCGGTGACCTGCAGCAGGGTCTCTTCCTGGGTCGCGCCGGGCCAGCGGGTCTGGATCACCATGGTCTTGATGGTGAAGGACGGGTCTTCCTCACGCCCGAGGTTGAGGTAGGAGAACACCCCCATGAGCAGGGCGACGAACATCAGGTACCAGACGAACGACTGGTGGCGCAGGGCCCATTCGGAGAGGTTGAAGCTGCCTTTCATCGAGTCCCTTCCTCATCGACCATGACCTTCTGCCCCGGCTTCAGGCTGTTCACCCCGGCCGTGACCACCCGTTCGCCGGGCTGCACCCCCGAGGCCAGCAGCACCCTGTCCGCTCCTCGTTGCAGCACCTGCACGTCGCGCGGGTTGACCACCTGCTGCTGGGTATCGACGATCCACACCCGGGTCTTGCCGTCCACCTCCTGCAGCGCGCTGGGCGGCACCTCGCTGCGCGGGGTCACCGCCGAGCTGAGGGCGACACTGATCGAGGTACCGAGGCGGAAGGCCTGCGGCGTGTCCTCCAGGGTCAGGCGGGTGCGCCGGGTGCGGGTGCTGGCGTCGGCCTGGGGCTCGATCTCGCGGACCACGGCGCGGGTGCGAATACTGTTGTCCAGCTGCGCCATGACGGTGAATTCCACGCCCTGGGTGAGGGTGTCGGCGAGGCTGGTGGGTAGATCGATCACCGCCTCCTTGACGTCCGGCCGCGCCAGGGTCACCACTGCCTGCCCGGCGGCCACGGTCTGTCCGGCTTCGGCCTGCCAGTGGGTGACCACCGCGCCATGGTCGCTGTGCAGCTCGGCGTAGCCCAACTGGTCGCGGGCCTGCTGGAGCGAAGCCTTGGCCTGTTCGAGGGTGGCGGTGGTGGTCTTCAGGTCGGTCCGGGCGATGTCCAGTTGCGCCTGGGCGCCCACGCCACGGTCGTACAGCTGCTGCTGGCGACGGGCATTGGCCTGGGCATTGATCCATTGCGCCTGGACCCGCGCCAGGTCGCCCTCTGCGGCGCGCAACTGGTTGCGCTGGTCGGTGGGGTCGAGGCTGGCGAGCACGTCGCCGGGTTTCACCGTGGCGCCCACGTCGACCCAGCGTCGGGCAATGCGACCGCCGACGCGAAAGCCCAGGGTGCTTTCATAACGGGCCTGGATGGTGCCGGCGAAGCGCCCGAGGTCGAGGGCGTCCCGGGTCTGCACGGTCATCGACAGCACCGGGCGCACCGGCTCCGCCACCTCCTTCTCGCCCCCGCAGGCGACCAGCAGCAGGCAGCCCGCCAGCATCCCGGCCGCTCTCATGGCTTCGCTCCCGTGTCATCGGCGATTTCCACCTGCATCCCGGGGTGCAGCAGCTGGCCACCGCGCACCACCACCGACTGGCCGCTCTGCAGCCCTTCGCTGACCACCACCTTGCCGGTGAGGTAGCGTCCCACCGTGACCGGCTGCAGGCTGACCTTGCTGCCCTCGCCCACCACCCACACGGCCGGCTCGCGCAGCGCCTTGGTCAGGGCCGACCAGGGCAGTTCCACCCCCGGCTTGCCCTGGGGCGTACCGCTGGCGCTGACCGCCGAGCCCAGTTGCATGCCGTCCGGCACCTGCTCGAGGGCGATCTTGACCTGCACCGTGCCGCTCTGCGCCGACACCGTCGGGGTGATCTCGCGCACATGGCCGACGGCCTGGACCTGCGGGTCGTCGATCAGGCTGACGGTGATCGCCTTGGCGCTGTCCGGCGCCAGCAGCAGCGACTCGTAGACGTTGAACACCGCGTCGCGGTCGCCGTCACGGGCCAGGCTGAAGATCGGCACCGTGGCCTGGACCACCTGGCCGACCTCGGCCTGGCGCTCGGTGATGACCCCGGCGGCATCGGCCACCAGCGCGGTGTAGCTCAGTTGTTCCTTGGCATTGGCCAGTTGCGCCTCGGCCGCCTTCAGCGCGCTCTGGCTGCTGCGCAGCGCGGCCTGGGCCGAATCGTACTCGCTCTGGCTGGTGTAGCCCTTGGGCAGCAGCTTCTGCTGGCGCACGAACGCCGCCGCACTCTGCGTCACCCGGGCGCGGGCCGCCAGCACCTCGGCATTGGCCGAATCGACGCTGGTCTGCAGGTCCTTGGGATCGAGCCGCGCCAGCACCTGGTTGGCCGTGACGTGGTCGCCGACATCGACGCTGCGGGAAACGATCTTGCCGCCGACGCGGAACGACAGGTCGCTGTGCACCCGCGCCTGGATATCGCCGCTGAGGGTCACCCGCGCGGCAAAATCCCCCGCCTCGACCTTCTGCACCGCCACCCGCGGCCGTTGTGGCTCCTGCGCCGGCTGGTCGCGACAGCCGGTCAGCAACAGCGCCAGGCCCAGGCACGCGAATGAACAAGAACGCGACAGCTTCATGCGGGCTCCTTTGCATGGGCCGATTCAGTGGCGGTCGGTGATCGATGCGTTGTTAGCGTAGATCAGGCTCTGGATACTGCCCACGCGGGTGTCGGAACTGTCCGGCAGAGGTTGGGACAGCTCTGTTCTGGCGAATGTTCATTGGCGTTTTTCAAGTACGCCGTACGTTGGCAACCGCCTGTTGGCGCTGATTCACCTTTCGTCTGAACTTGAGCGCTTTGTACTGCTCCCTCAGGTTGCTTGCCGGTAGCGGAGTGGCCGCCATTTGCAGGATGTTGCTCCACCCCGTGACTTGCCCGGGAGGATGGCCGGGCGCTCGACCGAGGGCGATCTCGCGTAACTGGTTGCGCAGCGGCTTGCTCAGCTTGTTGGCCGGAGGAAGTGCAGGCAACGGCTTTACGTTGCTCTGAACCCATTGCTTCATGGTCCTGGACGTCGCGGCCAGACTGACCATGTCATCACCCGGCAGGTGGCGCACGATCTTGTCCATGACATGGGGCATGCCCTCGAACCGGGAAAAGTCGCCCATTGGCGTGGCCGCCATAGCCCGCCCCAGGCGTCGACGCTGGATCAGCGTGCGCACACCGACACCCACGGCCATGCCCAGGCCCAGCACCGCCATGGCGATACCCAGCCACATCACCGTCGAATCGGAGCCTTGCCCGCTGTTGTCGCCTGAAGCGTGCCCACTCGGATCCCGCCGGTTGACCGGATCCCCCAGGCAATAGACGTAGGCATTCACACCGCCACGCCCGAACGGACTCCAGCTGTCCGGGCTGTTGAAGCGCATCAGCACCGGGTTGTAGGCGCGGTGGCCGTTGCCGAGCAGGTAATGCCCGCTCAAGGGGTCCGCGAGCTCGCCGTTGAAACCCGGCACGCCAGGCAGCACGGCCAGGCCACGATAGCCGTAGACGCTGTAGGCAGTGGCCTGGTGCCCGGCCCGCAGGACCGATTGCGGGTGGTCGCAGGCCAGCAGTCGGCTGCTGTTCATCAGGGCTCCCTGTCGCCGGGAAGCGGCGCTGGTGTCAGCATACAAAGCACTGGCCGAGGCGATAACTGACAGAACTACCAGTACCGATCGGCGATACTGCCCCCACTTTTCCCACGCGGAACACCCCGATGCTGACCACCCTGGCCATCGCCAACTACCGCTCCATCAACCGCCTGGTGCTGCCCCTGGGACGCCTGAACCTGATCACCGGGCCCAACGGCAGCGGCAAGTCCAACCTGTACAAGGCCCTGCGCCTGCTGGCAGAAACCGCCCGTGGCGGGGTGGTCAATGCCCTGGCCGCGGAAGGCGGGCTGGAATCGACGTTCTGGGCCGGGCCGGAGCAGATCAGCCGGCGCATGAGCCGGGGCGAGGTCGCCATCGAGGGCGGCCCCCGCACAGGGCCGAAGCGCCTGCGCCTGGGGTTTGCCGGCGAGGACTTCGGCTACGCCATTCATTTCGGCCTGCCGGACTCCAGCGGCGACTACATGCTGCCCGGCCACACGCGGCCGACCCCGTCACGCTTCACCCTCGACCCGCAGATCAAGCGCGAATGCCTCTGGGCCGGGCAGACCTGCCGCCCCGCCAGCCTGCTGGTGGACCGTCAGGGACCGATGGTGAAAGCCCGCGAAGGGCGCCAGTGGGACGTGCTGGCGCAGCATCTCGCCAGTGCCGACAGCCTGTTCGACCAGGTAGGCAGCCTGCGCGCGTCGCCCGAAGTGCTGCACCTGCGCGAGCAGATCCGCGGCTGGCGCTTCTACGACCACCTGCGCACCGACGCCGACGCGCCGGCGCGGCGGCCGCAACTGGGCACGCGCACCCCGGTGCTGCATCACGACGGCCGCGACCTCGCGGCGGCCTTGCAGACCATCCTCGAAGTCGGCGACCCGCAGGCCCTGCAGGACACCATCGCCGACGCCTTCCCCGGCGCCCGGCTGGCCATCGACGCGGTGCCGGGCGGGCTGTTCGCCGTGCAGTTCCACCAGGAAGGACTGCTGCGCCCGCTGAGCGCGGCGGAGCTGTCGGACGGGACCTTGCGCTACCTGCTGCTGGTAGCCGCGCTGCTGACGCCGCGACCGCCGACCATGATGGTCCTCAACGAGCCGGAGACCAGCCTGCACCCGGACCTGATCCCGGCCCTGGCGCGCCTGATCGTCAAGGCCTCGCAACAGTGCCAGGTGTGGGTGGTGTCGCACTCCCGCGGGTTGATGGAGGCGCTGGAAGGCGACGCGACCTGCAATTCCATCGTGCTGGAGAAGCCTCTGGGGCAGACCCGGGTGGTGGGTCAGAGCATGCTCGACGAACCGCCATGGAACTGGCTGGATTGAGAAGAGGGCCGGCTTTTCGCGCGATACGGCTTTGGCTTCCACTTGGCGAGGAGCTCCTGTTGCGAGGGGGTGTGAAGCCCATGGGATTCGCGGATTGCCATGACTTTCAGGGTGACGGGAGGCAAGTGCTGGTGTGTCTCTCTGGCTCGCGGCGCATCCGTTCGAACCAGGGGCTGCCCCTCCCCCTCGAGGACAGGACCCGGCCGTCCTGTCTGCACCGGCTTTGGCTGGGGCGCCATGCCCGCGCCGGGGTTGCGCAGCCCCTCGGGCGCCGTGGATGAGCCTGGACGCAGCGGTTCGGATACCAGGGAATCCTGGGTGCTGAGGCTCGATACGGACGACCCCTTGCTGCTCACCGACACTCTGTTGCTCGCCGAGCGGGATAGCGTCGACGTCCCGGCAGCGACCCTGTCGAGGCCACGCTTGCCCCGCCGCAGCCCCGAACGCCCGAGGAACCTCGCCAGGCGGACCAGAAAACCGAAGGGCGCATGCCCATCCTCATCGACGAAGTTGATCGGGTCGCCCAGGCAATAGCCGTAGGCGTTCAGCCCGCCCCGCTCGAACGGACTCAGGCTGTCCGGGCTGTGGAAGCGCATCAGCACCGGGTTGTAGACCCGATAGCCATTGCCCAGCAGGTACCAGCCGGTACCCGCCTCGCGCCACTGGCCGGTGAAGCCGCTGCCGGGCCGCTCGGGCATTGCCGGACGATGGCCGTAGGGGCCGTGGACGATGGCCTGCCGCAGTCCCCCCGCCACCGCCCGCAGGGGGCTCTGGAGAGGGTCGCAGGCCAGCAGAAGAAAAGGCGCGTTGGACATGGACGGACCCCCGAGGCAACTGGCAACCAGTTGCCCACAGGTTACGCCTGCCGGTCGCAACGCCTAGCTGGCAGAACTGTCAGGTCTCAGCCCTGCCACTTGCCGCCTTCGACGATCACGCTCTCCGGCTTGGTGTCGTCGCTCAGTTCCTTGCGCACGTACTGGTCGTACAGCTTGAGCAGGTACTTCTGCTCGCCCAGGCGCGCCAGCTCGGCGTTGACCCAGTCGCGCAGCTCGAGGTTGCCCTTCTTCACCGCCGGCGCGATCGGCGCTTCCTCGCCCAGCAGCTGCGGCAGCACGCGGTAGCCCGGGTTCTGCTTGGACCAGCTGAACAGGATCAGATTGTCCTGCGCGTAGGCATCGCCACGGCCGTTGGCCAGGGCCTGCAGCGATTCGCTGTTCTTCTCGAACTTGAGCAGCTTCCAGTCCGGGTGGTTCCTGGTCAGCCAGATATCCGCGGTGGTGCCGGTGGTGACGATGGTGGTCTTGTCCGCCAGGTCGTCGAGCTTCTGCACGCTGCTGCCGTCCGCCACCAGCGCCTGCACGGCGACGCGCAGGTTGGGGTTGGTGAACTCCACCGCTTCCTTGCGCTCCGGGGTGACGGTCATGTTGGCCAGGATCAGGTCGACCTTGTCGCTCTGCAGGAAGGGAATGCGGCTGGCCGGCTCGACGGCGACGAACTCCACCTTGTTCTCGTCGCCCAGCAGCGACTTGGCGAACGCCCGGCCGATATCGGTATCGAAGCCGACGTAGCGGCCGCTCTCATCGACGAAGCCGAACGGCGGCTTGTCGGTGAACACGCCGACGATCAGCTTGTCGCGGGCCTTGATGGTGTCCAGGTAGCTGGAAGTGGCCGGGGCCGGCGTGGCGGTCGCCGACTTGGGCGGTTCCTCGGCCTTGTTGCAGCCAGCCAGCAGGGCCAGGCCGAGCAGCGAGAGGAGCAGTTTCGAGGTCTTGGCAGTCTTCATGTCAGTTCCTTTTGAGGTGTCTCCGGCAGGTTTTCGACGTAGGAGAATTTCTCCAGGAACTGCTGCGCGCGTGCGGTTTGCGGGTTCGTGAAGAAGCGCTCGGGGGGGCTCTGTTCAAGGATCCTGCCGGACTCCATGAACACGATGCGATCGGCCACCGCGCGGGCGAAGGCCATTTCGTGGGTGACGATGAGCAGGGTCATGCCGTCGCGGGCCAGGCCCTGGATCACCTGCAGGACTTCCTTGACCATTTCCGGGTCGAGGGCCGCGGTGACCTCGTCGAACAGCATCACCCGCGGGTTCATGCACAGCGAACGGACGATGGCGATGCGTTGCTGCTGGCCGCCGGACAGCTGGCGCGGGAAGGCATCGCGCTTGTCCAGCAGGCCGACCCGGGCCAGCAGCGCCTCGGCCTGGGCCTGGGCCTCGTGGCGTTCGCGCTTCTGCACCTTGAGCGGGCCGAGCAGCAGGTTGTCGAGCACGCTCATGTGGCCGAACAGGTGGTAGCTCTGGAACACCATGCCGACCTGCTGGCGGATCTCACGCCAGTCGGTGCGCGGGTCGAGCAGCTCGCGGCCGTCCAGGCGCAGGCTGCCGCCATGGGCCGCCTCCAGGCCGTTAAGGCAGCGCAGCAGGGTGCTCTTGCCGCAGCCGCTGGGACCGAGGATCACCAGCACCTCGCCGGCCTGCACGCTGAGGTCGAGGTGGTCGAGCACCTGCTGCTCGCCGAAGAACTTGTTGAAACCCTTGAATTCGATCAATGCGCTCATGCGTGTGTCCAGCGCCGCTCCAGGGCCCTGGAGGCGGCCGAGAGCGGGTAGCAGATGAAAAAGAAGAACAGGAACAGCGCGCCGTAGATCAGCACCGACTCGTAGGTGCGCTCGATGATCTGCTGGCCGACCTTGATCACGTCCACCACGCCGATCAGCACCGCCAGGGAGCTGGTCTTGATGATGCGCGTGTAGATATTGATGGTCGGCGGGGTCATGCGTCGCAGCGCCTGGGGCAGCAGCACGTAGCCGTACAACTGCCAGGCGGACAGGCCGATGGACAGGCCGGCCTCGCGCTGGCCACGGGGCAGCGAATGCAGGGCACCGCGCACCACCTCGCCGACCTCGCTGGCGCCCCACAGGGCCAGGACCAGCACCGCGCACCAGAAACTCGGCAGGCTGACCTTGAGGAAGATCGGCAGGCCGAAGAACAGCAGGTACAGCCAGACCAGCACCGGGATCGCGCGAAACAGCTCCAGGTAGACCCGCAGCAGCAGGTTCACCCCGCGCTTGCCGAGGGTCGCCAGCACGCCGTAGAGCACGCCGCCGAGGGTGGCGAAGAGGATGCCCAGCGCCGAGATCGCCAGGGTCTGCGCGGCGCCCCTGGCCAGTTGCGGCAGGGACACCAGCAGCAGCTCAAGACCCGAACTGGCCATGTTGCAGCCTCCTTTCCAGGCGGCTCAGCAGCAGCGACAGCGGCAGGAACAGCAGCACGCAGATCAGCGTCATCACCGCGAGCATCTCGTAGGTCTTGTAGTAGAGGGCGATGTAGCTCTTGGTGGTGTAGAGGATTTCCGGCACCGCCACGGCCGAGACCACGGTGGTTTCCTTGAGCAGGAAGATGAAGTTGGCGAACAGCGCCGGCAGGCTGAGGATGCCGGCCTGGGGCAGGATCACATGGCGCAGCAGCTGGCCTTCGGACAGGCCGATGGAACGACCGGATTCCAGCTGCGCCGCCGGCACCGCCTCGACGCCGGCGCGCAGCACCTCGGTGAGGTAGGCGCCGCCGAGGAAGGTCATGGTGACGATCGCTGCGGCGAAGCCGGAGATCTTCACCCCCAGGGTCGGCAGGGCGAAGTAGACGAAGAACAGCTGGATCAGCAGCGGGGTGTTGCGCGCCAGCTCGACGTAGAGGCCGACCAGGCGGTGCAGGACGGGGGTGCGGTAGAGCAGGATCGCAGCGTTGACGATTGCCACCAGCAGCGACGTGGCGATGGCGATCAGGCCGACCTGCAGGGTCACGCCGACGGCCTTGAGGAAGGCCGGCAGGGTGCCGAGGATGAACGCGAAATCGAAACTCATGGAAGGGGTCTTTCCCTGACCGGCCCGGGGGTAGACGGGCGGTGACTGACTGGGGGCGAGGCGGGTAAGCCTCATTGGGGAAAGACTCTAAAGGTATAAAAATATTTATTTAAATACCTTTATTGCATATTGATAGCACCTTGGGTCCTAACAGGCCACTCTCACCTGGTATTCATGCGGATACTGGGCTCAATACCCTCCAGGAACACCCTCAGTCTCGGATCGTTCTCCCGTAGCGGCGACTGCGACGCACGCTCCTTCAGTTGCCAGAGATCCCTCAGCCCGAATTGACGCAGGTCCCCTCCTCCTTGCCTGAGTTCGCGATGCGGCAACTCATGATTGAGCGTTCGCAAAGTAAATTGCCTGTGGCCCCTCGCATCGATCATCGCGGAGACCGCCACATGGTTCCTGTCATTGATCATGCCGCGCAGCCATTGACCATCACCCGTGATCCCCGGCGGCCGAGGCGTGCTCGGAATTGACAGGATGTTTGACAGGTAAGGTGGAGGAGGCGAACCCGATGGGGCCGGCGACGACCTTCCGCTTGCACCCGTGCTCAGGCCCAGCGGCCGCGGTGTCGAAAGGTCCAGCGGCGGTGTTTGCGAAGGCTCGGAACGTGTCGGCGACCTCGGCCTTTTCAGTTTCTGCCTGGCGAGCATGCCTCCGATCCCGCCCACCGCGAGCAGGCCAAGCCCGATCAGGATCCACATCAACGGCGAAGATCCTCCCTCATCGCTCTGCGGCGCCTGCCCCGCCATGCCCGCCACACCCGGCACCGCGTCCATCAGCCCCAGCAAGCTGCCCAAGGCCATGTGCCCCGTGGGATCGCGCCGGTTGATCGGGTTGCCCAGGCAATAGACGTAGGGGTTGAGGCCACCGGCCCCGAACGGGCTCCAGCTGTCCGGCTGGTTGAAGCGCATCAGCACCGGGTTGTAGGCGCGATAGCCGTTGCCCAGCAGGTAATGGTCGGTCGCGGGGTCGGGGAGTTCGCCATTGAAGGCCTGTTGCGCGCCAGTTGGCAGTGCTATGTGATAGCCATAGGGGGAATAGACGGCGCTATTGCGACGGCCCTGGCTCAAGGCAGCCAGCACGCTCTGCTGTGCATCGCAGGCGAGCACGGCAACCTGCGTCACGCCCTCGGTGCGGATCGGCATCACACCCCCTTGCGGTCTACTGGACGAAGCCTGCTCGAAGTGTATGACCGCACGTCTCGGCGCATAACTAGCAGAACTGTCAGGTTCGCCACCGCCAGGCAGAAAAAGAAAAACCGCCTGGACGGTAATGCCTGTCAGTTAGTGATTCGGTCACTATTTGGGCTGCTCTGCAGCCCTTCGCGAGCAAGCTCGCTCCCACCAGGTCGTGCAAAACCGTGGGAGCGAGCTTGCTCGCGAAGGGGCGCAGAGCGGCCCCAATTGTGCTAACTGACTGGCATTAGCCTGGACGGCGGTTTTTCATCGCGTGCAAGCAAAGCGGCGTCTCAGAACGCCGGCAGTACCGCGCCGCTGTACTTCTTCTCGATGAAGGCCTTCACCTCAGGCGAGGTCAGGGCCTTGGCCAGCTTCTGGATGGCGTCGCTGTCCTTGTTGTCCGGACGGGCCACCAGGAAGTTCACGTAAGGCGAGTCGCTGCCCTCGATCACCAGCGCGTCTTTGGCCGGGTTCAGGCCGGCTTCCAGGGCGTAGTTGGTGTTGATCATGTCGAGGTCGACCTGGTCCAGCACACGCGGCAGCATGGCCGACTCCAGCTCGCGGAACTTCAGCTTCTTCGGGTTCTCGGCGATGTCTTTCGGCGTCGCCAGGGCGTTCTTCGGATCCTTCAGGGTGATCAGGCCGGCCTTCTGCAGCAGCAGGAGGGCGCGACCGCTGTTGCTGCCCTCGTTGGGGATGGCGACGGTAGCGCCTTCCTTCAGCTCGGCCAGGCTCTTGACCTTCTTCGAGTAGCCACCGAACGGCTCGACGTGCACGCCGATCACGGTTTCCAGGTGGGTGCCCTTGCCTTCGTTGAAGTTCTTCAGGTACGGCAGGGTCTGGAAGTAGTTGGCGTCCAGGCGTTTCTGGTCGACCTGCACGTTGGGCTGCACGTAGTCGGTGAAGACCTTGATCTCCAGGTCCACACCTTCCTTGGCCAGGGTCGGCTTGATCAGCTCGAGGATCTCGGCATGGGGAACCGGGGTGGCCGCCACCACCAGTTTCTCGGCCGCCTGGGCAAAACCACCGACCGTCAGCGCGGCAGCCAGGGCGGAGAACAACAGAGCCTTTTTCATGTGCAGTCCTTATGGGTATTTCGCGCCTCGTGGGCGTCGACAAGTGTGGGTTGGCCGGGCCCGTGTTGCCCGGCGTGAGGCGGACGATACCGAGATTTTTTATTCCGCAACAATATCTTTTGATTAGCTGCTTATGCCTTTTCGTTCAAAGGCCTCGATGCAGCACACGCAACGCTCTAGCTCGCGGCTTGCGCAAGACGCAACAGGGTCTGTTCCAGCAGTTTCTGCAGGGCACGGCGCTCCTGGGCGTCGCCCAGCGCGCTGATGCGCTCGAGGCGCTGCGCCAGGGCATGCAAGGGCGTCGGCAGGTTCAGGTGCTCGGCGAGGATCTCGTCGCCGCTGCCCTGCAGCAGGGCGAAGTGGATGACGTTCTCCAGTTCGCGGGTGTTGCCCGGCCAGTCGTGCAGTTCCAGCACCCGTTGGGCCTCCTCGCTGAGCAGCGGCACCGGGCGGTTGAGTTTCGGGCTGTAGATGCCGACGAAGTACTCGGCCAGCGGCAGGATGTCGCCGACCCGCTCACGCAGGGCCGGCAGTTCCAGACGGCCTTCGTGCAGGTAGTCGAACAGGCGCGGATGGAAATGCCCGGCGGCCACCGCCTCGGCCAGGTCGATGCTCGACGCGGCGACCAGGCGCACGTCCACCGGGTGCGGCTGCTGCGCGCCGACGCGGTACACCTCGCGGTTCTCCAGGGCGGCCAGCAGCTTGACCTGGATCGGCAGCGGCAGGTCGGCGATCTCGTCCAGGTACAGGGTCCCGCCGTTGGCCGAGCCGAACCAGCCGGCGCGGCTGCTGGCGCTGCCGCTGTGGGCCCCGGCGCTGTAGCCGAACAGCTCGGCGTCGGCATAGGTCGGGCTGATCGCCCCGCAGTTGACCGAGACGAACAGGCCGCCACGGTCGCTGGCACGGTGGATCTGCCGGGCCAGCAGTTCCTTGCCGGTGCCGCTCTCGCCGCGGATCAGCACCGGCAGGGCCAGCGGCGCGAGCAGTTCCAGCTCCTCGCGCAACTGGCGCGAGCGCGGATCGACGAACACCAGCGCCTTGGCGCGGATGCTCAGCGGGCTCTTGTCGAGCTCCGGGAAGGTCAGCAGCGGCTGGCCGAAAGTGTCTTGTGCGGTCATGGCAAAGCTCCCGCCCGGGCTCCTGGCCCGGGCGTTGCGAAAGAGAAGAGGAAGGAAAGCGGTGACGGATCAGGCGCGGCGCAGGGCGCCCTGTTCCATTCGGCTCTGCAGGCGGTACAGGTAGGCGAAGCCCTGTTCCCAGCGATGATGGCCGGACTTGACGTTGATATGCCCGGCCCCGCCGAGCACCCCGGCCTCGGCGCCCCAGGCGCGGGCCAGTTGCATGGCGCGCGGTGCGCTGACGGCGGGGTCGTTGTCGGAGGTCACCACCTGGCTGGGGAACGGCAGCCGGCCCATGGGGATCGGTGCGAAGTTGCGCAGTGCCGGCGAGCAGGCCGGCCGCTCGACGTCCGCCGGCGCCACCAGCAGCGCGCCGCGCACCCGGCGCAGCAAGGCCGGGCTGGCCTGCGCGGCCCAGTGGGCGACGGTGATGCAACCCAGGCTGTGGGCGATCAGGATCACCGGCGCGTCGTCGGCGGCAATCGCCTCTTCCAGCGCCGCCACCCAGTCCCCGCGCTTCGGCGTCAGCCAGTCGGCCTGCTCGACACGGGCGCTGTTGGGCAGCGTCGCGTGCCAATGGCTTTGCCAGTGCTGCTCGGGCGAACCCTGCCAGCCCGGCACAATCAGGTAACGGATCGACTCGTTGCGCATGGGGAATTGCCTCCTGCTGCGGTTGCGTGCATGCGGGCAAGTATTGGCGAGGGAGTTATATCCGTAAAGGAATAAGAAGCTATTTATTAATAACCATTTTTAGAGCGGGACCGGGATTCAGCCCCGCCAGGCATCAGGCGTCGGCGTGCTGCCACTCGGCGCTTTCATAGCCATCGATCAGCGCGTCGACCAGGCCTTTCGCGGCTTCCACGGCGTGCATCGTCAGCCAGGGGAAGCTGCTGGTGCCGGGTTCCGGGGTCAGGGAGAGCTGGGTGGATTCGTAGGCACAACGCAGGAACATGGAGATATGCACCAGGGTGCTGTGGGGGTCGATGCCGGGGTTTACCGAGAACAGCGGGGGATGGGTGGGGCATTCGCCGAAGGCGCGGGTGCAGGTTGGGGCTAAAGAAGGTGGATCGGGGACGAGTTTCTTCATCGGGTTCACTCCATTGCAGGGATAGGGCTGCAACCTCGTCGTTTCCACACGATGGGGTGGCAGCTGTACGCGGGGTGGAAAACCGAGCGAATGGAGAAACCCGGCAGGCCAAAGGCCTCCCGCGCACAGCCGCCATGAAGCGGTCTCTCATTCGTCATGCTTAGGTTTCCACACCTAAATCACCAATTGCTTGGCGACCGCAGAAGCCTAGAAGGAGTGGTTTCCATGGGCAAGGAAGCAAGGACCGACAGATCGCGTAGGTTACGTCCTAGGATTTTGATCTTCCACAAACTTTATGTTTGCAGGTGTCTGGAATGGGCCTATCCTGCAGACCTTCGCGAGAAAGCTCGCTTTTTTGACTCGCTATCACGCCTGTTTTCAAGCACTCGTAACTGCCGTCACGTAGGCATCCATGAACCATTCGGGAATTTCCTCCTGATGGAACTGCAGATCAGTGCCATTGGTTATCTCGGCCAGCAAAACGGACTGCGCTCCCGAGTTGTCGAAAACATAGGCACGGTCTGACGCCGCGACCGCCGAGGGCAAGAGTGCGAGAGAACGGTAATAACGTTCGACAATCTTCTCTTTTGCGACGTTGTGGCCACCATCGCCGACCCGGTTCGCAACCCGATTGATATTGACGTCGGGAGATTCTGTCGCAACGAAATACAGATAGGTTCGATAGCCTTTGGCTTGAGCCTGTTGCATGAACTCGACCTTGTCCTTGAAGGACATGACCGTTTCGAAAGTGAAGCTGATGTTCTGGTCCAGCAACCCGTGCCTGATGAAATCCGAAATCACGGACGCATAGTAAGAGTTCAACTGAACTGCACGAAAGTCGACACGCTGACCGTCCAGGCCTACCAACTTGGCCTGCTCTTGCAATCCGGCTTTCTGAAACAGCGAATGCTTCGTGAAAAACCCTTGCATATCCTCCAGTGTCGTAGCGATACCGAACTGACCAAGATCAACAAAACCGGACGTCCTGGCTTCCTTTTCGATTTCATCCGCATTGATGTAGATGCCAATGAGATTGGCAGGAATCTGCTCTTTTATCGTGCTTTTGCCGGAGCCATTGGGACCAGCAAACACGCGTAACCTAGGCACTGACTCGACGAACCTTGAGTACTTCGCCGACCGTCACCTTGTGCCGTGGCCTGGCCTCGCCAACGACGCGGACGCTACCGTCGGCTTTCGACTCGACAATGTGGGTTCCCTCCACTTTTACCACGGTATGCCCCGAGGCCAACGCGCGAATGAAGGCAGCATGAGTAGCCCCTGCAGCAATATCCGGAATCTGGGCCTCCAGGTTCTGGATGGCCTTTTCAGAAAGAACCTCGTTTTCCACTTCAGCCATGAATGCCTCCAGTGCTTGCAACGATGAGCACACACAGTTCAATGATTCAATTCTGTTCAGTGTGCTTTCTGCCCCTGGATACTGCAAGCCATGGAAAAAAAGCCGGCCCCTGCCACAGGACCGGCCCCAAGTTTGCCTGAGTTGCGTGTTGCTCAGCGGGCGGTGATCACCGACAGCTTGGTGATCCCCGCGCGTTCGATCGACGCCATGGCGCGCGCCACTTCTCCATAGTTCACGCCATCGTCCGCCTGCAGTTGCACCCGAACCTCCGGGTCCTTGGCCTTGGCCGCCTGCAGGTTGGTCTCCAGCAGATCCGGCTGGATTTCGTCCTTGTTGATGAACAGCTTCCCTGCCCCGTCGATGCTCACCACCAACGGATCCTTTTGCTCCACCGGGGCCACGGCCTCGGTCTTGGGTAGATTGATCGGGATGGCGTTGGTCAGCAGCGGCGCGGTGACGATGAACACCACCAGCAGCACCAGCATCACGTCCACCAGCGGGGTCACGTTGATCTCGCTGAGTACCTCGTCACTGTCCTGGGTCGAGAAGGCCATGTCACACCGCCTCTTTCACTGGCTGGCCCGCGGCGTTGCCGGCCTTGAGCAGCGTCGGGTGGGCGATGACGCGGAACGCGCTCTTCTGCGCCAGGCTGTAGAAGTCGTGGGCGAAGTCGTCGAGGTCGGCGGCGGTCAGCTTGAGACGACGCAGGAAGTAGTTGTAAACCAGCACCGCCGGTACCGCGACGGCGATACCCACGCCAGTGGCGACCAGCGCCGCGCCGATCGGGCCGGCCACGGTTTCCAGGCTCGCCGAGCCCGCCGCGCTGATGCCCTTGAGCGCTTCCATGATGCCCCAGACGGTACCGAACAGACCGATGAACGGCGAGGTACTGCCGATACTGGCGACCACCGCCAGACCGGTTTCCAGCGAGCGGCGCTCACGCACGATCTGCTGGCGCAGGGCGCGTTCGAGGCGGTCCTGGTGGTTGATCGCATGGCTCAGGTCGGTGGCCTGGCCCGGCTCGCCGACGGCGATGGCGGCATAGCCGGCCTGGGCGACGCGGGCGGCGGAGCCTGGCTGCGAGTGGGCCAGGTCGGCCGCCGAATCGAGGCTGGACGCTGCCCAGAATTGCTTGTGGAACCGCTTGTCCTGGTTCTTCAGGCGGACGAACTGCACGGTCTTGACCAGGGCCAGGCCCCAGGTGACCACGGAGAAGCCGACCAGCAGCCAGATCACCGCGCTTTCGATGGACTCAAGGGGGGAAGCCAATACGCTCATGATGTGTTCTCTCTCGGGTTGCGCGAATTTGGGTTAGCGAATCTTGAAATCGATGGGCACGCTCACCCAGCCTTCCTGGGGTACATCGCCCTGCTTGGCCGGCACGAAGCTCCAGCGCTTCACCGCGGCCAGCGCGGCGTCATCGAGTTGCTGGCGACCGCTGCTCTGCTGGATCTGGATCTCGCCGGGCTTGCCCGTGGCCAGCACCTTGACCCGCAGCAGCACCGTGCCTTCCCAGCCGCGACGCTGGGCCAGCGACGGATATTCCGGCGCCGGGTTCTTCAGGTACGCGGCGTTGGCCGAGGCCGGGGTCACCGGCGCGGGCTTCGGCGGTGTCGGCGGCGTCGGGACTGGCGGTTGCTCCACCGGTTTCGGCTCGGGCTTGGGCGTCGGCTTCGGCACCGGCTTTGGCTTGGGCTTCGGCACCGGCTTGGGCGGCGGCGGTTTCACTGCCAGTTCGTCCTCGACCGGGGGTGGCGGCTCCACCACCGGCGGCGGTGGCTCGACCACGGGCGGTGGCGGTTCGACCACCGGCGGCGCCGGCTGGGAGAACTCGATGGTCATCGGTGGAATTTCCGGCGGCACCACCGGCAGCACCGGGGTCGGCTTCTGGCTGATCCAGTACGCGGCCGCACCGTGCAGCACCAGGGCGAAGACCCCGAGCAGGATTTTCTCGCGACGCTTCAGCGCACTGCGCGGCGCCCGCTGCAGGCGCTGCTGCCCGAGCGGTGAACGGTGCGGCCGGCCAATATCGACCAGTTCGCCCGGCGTCGGGCGCCACAGCACGTCAACGGCGCTGGCGGCGGTCTGGACATTACCCATTGATCAACTCCTGGGGATTCGGTGCATTCCTCGAAGGCGGCTGAGGCGAGCCTTCGCTTGGCTGAAATGATCCGGGCCAGACGCTTATCTCTGAAAGTAATCTTTAAAGTTATGAATAGAATTTTCTGGCATATGTGATTTTTCGCTATCGCTACAACCCTTGAAAATAAAGGGCTCCAGCGATGACAGCTTTTTGCCATGCCTTTGCTGCATGAAAAATATTCCCCAAAGGCATGGTCAATCGGCACTTTTACTGACTGAAATCATATGCATTTCAGTTATTTATTTATGTTTTTACATGCTTTTACTGAATAAAAGATTGCCTTTATAAGGTGTGCCATGCACATCGACCTGCGCCAGTTGCGCCACCTCCTCGCCCTCGCCGAACACCGCAGCTTTGTCGCTGCGGCGGGTTCGGTACGCCTGTCGCAATCGGCGTTCAGCCGCAGCATCCAGGCGCTGGAGCAGAGTGTCGGCTGCCAGCTGGTGGATCGCGCGAGCAAGGACCTGGCCCCCACCCGACAAGGCCTGGTGGTGCTGGAACATGCGCGGCGGCTGGTCAGCGGCGCGCATCAGCTGAGCAACGAGATCCGCCAGTTCAATGACCTGGAGGCGGGCGAGCTGCGCTTTGGCCATTCACCGGCGAACGTGTTGGTAACGCGGGCCGTGGCCCGGTTTGTCGGGCGTTATCCGAAGGCACGGGTGCGATTCCAGGCCGGGGATACCGGAGAACTGGGCAAGCGGTTGCTGGCGGATGAGCTGGAGTTCTTCGTTGCCGACAGCCGTGGATACGAGGGGAATCCAGCGTTCCAGGTCCTGCGATTGAAGCCGCGAGCCTGGCAGTTCTTCGTTCGCCAAGGACATCCGCTGGCCGAACGCAGCCGCGTCACGCTGGAGGACCTGAAGTCCTGGCCGCTGGCCACGTCCGCCGGCGAGCCAAGCCTGGTCGGGCTGGGCGCGACCATCGAATGTGCGCAAGGCTTGCACGCGCTGGTGGCTGGATCGGATGCGATCGGGGTCAGCCATGACGGGGTCGGGCTGGTGCGGTTGCAGATGAGCGGGATCGAGGTGCCGGAGGCGCGCCATGCGATCGTCAGCCAAGCCCGGCAGCGGCTGTCGCCGTTGGCGCAGGCGATGGTTGAGGAGATGCTGGGTGCCGATCAGGCAGAGGAAGCGATGGCTCTTGGGCAGTTGGCAGTCTGAGAAGACTGCGGGGCCATCATCGCTGGCAAGCCAGATCCCACAGGTTTCGCGGTGCACGCGGTCCCTGTGGGATCTGGCTTGCCAGCGATGAGGCCCTGAAGGTCTCAGATATTCTCGACCTTCTGCCACACCTTCGGCTTGAAGAACAGGGTCTCGCCGCGCGCCAGTCCGGTCAGGCTGTCGTGGTCCTTGACCACTTCGGCCTCGATCAGCTCGCTCTGCCCTTCCACCTTCAGGGTCACCCGGGTGGTCGCGCCCAGCGGACGGATATCCCGTACTTCCGCCACGTGATGCCCTTCCACCTCATGCCGCGACAGCGACACTTCGTGCGGACGGAACAGCACGTGGTGGTTCTCGCTCAGGTGCAGGCGGTTGGAGTCGCCGAGGAAGTGATAGACGAAATCGCTGGCCGGGTTCTCGTAGACCTCGCCCGGCGAGCCGATCTGCTCGATCACGCCCTTGTTCATCACCACGATGCGGTCCGCCACTTCCATGGCCTCTTCCTGGTCGTGGGTGACGAACACCGAGGTCAGGTTGATGTCCTCGTGCAGCCGCGCCAGCCAGCGACGCAGCTCCTTGCGCACCTTGGCGTCGAGGGCACCGAACGGCTCGTCGAGCAGCAGCACCTTGGGCTCCACCGCCAGGGCACGAGCCAGGGCGATACGCTGGCGCTGGCCGCCGGACAGCTGCTCCGGGTAGCGATCGGACAGCCAGTCGAGCTGGACCATGTTCAGCAGCTCATGGACCTTCTCGGCGATCCGGCTCTCGCTCGGGCGCTCGCCCTTGGGCTTCATGCGCAGGCCGAAGGCGACATTGTCGAACACGCTCATGTGGCGGAACAGCGCGTAGTGCTGGAACACGAAACCGACGTTGCGATCACGCACGTCGTGGCCGGACACGTCCTCGCCATGGAACACGATGTTGCCGCTGTCCGGGGTTTCCAGGCCGGCGATGATGCGCAGCAGGGTGGTCTTGCCGCAGCCGGACGGACCGAGCAGGGCCACCAGCTCGCCGCTGTTGATGTCCAGGTTGATGTTGTCCAGGGCCTGGAAGCTGTTGAAGCGCTTGCTGACGTTACGAACTTCGATCGACATGAATTATTCCTCCGCCGCACTGTGGCGCAGACGGTTAATGCGGTTCTCGCTCCACTGCTTGAGCAGCAGGATGAAGAGCGCCAGGATCAGCAGCAGGCTGGCCACGCTGAAGGCCGCGACATGGTTGTATTCGTTGTAGAGGATCTCGACATGCAGCGGCAGGGTGTTGGTCACGCCGCGGATGTGGCCGGAGACCACCGACACCGCGCCGAACTCGCCCATCGCCCGCGCGGTGCACAGCACCACGCCGTAGATCAGGCCCCACTTGATGTTCGGCAGGGTCACGTGCCAGAACATCTGCCAGCCGTTGGCGCCGAGCAGGCGCGCGGCCTCCTCTTCCTGGGTGCCCTGCTCCTGCATCAGCGGGATCAGCTCGCGGGCGACGAAGGGCACGGTGACGAAGATGGTCGCCAGGACGATGCCCGGCAGGGCGAACACGATCTGGATGTCGTGGTCCTGCAGCCATGGCCCGAACAGGCCTTGGGCGCCGAACATCAGCACGTAGACCAGGCCGGCGATCACCGGCGACACCGAGAACGGCAGGTCGATCAGGGTGACCAGCACGCTCTTGCCGCGGAAGTCGTACTTGCTCACGCACCAGGCCGCGCTGACGCCGAACACCAGGTTCAGCGGCACCGAGATGGCCACGGCGATCAGGGTCAGCTTCAGGGCGGACAACGCGTCAGCCTCGAAGATCGCCTCGAAGAAGGTGCCCAGGCCCATTTTCAGGCCCTGGGACACCACGATCACCAGCGGCAGCAGGAGGAACAGGGCGAAGATCAGCCAGCCCAGGCCGATCAGGATGCGCCGGGCGCTGGCGCTGCCACGGCGGGCGGCGTTGGCCGAAGCGGCCGCGCCAATTGCGGATGCAGACATGCTCAGGCCTCCTTCAAGGGGTTTCGATGCGCCGCTGCAGCAGGTTGATCAGCAGCAGCAGGATGAAGGAAACCACCAGCATCAGCACGCCGATGGCGGTGGCGCCGGTGTAGTCGTACTGGTCCAGCTTGACCATGATCAGCAGCGGCAGGATCTCGGTCTTCATCGGCATGTTGCCGGCGATGAAGATCACCGAACCGTACTCGCCGACGCCACGGGCGAAGGCCAGGGCGAAACCGGTCAGCCAGGCCGGCAGCAGCGCCGGCATCAGCACGTGGCGGAACACCTGCAGCGGCTTGGCGCCCAGGCAGGCGGCGGCCTCCTCGACTTCCCGGGGGATGTCGGCGAGCACCGGCTGCACCGTGCGCACCACGAACGGCAGGGTGACGAAGGTCAGGGCCAGGGTGATGCCCAGCGGGGTGTAGGCGATCTTGAAGCCGAGGTCGGTGGCGAACTGGCCGACCCAGCCGGAAGGCGCGTACAGGGCGGTCAGGGCGATGCCGGCGACGGCGGTGGGCAGGGCGAACGGCAGGTCGATCATGGCGTCGATGATCTTGCGGCCGGGGAAGGTGTAGCGCACCAGGACCCAGGCCAGCAGGGTGCCGATCAAGCCATTGATGATGGCGGCGCACAGGGCGGTGCCGAAACTCAGTTGCAGCGCGGCGAGGACGCGCGGTGCACTGACGATGTTCCAGAACTGTTCGAAGGTGAGCTGGGAGGCGTGGACGAACATGGCCCCCAGCGGTATGAGCACGATCAGGCTGAGGTACACCAAGGTGTAACCCAGCGTCAGCCCGAAGCCGGGTATGACGGGGGATATACGACGTGACATAGAGGTCCTTGGTTTAACGCATCGAGCCCGGGACTAAGCCCGGGCCCATGCTTGGCTACGAAACAAGCATTCTAGACAGGCACCATCACTGCGCCGAATAGATCTGGTCGAACACGCCGCCGTCGTTGAAGAACTTGGGTTGGGCAGTCTTCCAGCCACCGAAGTCTTTGTCGATAGTCACCAGGTCCAGTTTCGGGAACTGCTTGACGTATTCGGCCGCTACCTTCTCGTCACGCGGACGGTAGAAGTTGTCGGCGGCGATCTTCTGGCCGGCCGGGCTGTACAGGTACTTGAGGTATTCCTCGGCGATCTTCTCGTTGCCCTTCTTCTCGGCGTTCTTGTCGACCACGGCCACCGGCGGTTCGGCGAGGATCGACAGGGACGGCACGACGATCTCGAACTTGTCGCTGCCACCGTCTTCCTTCAGCGCCAGGAAGGCCTCGTTTTCCCAGGCCAGCAGGACGTCGCCCTGGCCGTTGTTGACGAAGGTGATGGTCGAGCCGCGGGCACCGGTGTCCAGCACTGGCACGTGCTTGAACAGCTCCTTCACGTATTCCTGGGCCTTGGCTTCGCTGCCGCCGGCCTTCAGGCCGTAGGCCCAGGCGGCGAGGAAGTTCCAGCGGGCGCCGCCGGAGGTTTTCGGGTTCGGGGTGATCACCGAGACGTCCTTCTTGATCAGGTCGCCCCAGTCCTTGATGCCTTTCGGGTTGCCCTTGCGCACCAGGAACACGATGGTCGAGGTGTACGGGGTGCTGGCGTCCGGCAGGCGGGTCTGCCAGTTCTCCGGCAGGGTCTTGCCGAGCTTGGCGACTTCATCGATGTCGCCGGCCAGGGCCAGGGTCACCACGTCGGCGCGCAGGCCGTCGATCACCGCGCGGGCCTGCTTGCCCGAGCCGCCGTGGGATTGCTGGATCTTCACCTTGTCGCTGGGGTTGGCCTGCTGCCAGTGCTTGATGAACTCGGCGTTGTACTGCTGATACAACTCGCGGGTTGGGTCGTAGGACACGTTCAGCAGTTCGTAGTCCTTGGCGATGGCGGAACCGGCAAATACAGCACTGGCGAGTGCGGCCAGGGCATAACGGCGGATAGACATGGTGAAGCTCCCGATTGGCTTTTTTCTAATGTGGTATGACCCGGCGGCGAGCTTCAGCTCGGCTTGTTGCCCGGGTTCTGCAGGCGGAATTTTTCCTTGCGTTCGATCTGCACGACCTGGGCGTTGTGCACGGTGATCTCCACCGCGCCGAAGCGCAGGTCACGCAATGCGCTCTGGATTTCACGCAGGATGGTGGCTTCGTCCTGACCGTCAACGCTACGCAGAGATGCGCTCATGCTCGTGCTCCTTTGAGAGTGGGGGCCCGGGAGCAGCAAGTAGGAAGGTGACTGCGCCTGGTGTGGGAGCAATCTTAGGGGGGGCTGAATATTCTTAAAAATACTATTTAAGAATTTTTATATAACCGAAAAGCAGACTCAAGCTTCAAGCCATAAGCGGCAAGAAACAGCGGGCAGGCAACACCGGCCTGCTTCTGATCTTTCTTGCAGCTTGAGGCTTGAAGCTTGCCGCTCAAAAGCGCAACTCCTGCGGCGGCACCGGCCGTCCATACCAGTAGCCCTGGCCCATGTCGCACTGGTGCTCCAGCAGGAAGCGCGCCTGCTCGGACTGCTCGATGCCCTCGGCATGGATCTGCATGCCCATGCTCCTCGCCAGGGCGATGATCACCCGGACGATCGCCACGTCATCGTCGTCATTGGGCAAGCCGGCGACGAAGCCCTGGTCGATCTTCAGCTTCTGCACCGGCAGGCGCTTGAGCCGCAGCAACGACGAGTAGCCGGTGCCGAAGTCGTCGATCGCCAGGCGCAGGCCCAGGTCGCGCAGGCGATGCAACTGCTCCAGCGCCACCTCGGGATCGTCCATCACCGCGCTCTCGGTGACCTCGACCTCCAGCCGCGACGGCTCCAGCCCGGTGTCGTCCAGCACCTGGGCGACCTGCTTGTACATCTCGCGATGGGCGAACAGGCGGCTGGAGACGTTGCAGGCGACGAACTCGAGCTGCCGCCCATCGCCCAGCCAGCGCACCATCTGCTGGCAGGCCTGGCGCATGACCCACATGTCGATGTCGGCGATCAGCCCGGTGCGCTCGGCGATGGGGATGAACTCCCCCGGCGAGACCATGCCGCGCTGCGGGTGCTGCCAGCGCACCAGGGCCTCGGCGCCGATCATCTTGCCGCTGAACAGGTCGTGCACCGGCTGGTAGTAGACCTGCAGTTCGCCCTGCTCCAGGGCCCGGCGCAGTTCGCTGGCGGTTTCCACCCGCTGCTGGGCGTGGGCGGTGAGTTCCTCGGTGTACAGCGCGTAGCCGGAGCGGCCATTGCTCTTGGCCTTGAACAGCGCGGCGTCGGCATTGCGCAGCAACTGCTCGGCGCTCTGCGCATCGCTGGGGAACAGGCTGATGCCGATGCTGACGCTGCTGAACAGGCGATGGTTGTCCAGCTCGTAGGGTTCTTTCAGGACATTGACGATCAGTTGCGCCAAGTCCGCCGCCTGGCCCACCTGGGCGCAGTTCTCGCTGAGGATGGCGAACTCGTCGCCGCCCAGGCGGGCCAGGGTGACGCCAGGGTCGATCACCAGCTTGAGACGGTCGGCCACGGCCTTGAGCAACTGGTCGCCGATGTTGTGGCCGAGGCTGTCGTTGATGCTCTGGAAGTGGTCGAGGTCGAGCAGCAACAGGGCGCAGCCGCGCTTGTTGGCCTGCGCCGCGGCCAGCGCCTGCTCGGCGCGGTCGTTGAACAGCAGGCGGTTGGGCAGGTGGGTCAGCGGGTCGTGGTGGACCAGGTAGGCCAGCTCGCGCTCGGTGTGCTTGATCGCGCTGATATCGCTGAACACGGCGACATAGTGGGTCAGCTCGCCGGCATCGTCGCGGATCGCGCAGATGGTCTGCCACTGCGGGTACACCTCGCCGCTCTTGCGCCGGTTCCACACCTCGCCGCTCCACTCGCCCTTGCTGTCCAGCGTCGCGTACATGGTGTCGTAGAACGCCTTGTCGTGGCGGCCGGACTTGAACTTGTTCGGCCGCTGGCCGAGGACTTCCTCGCGCTGGTAGCCGGTGATGTTCATGAAGGCGCGGTTGACGTGGACGATGATGCCGTCGCGGTCGCTGACCAGCACGCCTTCCAGGGTGCTGTCGAACACCGCCGCGGCCATGCGCAGGCGCTCGCGGTCCTCGCGGCGCAGGCGCGCGCCCAGGCCGATGAAATTGAGCAGGCGCACCCGCGACAGGAAGATCAGCACGGCGCTGCAGGCCGCCCAGGTGTAGGCATTGATCAGCTGCCAGCTGGCCTTTTCCACCGGATCATCGAAAACACTGCTTAATATTTGATCAGATACGACCAGCCACAACAGCGACAGCACCAGGTACAGCGCGGCCATGCGCAAGGCGTCTCGTGCGGAAACAGACATAGCGTCTCGGATGCCCACATCAAAAGATGGGGCATTATAGGGACACTTTTCCCCGTTGACCTCCTATCTAAAAGGCCGACTGGTTTTATTTGACATCGTGGTAATAATGTCGATCGCTGTTCATCCGCTCTAAGAGGGCACTTCCACCCATGTGGTACTACGGTTTACTCGACCTGTCGGCCTGGCAACTGCTGGCGGTCACCCTGCTGATGACCCACGTGACCATCGTCGCGGTCACGGTCTACCTGCATCGCTACTCGGCGCACCGCTCCCTGGAGCTGAATGCCGGGCTCAAGCATTTCTTCCGCTTCTGGCTGTGGCTGACCACGGCGCAGAACACCCGCGAGTGGACCGCGGTGCACCGCAAGCACCACGCCAAGTGCGAGACCGCGGACGATCCGCACAGCCCGGTGGTCAAGGGCCTCTCCACGGTGCTGCGCAAGGGCGCCGAGCTGTACCGCGAGGAGGCACGCAACCCGGAGACCCTGCGCATCTACGGCAAGAACTGCCCCGAGGACTGGATCGAGCGCAACCTCTACTCGCGCTACAAGCTCGGCGGCATCGCCCTGATGGCGGTGATCGACCTGCTGCTGTTCGGCACCATCGGCATCACCATCTGGGCGGTGCAGATGATGTGGATTCCGTTCTGGGCCGCCGGCGTGGTCAACGGCCTCGGCCATGCCGTGGGCTATCGCAACTTCGAATGCCGCGACGCCGCCACCAACCTGGTGCCGTGGGGCATCGTCATCGGCGGCGAGGAACTGCACAACAACCACCACACCTACCCCAACTCGGCGAAGCTCTCGGTCAAGCGCTGGGAGTTCGACATGGGCTGGGCCTGGATCAAGCTGTTCACCTGGCTGCGCCTGGCCAAGGTGCAACGGGTCGCGCCGATCGCCCACCGCGTCGAGGGCAAGGGCCAGCTGGACATGGACACCGCCATGGCCATCCTCAACAACCGTTTCCAGATCATGGCCCAGTACCGCAAGCTGGTGATCGGCCCGCTGGTCAAGCAGGAACTGGCCAGGGTCGACGACTCGGTGCGCCACCAGTTCCGTCGCGCCAAGCGCCTGTTGTCGCGGGAGACCAGCCTGCTGGAAGAGCGTCATCACCAGCGCATCCAGACCATGCTGGAGCACAGCCAGGCCCTGAAGGTGATCTACGAGAAGCGCCTGGCCCTGCAACAGATCTGGGCCCGCACCAGTGCCAACGGCCACGACATGCTGGCGGCGATCAAGGACTGGGTGCACGAGGCCGAGGCCAGTGGCATCCATTCGCTGCGCGAGTTCGCCGCGCAACTGAAGACCTACTCGCTGCGCCCTGCCCTGGCCTGACGGCCACTGATCGGTGCGCCCCGCAACGGGGCGCCCGCCTCGGAACTTCCCTCCCCGATCAAGCTCTTACAAGATATGTCGCCCGCCTGGCGGGCCGGGCGGTGGCCACACCTCTGCGCCTTACTAGAAGTACTGCGAACATGGTCAAGAACATCACGCCGTCCCCGCCGTTCAACCCGCCTCCCGAGGCTGCCCAGACCCTCCTGGCCCTGATGCACGCCCAGGGCGAAGTCGCGCGCCTGAGCGAGCGCGAGCAGCTGTTCAGCTCGCTGCTGGACAGCGTCAACGCCGTGCTCTGGGCGTTCGACTGGGAGACCCGCCAGGTGCTGTACGTCAGCCCGGCCTACGAGCGCATCTTCGGTCGCCCGGCGAGCCTGCTGCTGGCCGACTACAACCAGTGGCGCGACGCGATCTACCCCGACGACCTCGACTACGCCGAGCGCACCCTGGCCGACGTGCTGGTCAAGGGTGCGGTGGAGGATCGCGAGTACCGCATCATTGCCGGCGACGGCCAGGTGCGCTGGCTGAGCGACAAATGCTTCATCAACCAGCAGAGCGAGGGCCAGCGGGTGATCGTGGTCGGCATGGCCGAGGACATCACCGAGAAGAAGCAGCTCGAGGGCGAGCTGCAGCGCCTCGCCACCACCGACGTGCTGACCCAGAGCAGCAACCGCCGGCATTTCTTCGAATGCGCCGAACAGGCCTTCGACAAGGCCAGGGCGGAGGGTGCGCCGTTGTCGTTCCTGCTGCTGGACATCGATGATTTCAAGCACGTCAACGACACCTACGGCCACCCCGAGGGCGACCAGGTGCTGCAGCGCATCGCCGACAGCGGCAAGGCGGCGTTGCGCCGGGGTGATCTGTTCGGACGGATTGGCGGGGAGGAGTTCGCCGCGGTGTTTCCCGGCTGTCCGCCGGAGATGGCGATGCAGGTGGCGCTGCGCTTGCAGCGCGAGATCCAGCGCCTGAGCTTCAGCCACGCGGGGCAGACCTACGGCGTGACCGTGAGCCAGGGGCTGACCGGGATGACCGCGGACGACGGGCTGCTGGACGACCTGTTCGCCCGGGCGGATGCGGCGATGTACCAGGCCAAGCGGCAGGGCAAGAACCAGATAGTCCTGGGGTAATGCTGCTGGCTTTGCGGGCCTCATCGCTGGCAAGCCAGCTCCCACAATGTCCGCGTCGTAAACAGAGCCTGTGGCTGACAGAGAACCCTGTGGGAGCTGGCTTGCCAGCGATGAGGCCCGAAAGATCAAGGAAAGGCCTATTCCTTGCGCAACCGCGCCAGCTCCGCCCTGCCCACCTTGAGCAACCGGGCGGTCTTGCCGGCGGCGATCTCTTCCAGGCCGTCTTCGGGCCCCAGCCGTGCCAGTTGCCCGGACAGGTTCATCACTAGGTCTTCCCGCGAGTACACCCCGCCGCCCAGCTGGTAGATCGCCGCGATCAGCTCGCGCAGTTCCAGCGGCAAGCGCCAGCGCGTGCGCAGCGCCGAGCCATAGGCGGCACCGGACTGGCTCAGCGCCAGTTCGATCTCGTTCTCGTCCAGCTCGCCTCCCGCCAGTCGCCACTCCTGCAGGCAGCGCAGCAACGCCAGGTCGCCCAGGCAATGCAGCAAGCCGGCGCAATAGCAGCGCTCCTGGTCCAGCTCGAGCATCTGTGCCAGGTTGCGCCCGTATTCGGCGCAACGCAGCGACAGGGTCCAGTACTCCTCGGCATAGCGGCTCAGCAACGGATCGCTGAGGCGCGCGCTGCGCTTGAGCGCCAGGCCCAGGATCAGGTTCATGCTCTGGGTCGTGCCCAGCTTGTTCAGCGCCTGCAGCAGCGTCTGCACGCTGCCCTCGCGGTGCAACGCGGCACTGTTGGCGGCGGCGATCAGCACCGCGGTGATCTGCGGGTCCTCGCGCACGTCCTCTTCCAGCACCCGCAGGTCCAGGCCCTGCGGGTTCAGCGCGCGCTTGATCGCCTGTTGCACGTCGGCGAACAGCGGCCCGCCGTCGGCGCTGGCGCGGTGCTCCTCGATGAAGCGTGCCAGGGTCAGTCCGGCCCGCAGCGGCGGCACCTCGCAGGAAATCGCCTCCCCGACCTTGAGCAACTGCTCTTCCAGGCGCTGGCGCAGCAGGTCGAGGTTCAGCGGCTTGCTCAGGTAGGCGGTCGGTGCCAGCGGCAGCGCCTCGCGCACGCTGTTCACGTCGCTGCGGCTGCTGATGATGATGAACGGCAATACCGGCGTGCGCGGCCGCGAACGCACCTTGCGCAGCAGGTCGAGGCCGTCTAGGCCCGGCAGTTCGCGAGCGGCGATGATCAGGTCGGGCTTGCCCGCCAGCCCGTCCAGCGCTTCGTTGCCATTGGCGCACACCTTGACGTCGGCGTCGCAACGCACGCTGAGCAGCATCTGCGTGAGCATGTCCCGCACCCACGGGTCTCCCTCGGCAATCAACACCTTGGGCGCGGCGGCGAGGTCTACAGCAGTCATCGGGATCTCCTTACAACCATGACGCGTTCCAGCGTACCTTCCGGTACCTCTTCTGTAACCCTTAGAAACCTTAGCGCTCAAAGTTCATCCCGGAGACGAAAAAAAACCCGCCGAAGCGGGTTTTTTTCTAGCGCGTCACAGATCAGGCGAGTTCGGCGAAGCACTCTTCGATGATCGCCAGGCCTTTGTCCAGCAGCGCGTCTTCGGCGGTCAGCGGAACCAGGATACGCAGGACGTTGCCGTAGGTACCGCAGGACAGCAGGATCAGGCCCTTGTCACGCGCCTTGGCGACCACCGCGTTGACGGCGGCGGCGTTCGGGGTGTGGGTGCCTTTCTCGAAGACTTCGACCGCGATCATCGAGCCCAGGGCACGCACGTCACCGATGATCGGGTGCTTGGCCTGGATCTGCTTCAGACCGGCGACCAGACGCTCGCCGACCGCCTGGCTGCGCTCCAGCAGTTTCTCTTCCTCGAACACTTCCAGCACGGCCAGGGCCGCGGCGCAGGCGATCGGCGAACCGGCGTAGGTGCCGCCCAGGCCGCCCGGCGCGATGGCGTCCATGTACTCGGCCTTGCCGCACACACCGGCCAGCGGGAAGCCGCCAGCGATGGACTTGGCGAAGGTGGTCAGGTCAGGCGCGACGCCCATCTGCTCCATGGCGAAGAAGGTGCCGGTACGGCCAGCGCCGGTCTGCACTTCGTCGGCGATCAGCAGGATGCCGTGCTGGTCGCACAGGGCGCGCAGGCGCTTCATCAGCTCTTTCGGCGCCGGCAGGAAACCGCCTTCGCCCTGGACTGGCTCGATGATGATGGCGGCGATGTCACGTGGCTCGGCGTCGTTCTTGAAGATGCGCTCGATGGACGCGATCGACTCGTCGACGCTCACGCCGTGCAGTTCGTTCGGGAACAGCGCGCGGAAGATGCCGCCTGGCATCAGGCCCATGCCTGCGGAGTAAGGCACGACCTTGCCGGTCAGGCCCAGGGTCATCATGGTACGGCCGTGGTAGCCGCCGGTGAAGGCGATCACGCCAGCGCGGCCGGTGGCGGCACGGGCGATCTTGACGGCGTTTTCAACGGCTTCGGAGCCGGTGGTGACCAGCAGGGTCTTCTTGGCGAAGTCGCCTGGAACGCGTGCGTTGATCTTCTCGCACAGCTCGACGTAAGGCTCGTAGGCCAGGACCTGGAAGCAGGTGTGGCTGACCTTGGTCAGTTGTTCCTGGACAGCCGCGACCACTTTCGGGTGCAGGTGACCGGTGTTCAGTACTGCGATGCCGCCGGCGAAGTCGATCAGTTCGCGGCCTTCAACGTCGACCACCGTGGAGTTCTTCGCGGTTTCGACGAAGATCGGGTGGATCTGGCCTACACCGCGTGGAACGGCGTTGACGCGACGTTGCATCAGGGATTCGTTGGTTTTGCTCATGTCGTCCTCAATTCGCCGCTTGGGCGGCGAGTTCAGATGGTGGCCGGTATTCACGCCAGGCAGTATTCGTTGATCGACTGCTGACGTGGCCCGGACCGCCGGGTATTCCGGTGTAAAAAAGGCCAGCGAGACGTCGCTCTCGCGCCCCGCTGGCAGAGGTAAAGCCTTAACCGCGACTCAGATGCTGAGGCACAGGTACTTGATTTCCAGGTAGTCCTCGATGCCGTACTTGGAGCCTTCGCGGCCCAGGCCCGACGCCTTGATACCACCGAACGGCGCGACCTCGTTGGAGATCAGGCCGGTGTTGATGCCGACCATGCCGTATTCCAGCGCTTCGGCGACACGGAACACACGGCTCATGTCACGGGCGTAGAAGTACGAGGCCAGGCCGAACTCGGTGTCGTTGGACATGGCGATGACTTCGGCCTCGTCCTTGAAGCGGAACAGCGGCGCCAGTGGGCCGAAGGTCTCTTCCTTGGCGACGGCTGCGGTCTTCGGCACGTCGACCAGGATGGTCGGTTCGAAGAAGTTGCCTTCGATCAGCTTGCCACCGGACAGGACCTTGGCACCTTTCGAGACGGCGTCTTCGATGTGCTCCTGGACCTTGGCCACGGCCTTGCCGTCGATCAGCGGGCCGGTGGTGGTGCCTTCTTCCAGACCGTTGCCGATCTTCAGCTTGGCGACCGCGGCTTTGAGCTTCTCGGCGAAGGCGTCGTAGACACCGTCCTGCACGTAGATGCGGTTGGCGCAGACGCAGGTCTGGCCGTTGTTGCGGTACTTGGAAATGATCGCGCCTTCGACGGCCTTATCCAGGTCGGCGTCGTCGAACACGATGAACGGTGCGTTACCGCCCAGTTCCAGGGAAACCTTCTTGATGTCCTTGGCGCATTCTTCCATCAGTTGGCGACCGATTTCGGTCGAGCCGGTGAAGGACAGCTTGCGTACCAGGGAGTTGCCGGTCAGTTCGGAGCCGACTTCACCGGCGCTGCCGGTGATCACGCTGAGCACGCCAGCCGGGATGCCGGCACGGGTGGCCAGCTCGACCAGGGCCAGGGCGGAGTACGGGGTCTGCGACGCAGGCTTGAGCACCATGGTGCAGCCAGCGGCCAGGGCCGGGCCGGCTTTACGGGTGATCATCGCCGCCGGGAAGTTCCACGGGGTGATGGCCGCGGTAACGCCGATCGGCTGCTTGATGACGATCAGGCGCTTGTCCGGCTGGTGGCCAGGGATGACGTCGCCGTAGACGCGCTTGGCTTCTTCGGCGAACCACTCGATGAACGAGGCGGCGTAGGCGATCTCGCCCTTGGCTTCGGCCAGTGGCTTGCCCTGCTCGGTGGTCATCAGACGGGCCAGGTCGTCCTGGTGCTCGATCATCAGCTCGAACCAGCGACGCAGCTTGCCTGCACGTTCCTTGGCGGTCAGTGCACGCCAGGCCGGCAGGGCCTTGTCGGCCGCTTCGATGGCACGGCGGGTTTCGGCAGCGCCCATTTTCGGCACGGTACCAATGACTTCGCCGGTGGCCGGGTTGGTCACCTTGATGGTCTGGCCGCTGTCCGCATCCAGCCACTCACCGTTGATGAAGGCTTGCTGACGGAACAACTGAGCGTCTTTGAGCTGCATGTCGACTTCCCTTGAACACCGTGCACGGACGGCGCGAATTATTGGTAGTTGAGTAAGCGCCCGGCGCGGGCACTTGCCTGTAGGAATTGAGGCACCGGATTCGGGCCAATGTTCCACTCGCAGGCGTCGAGCGTTTGAAATCTCGAACGAGATCCTAGGAGCAACTCCCTAAAAGGACAATAGGGCGTTCGAAAAAAAGAACGATTGACTGAACAGGCTGCTGGACTTCTCGACCGGCGGTGTCTTTCCGGGCCCTATCGCTGGCAAGCCAGCTCCCACAGGGTTCTGCAGCGCTGCGGGCATTGTGGGAGCTGGCTTGCCAGCGATGAAGCCATCAGCAACACCAGCTAGCTCAGAGCCTTCAGGTAGGCCCAGGGATAGATCCCCCGCTCATGCCCATCGCTGAACACCAGCTGGACACCATAGCCCTGCCCTTCGACCCGCTCCACCCGCACCGTTTCGGCGACCAGGTCGATGCGTCCGCCCAGCCGCCCTGCTCGACATTGCGAACAGGGGCAGGCGCCGCGCAGCCGGGCATGACTGATCACCTGCTCGCCGTCATCCCATTGCAGGACCAGCTCGCCGTGCTCGCGGCGGTTGCGCACGCCGCGGGGTACGTTCACTGCAACTGCACCAGGGCGATGCGCACGGCCTTGCGCACTTCCGGGTCGCCGTCCGCCTCGGCGGCACGCAGGGCCGGCAGCGCCGCCGCGTCACCCAGTTCGCCCAGCGCCAGCGCCGCCTCCTTGCGCAGGTTGGCGATGCCATGGCCCAGCAGCTCGGCCAGGCCGTCCAGCGCCGGGCGATGACGCAGGCGCCCGAGGGAGCGCGCCGCGCGCAGGCGCACCTGCCAGTAGCCATCCTGCAAGGCCGCGATCAGCGCCGGGCCCGCCTGGTCCAGGGCGACCTTGCCCAGCGTGGTGGCCGCTTCCTCGCGCACCTGCCAGGCCGGGTCGCGCAACGCTGCGGTGAGCGCCTCCAGCACGCTGCTGTCGCGGGCCAGCCCGAGGGCGCCGATGGCCGCGCGACGCACCTCGGTGTCCGCCTCTTCGGCCGCGAGCCGTGCCAGCGCCGGCAAGGCAGGCTGGTGCTTGAGCCAGCCGAGGATGCCCACCGCTTCGCGGCGTACCGTGGCATCCGCGTCGGCCAGTGCCAGCAGGGCCGGGCCTGCGGCATCTTCCAGGCGCAGCTCGCGCAAGGCGCGCAGGGCACTGGCACGCACGAAGGCGTCGCCATGGCTGACCCACGGCAGGATCAGTTGCCCCGCCTCCAGGCTCTTCAGCTCGCTGAGGCTCTGGGCCGCCGCCAGGCGTACCGGCTCGGCGCCGTCGGCCAGCGCCGCGCACAGTGCCTGGACCACCTCGGGTTCTTCCCAGGCCTCCAGCAGGCGCGCCGCCTCGGCGCGCACCTCGCTGGCCGGGTCCACCAGCAGGGCATCGGTCAGCCACGGCAGGCCCTCGGGCGCTTCCAGGTCGGCCAGGTCGATCAGGGCGATGCGGCGCACGGCGGCGTCGCCATCGTTGAGGCGCGGCAGCAGGTCGAGGATGTCGGGGTGGTCGCTGGTTCTTTCGCTCATAGGGCAATCCGTAACGGTGGATGGTCACTGTCCGGCAGGCCCAGCGGGGTCAGGCGCGGCAGTTCGCGGCCCTCCTCGTGGCGCAGCAGGGCCAGGCAGTGACGCTTGAGATGGGTGAATTCCGGGCTGGTCAGCAGGCTGCTGCGCCGCGGCCGCGGGAAGCTCAGGCGCAGGTCCTCGATGAAGCGCCCGGGACGCGGGCTCATCACCAGGATGCGGTCGGCGAGGAACAGCGCCTCGTCGATGTCGTGGGTGACGAAGACCACGGTGGTGCGGATGCGCGTCCAGATATCCAGCAGCAGCTCCTGCATGCGCGCGCGAGTCTGGGCGTCGAGGGCGCCAAACGGTTCGTCCATCAGCAGCAGGCGCGGACGGTTGATCAGCACCCGGGCGATCTCGGCACGCTGCTGCATGCCGCCGGACAGCTGGCTGGGCCAGCGCTCGGCGAAGTCGGCCAGGCCCACCAGTTGCAGCATCTCCAGGGCGCGACGCTGCCGCTCGGCCTTGCCCTGGCCCTGCATCTTCAGGCCGAAGGCGACGTTGTCCAGCACGCTGCGCCAGGGCAGCAGGGTGTGGTGCTGGAACACCATGCCGCGCTGCGGCGAAGGCCCGTCGACGGCGCGGCCATCGACCTGCAGTTCACCGCCACTGGGCACCAGATGCCCGGCCAACGCGCCCAGCAAGGTGGACTTGCCGCAACCGGAGGGTCCGAGGATGCACACGAATTCCCCCGGTTCGATGGCGAAATCCAGCGCCTGCACCGCCTCGAAGGCCTGGCAGCCCTGGCCGAGGCGGATGGACACGCCACGCGCATCGATGCGTCCCGGCGCCTGGGCCTGTTGATAACTCGTCATCAGGACGCCCTCCGTACGCGGTACCAGGGCGTGGCCAGGGCGCCGAGGCGCTTGACCAGGGCGCTGCTGCCCATGCCCAGCACGCCGATCAGGAGCATGCCGACGATGATGTCCGGGTAGTTCTGCAAGGTGTAGGACTCCCAGGTGTAGTAGCCGATGCCGAACTGCCCGGAGATCATCTCGGCGGTGACCAGGCAGAACCACGAGGTGCCCATGCCGATCGCCAGGCCTGTGACGATGCTCGGCAAGGCGCCCGGCAGGACCACCTCGCGCAGGATCGCCAGGCGCCCGGCACCCAGGCTGCGCGCCGACGCCAGCAGGCGTGGATCGACGGCCTCGACGCCGTGCACGGTATTGAGCAGCACGGGAAACAGCGCGCCGGTGAAGGTGATGAACACCATCGACAGCTCGGACGAGGGAAACATCAGGATCGCCAGCGGAATCCATGCCACCGCCGGAATCGGCCGCAGCACTTCCAGCGGTGGCAGCAGGGTGTCCTCGGCCCAGCGCGAGCGACCGATCAGCAGGCCGAGGCCGACCCCGAGCACGGCCGCCAGCAGGTAGCCGGAGAACACCCGCGACAGGCTGCTGGTCAGGTGTTCCAGCAGGCTGCTGGAGGTGACCAGTTGCCAGGCCGCGTCGAGCACTGACCCCGGGGTCGGAACATAAGTGAAGGTGAACAGGCCCAGGTCGAGCTTGTGGCTCGCGGCGACCTGCCAGAACAACAGGCAGGCCAGCAGCGATGCCACGCGCACGGGCCAGCGGATCAAGGGGCTGGGCATGCGGGTGGCCTCCACTCAGCGCTGGGCCACCAGCCTGCGGCTGGCATCGACGAAGTCCACGGCCTCGCCGCCATGGGCCTTGGCGTACTGCTCGGCCTGGTCCTTGAGGAGGAAGGCGGACAGTTCACCCTGACCGTTGCGCACGAACCAGGCCTGGTTGGCCAGCAGCTTGATGCCGCTGTCGGCGGCCTGGGCGTAGATGGCGCGGATGTCCTTGCCGTCCTGCTCCAGTTGCGCGAGGGCGCCGAGGGCCGCTTCCGGCGAGGCGTAGTGACGCACCTTGTCCTCGCCGCGCACCCAGATCTGCGCCAGGCGGCTGAAGTCGGTGATCGGCTGGCCGGTCAAGGCGTCGTTGGCCTTGAGCGGCAGCGGCGCGTAGTTCTTCAGCGCCACGTCGTAGTCCTGGCCGGCCTGCTTGAAGGCGGCGCGGATGTACTGGTCGTCGATGAACTGACCGGTATCCAGGCCGCGATCGGTCTTCTTCAGCAGCTTGAGGGTGTCGATGGAGGTCGCCACCGCCTGGCGGTACTCGGGTTTCCAGGTCAGGTCGCGGGTCTGCAGGCCGAGCGGGCCGTGGAACAGGTAGTTCACCTCGGCCTCGATGCCGGTGACCTTCTCGATCAGCTCGCTGTACTTCTCCGGCTCGGCGGCGATCAGGCGGTCGGCCTCGAGGCTGGCGCGCAGGTAGGCGGTGACCACTTCCGGATACTTCTTCGCGTAGTCGGCGTCCACCAGCGCGCCATGGAAGGTCGGCGCGTTGGCCTGGGCGCCGTCGTAGATCTTGCGGGCGAAGCCGCGGTTGGGGAACAGCTCGGCGAACGGGACGAAGTCGGCATGCGCCTCGATGCGGTTGCTGCGCAGGGCGGAACCGGCGATCTCCGGGGCCTGGGCGATGATCTTCACGTCCTTCTGCGGGTCCCAGCCTTGCGCCGCGACGGCGCGCAGCAGCATGCCGTGGGCGGTGGAGGCGAACGGCACGGAGATGGTCTTGCCCTTCAGCTCAGCCAGCGACTGCACGCTGGACGCCGCCGGCACCACGATGCCGTTGCCGCTGCCGTGCACGCTGCCGGACAGCACGCTGATGAACAGGCTGCGCTTGCCGGCGTCGAGGTGGGCGACGCCGTTGAACGAGCCGGGGAAGTCGGCCATGGCGCCGAAGTCGAGCTTGCCGGCGACCATCTCGTTGGTCAGCGGCGCGCCGCTGGTGAAGTTCTTCCATTCGATCTGGTACTTGGCGTCCTTGTACTTGCCGTCATGGGGCAGGTACTTGTCGAGCAGGCCCAGCTCGCGGATCAGCAGGCCGCCGGTGGCGCAGTTGATGGTGGTGTCCTGGGTGCCGATGGCGACCCGGATGGTCTCGGCGCTGGCGTTCAGGCTGGCGATCGCCAGCACGAGGCCGGCCACGGTGGTTGCAAGGCGCATGGGTGGTTCCCCTCGAATCATCTAGGTATAGGAATCGTCTCCGCCACCAGGCGGGGTGGTGGGAAACGAGGGGGTACGGGATGAGGCGTCCGGTGGTTCGCCGGATGGCTTGGGTCTGGCTCAGCGCAGCAGGTAGGGAATCTCTACCTTGACCGCGCCGGTGGGGCAGTCCTTCTCGCAGGGCATGCAGTACCAGCACTCGTCGAAGGCCATGTAGGCCTTCTGGGTGGCCGGGTTGATCGCCAGCAGGTCCATGGGGCAGACCTCGACGCAGACGGTGCAGCCTTTTTCGGCGATGCACTTGTCCTCGTCGATGGTGACCGGGGCGCTGCTCCTGAAGAAGATGTCCTGGGCTTGATGGGCCATGTTCACGGTGTCCTTGGAGCCTTTGGCTCTCTTTATCTGTGTCTGACAACAGGGCTGTGGTGTGGCTGATGGCCTCATCGCTGGCAAGCCAGCTCCCACAGGATTTGCATGCTCCACGGACCCTGTGGGAGCTGGCTTGCCAGCGATGAGGCCCTCAAGAACAGTACAAAATCAGGCGGCGTCGACCCGAACCCGCAGCCGCTCGTAGGCCGTCTGCTCATCGGCATCCAGCGCGATCAGGTAGGGCTCCACCGCCTTCTTGAAGCTGGTCATCACCCCGTCCTCGCCCTTCTTCAGATGGCAATGGCAGAACCACTCGCCATCGTTGCGCTCGGGGAAGTCGACCCGGTGGTGGTACAGCCCCCAGCGGCTTTCCTCGCGGAACAGCGAGGCGCGGGCGGCCATCTCGGCACAGTCGCGGATCACCGAGACCTCCATGGCCCGCATCAGCTCATGGGGGTTGTGCGCCTTCATCTGCGCCAGGTCGCGCTCGATCTCGGCGAAGCGGGCCAGGCCGATCTCCATCTTCTTGGTCACTTTCGGCGGCTGCAGGTAGTCGTTGACCATGCGCCGCAGCTTGTACTCGACCTGCGCCGGCGGCAGGCCGTGCTCGCGCTGCAGCGGCGCGAAGACCCGCTCGCGCTCACGCTCGACCTGCCCGGTATCGACCTCGGCGAACGCCCGCCCGGCCACGTAGTGCGCGGCATTGACCCCGGCGAACCAGCCATAGGTGAAGGCACCGAGCATGTAGTTGTGCGGTACCGCGGCCATGTCGCCGGCGGCGTACAGGCCCTTGACGCTGGTCTCGGCCTTCTCGTTGACCCACACCCCGGAGGCCGAATGCCCCGAGCAGAAGCCGATCTCGGAGATGTGCATCTCGACCATGTGCTGGCGATAGTCGGTACCGCGGTTGGCGTGGAACTGGCCACGGCTCGGGCGCTCGTTGCTGTGCAGGATCTCCTCGATGTTCTGGATGGTCTCCTCGGCCAGGTGGTCGAGCTTGAGGAACACCGGGCCGTTGCCGCCCTCCAGTTCCTGGTGGAACTCCCACATCATCTGGCCGCTCCAGTAGTCGCACTCGATGAAGCGCTCGCCCTTGCTGTTGGCGGTGTAACCGCCCAGCGGGCCGGTGACGTAGGCGCAGGCCGGGCCGTTGTAGTCCTTGATCAGCGGGTTGATCTGGAAGCACTCGAGGTTGGCCAGCTCGGCCCCGGCGTGATAGGCCATGGCGTAGCCGTCGCCGGCGTTGGTCGGGTTCTCGTAGGTGCCCATCAGGTAGCCCGAGGACGGCAGGCCCAGGCGCCCGGCGGCGCCACAGGCGAGGATCACCGCCTTGGCGCGGATCACGCGGAACTCGCCGCTGCGGCAGTCGAAACCGAGCACCCCGGCGGCGGCACCTTCGTCATCCAGCAGGAGGCGGGTGCAGACCATGCGGTTGCTGATCTCGACCCGGGCGCGCTTGAGCTGGCGGTAGAGCACCTTCTTGATGTCGTGGCCCTCGGGCATCGGCAGCACGTAGGCGCCCATGTGGTGGACCTTCTTCACCGCGTAGTCGCCGGTCTCGTCCTTCTCGAACTTCACGCCCCAGCGGTCCAGTTGCTCGATGGTCTCGAAGCTGTGGGTGGCATAGGCGTGCACGGCGGCCTGGTTGACGATGCCGTCGTTGGCCACGGTGATTTCCTTGGTGTACTGCTCCGGCGTGGCATGCCCGGGGATGATCGCGTTGTTCAGGCCGTCCATGCCCATGCTGATGGCGCCGCTGCGCTTGACGTTGGCCTTGTCCAGCAGCAGCACGCGCAGGCCCTTGTCCTGCTCCTTGGCCTTGATCGCGGCCATGGGCCCGGCGGTACCGCCGCCGATGATGACGATGTCGTAGTCCTGGGTCGCGATGCTCATGCCTTGGGCCCCTTCTGGCGGTCGATGCGCAGGCGATACTGGAAGGCGTCGCCACGGTAGTAGAGGTGTTCGAAGTCCAGCGGCGTGCCGTCGGCGGCGTGGGTCAGGCGCTCGATGCGCATGATCGGCGAGCCCTCCTCAACGTCCAGCGCCTGGGTCAGGTCGCTGTCGGCCAGCACGGCGTCGATGGCCAGGTCGGCATGGCCGAGGGCGATGCCGCAGTCGTTTTCCAGGACCAGGAAGATGTCGCGGGTCACCAGGTCGGCCTTTTCCAGCTTTTCGCCGATGGCCCGCGGCAGCCAGGTCAGTTCCAGCGACACCGGCTCGCGGTTGATCAGGCGCACCCGGCGGATCTCGGTGACCGGCGCGCCCTCCTCGATCTGCAAGCGCGCCGCCACCAGCGCATTGGCCGGCACATGACGCAGGCTGCGCAGGCGGTTGATCACCTCGTAGCCCCTCTGCGTCATGGACTCAGCCAGGCCCTGCAGGGTGCTGACGTTCTGGAACGCCTTGGGCTTGGCGACGAAGGTGCCCTTGCCGTGGATCTTGAAGATCAGCCCCTCCTTCTGCAGATCGCCCAGGGCCTGGCGCACCGTGATGCGGCTGACCTCGAAGGCCTTGCCCAGCTCGTTCTCCGAGGGCATGCGGCTGTGGGGCGGGTAGGTGCCATCAAGAATGCGCTCGCGCAGCAGCTCCTTGAGCTGGGAGTAGAGCGGTACCGGGGACAGGGGGAGCAGTTCGGCCATGGTTCTCTTCACTGGGTCTGTGACTTGTTATAACAAGTTGTGACGAGAGAGTAGGCGATCTAATGGAGGGCGAGGAAATACCGATATCGAATATGGATAGTCCCTGAGACAAGGGGAAAAATGCTGAAGATCAAGGCGATGGACGCCATACCCCAAGATGGGTATCATGGCGCCCGCGTTGCACTCGTAGCTCAGCTGGATAGAGTACTGCCCTCCGAAGGCAGGGGTCGTGGGTTCGAATCCCGCCGAGTGCGCCATCTTCTTTCCCTTGTGTCACAAGGGTTCGCGCTTCTGACACAAACCTGCCCCAGTCCTGAACGTCGTTCTTGCCACACTCGAGTGTGGCGGCGGGTATCGGCGGGAAGCGCACATTCGCCGCAAGGGCTATCCAGCCCCGCGCAAGACCTTCGAAAGCAAAGCCGACGCCCAAGCCTGGGCACGCACGATCGAGAGCGAAATCGACCGAGACCTCTTCGTCTCTCGGGTCGAGGCTGAACGTAGCGCCGGTCATCAACTCATCGATCACGACCTCTCCGAGATTGCCTCGAAGCACAAAGGTGCCTGCTCGGGACTCGAAGCGCCCAAGCTCATCGCTACAGAACCCGACAAGGAAGTGCTGCCAATCACTTCCTTGTCAGCGTGGGTCAGACGTTGACTGGATCAACCTTCTCGGCATCAATCCGCAGCTCAGCCAGCGCTTTGGCCACGACATGACGGCCCAGCACACCATCGTCGGCCAGGGCCTTCAATGCCGCCAACACGACGAACTGCCGATCGACCTCAAAATGTCGACGCAGCGATTCACGGGTATCCGATTGTCCGAAGCCATCGGTGCCCAGTGCGATGAAGCGGCGGTTTCCGACCCAGGGGCGGATCTGATCGGCGTGGATCTTCATGTAGTCGGTGGAGACGACGACCGGCCCGGCGTGACCGTCCAGCAATCGGGTCAGGTACGGAACCTTGGGTTCTTCCAGGGGGTGCAGAAGATTCCAACGCTCGGCCTGCTGCGCCTCACGACGGACTTCGGTCAGGCTGGTGGCACTCCAGATTTCGCTGCTGACGCCGTAGTCACGCTCCAGGATCTCGGCAGCGGCGATCACCTCCGGCAAGAGGGCGCCGCTGCCCATGAGCTGGACATGCAGCCCTTCCCTGATCTCGCGCTCGATTGGCAGGCGATACAGCCCCTTGAGAATGCCCTCCTGCGCACCTTCAGGCAGGTCGGGATGAGGGTAGTTCTCGTTGAGCACGGTAATGTAGTAGTAGATGTCCTCCTGCTCGACATACATGCGGCGCATGCCGTCATGCACGATCACCGCCAGCTCGTAGGCGTATGTCGGATCGTAGGAAACACAGCACGGCACGGTGGCCGACATCACGTGGCTGTGGCCATCGTCATGTTGCAGGCCCTCGCCCATCAGCGTGGTACGCCCTGACGTCGCGCCAAGCAGGAAACCTCGCGCACGGGCATCGCCGGCTGCCCACAGCAGATCGCCCACGCGCTGGAAGCCGAACATCGAATAGAAGATGTAGAACGGCAAGGTCATCACACCGTGGTTGGCGTACGAAGTACTAGCCGCGATCCAGGATGAGGTGGCACCGGACTCGTTCAAGCCCTCCTGCATGATCTGCCCGTCCGCACTCTCCTTGTAGTAGGACAACGTGCCGGCATCCTGAGGGGTGTAGAGCTGGCCGACATGGGAGTGGATACCGATCTGCCGAAACAGGCTCTCCATGCCGAAGGTGCGTGATTCGTCAGGCACGATGGGCACGACGAGCTTGCCGATGTTCGGGTCTTTCAGCAGCGTGCCGAGGATCCGCACGAACGCCATGGTCGTTGAAATGGAGCGGTCGCCGGTGCCTTTGAGCTGTCCCTCCAATGTGGACAGCGGTGGAATCTGCAACGACTCGACCTGAGCATGGCGAGCCGGAACATGGCCGCCCAGGCTTTCGCGGCGTCCTTTGAGATATCGCGCTTCCGCACTGTCTTCGTCGGGCCGCAGGTACGGCAACTCGCCGAGCTGATCGTCACTCAACTCCAGGCCGAAGCGATCACTGAAGGCTTTCACTGCCTCCGCGCCCATCTTCTTGAGCTGGTGATTGATGTTCTGTCCTTCACCCGCTTCACCCATCCCGAAGCCTTTGACCGTCTTGGCCAGGATGACCGTAGGACGCCCCTTTTGACGGGTCGCTGCTGCGTAAGCGTTATAGACCTTGACGGGATCGTGGCCACCGCGTGCGAGTTTCCAGATCTGCTCATCGCTCATGTCACTGACCAGTTCCAGCAGCGCTGGGTACTTGCCGAAAAAGTGCTCGCGCACATAGGCGCCGTTCTGCGACTTGTAGGTCTGATACTCACCGTCGACGCACTCCATCATGCGCTGGCGCAGCAGCCCGCTCTTGTCCTTGGCCAGCAAGGCGTCCCAGCCACTTCCCCAAACCACCTTGATGACGTTCCAGCCAGCGGCGCGATAAAGGCCCTCGAACTCCTGGATCACCTTTGCGTTACCGCGTACCGGCCCATCCAGGCGCTGCAGGTTACAGTTGACCACGAAGATGATGTTATCGAGCTTCTCCCGCCCGGCCAGGGAGATCGCCGCCAGCGACTCGGGTTGATCCATCTCGCCATCACCCAGGAACGCCCAGACCTTGCGCCCCTGGTGTTCCTTCAGCCCGCGGTTTTCAAGGTAGCGCATGAAGCGCGCCTGATAGGCGGCCGTGATGGGCCCCAAGCCCATGGACACCGTGGGAAACTGCCAGAACTCCGGCATCAGCCGCGGGTGGGGATACGAAGAGATGCCATCCCGATCAGTTTCACGGCGGAAGTTGTCCAGCTGTTCTTCGGTCAGCCGCCCCTCGGTGTAAGCACGGCCATAGATGCCCGGCGCCGAATGCCCCTGGATGTACACCATGTCGCCCGCAAAGCGCTCGGTACGCCCTCGGAAGAAATGGTCAAAGCCAACGTCGTAGAGTACCGCCGCCGAAGCGTAGGTCGCGATGTGCCCACCCACGCCTGAATGCTTGCCAGCGCGGAGCACCATGGTCAGTGCGTTCCAGCGGATGTAGGCATTGAGCCGCGTCTCGATGTCGAGATCTCCCGGGTAGGGCAACTCGCGCTCCGGGGCAATGCTGTTCACGTAAGGGGTGGTCACTCGGCCATGGAAATCTCCGTGCACCGAAACGTCGAAGTCGAGAAGCTGGTCGATCAGGAAGTGCGCCCGTGGCCGCCCCTCCACTTCTACGACCGAAGCAATCGAGTCAATCCATTCGCGGGTCTCTTGTGGATCCTCATCGCGAAGCGGGTAGCTCTGCGCCATCGATAACTCTCCTTGATGTGGCTTGGCTGGCCGTTGTTCGGACCAGCAACTTGTTGCATCTGCAATTGAATCTATCGTCAACCCGGTTATGATTGCAACTGCAATTACAAGCCCCGTTCTGGAGACTTCATGACCACCCCCACGCCAGACCTCTGGTACACCTTCGTTCGCGCGCATCGCTGTCTGATCCGGGAAATCGAACGTCGCCTGGCTGAAGAAAAGCTGCCGCCCTATGCCTGGTACGACGCCCTGTGGGGAATCGAAAGTGGGGAAGAGGGTGCCCGCCGCATGCATGAACTGGCCGAGGTGATGGCCATCGAGCGATACAACCTCACCCGCCTGGTTGATCGCCTGGAAAAGGATGGTCTGGTGGTGCGGGAAAAAGCGGCAGATGACGGCCGAGGTGCGATCGCTCGCATCACCGACAGCGGTCGCGATCTTCGCAAGCGGATGTGGAAGGTCTACAAGCAGTCCGTCGAGGAGCTTTTCCTGGTGGAGTTCGATGAGGAGCAACGCAGGACATTTGCGCTAGCCCTGGAAAATGCGAGCCGTAACGCCCGCACTGACAGGCGTGGCAATTAGTTCAGCTGGTAACGCCTCGCTGCCCCGCTTATCCAGGCACTGTCCATCACGCCTTGGCCAACCAGGGCGCGCAGTGCGGTCAACACGACCCAATGACGATCGAGGCGCTGGCCAGGCGCCAGACTATCGGCCCCCAAAGCCGTGAACGGCGACGTGACATGTGCAGCAAGTTGCGCAGCCACGAACTCGGCGTACCCCGTCACCGCAACGACAGGTGTATCTGCCGTGCCAAGGCAAACCTGAAGGTGGCAGTCGGACAGGTTCTCCTCTCGCCGCAACCGTTGCAAACGAGCGCGCCTCGCGGCGTCCCGGGCAAGCCTGGTGTAACTCGGGCAGCTCCATACCTCGGCCGTGACACCCCAGTCGGCGCGCAGCAGTTCAGCTGCTGCACAGACTTCGCGAAGCATCGACCCAGCCCCGAGCAGCCGAATGGATGCGTCTTCTCCTGTGGCCTCGGACAGGCGATACATTCCCAGGTAAGCCTGCGAACGATCACGGACCAGCCCCTCCCCGGGTTCGTCATGCAACGTCATGTAGCAAAAGCCAGGCGCGCCTTCCACGTACAGATCGTGCAACGCCCCCACCAGAATGGCTTTGACTTCGTCTCCACAGGCGGGGTCGAACGGTGTGCATTGGCGCTTGGACGCCAACCACAGCGGTAGCCAGGGATGCGCGCCTTTCGCCCAACGGGACGGCGAGGACTCGATGTCATTGAGGATGATGCCGCGCTCGGCGGTCTGAGCGGTGAGCATCGACACCTGAGCAGAAGTCGGTGATTGCGTCATGTAGAACAGCGGGCGCTCATCGGCACGTGACTGCTCGCTGAACCACAGGGGCCAGGCACTGATTGCAGCGCTGTCCAGAGGGTCATTGCTCCGGTCGTCGATCAACCAGAACTGTCCGCTTGTGCTGGAGCCAGTCCCAAGTTGCCCGAGGCTGTCAACCGCAGTAGACAGCGGGGAGCCGTGCGTCCCTCGCCTTTTCCGGTAGCTTCGCTCGATGTGACGAATACAAGCCTGCGCGGCCGAGACGGTGTCAGGGGTGCGCTGTAAGCGAAGGTTGTCCATCCATGAAACTCCTCTTGCGGTGTGCAATAGGGATAATGCAATCTAGTTGCAAATGCAACCATGACGGATGAATCCCATGAGCTGGACCGCGATCATTTCCTCTCCACGCAGCGGATGCCCGAATGGGCCATCGACGAAAAAGCCCAGGTGAATACCTGGGCCTTTTTTGTCGTTCCGGGTGAGGGCGCCCCACTGGCGCTTCGGCACTACCTCTGCCCCACCGCCTTGGGCGTGTAGCCGAACAACCGGGTGAACGCCGCCGTGAAGTTGTTCGGGTGCTGGTAGCCCACCCGGTACGCGGCTTCCGATACCCGGCAGCCCGACGCCAGCAGCTCCCGCGCGCGGTGCAGGCGCAGCTCGGTCAGGTAGCGCCCGGGGCTGATGCCATGGGCCTCCCGGAAGTAGGCCTTGAGCCGGTACTCGCTGACCCCGAACTCGGCGCACAGGTAGGCATTGCTCAACGGCTTGTCGAGGTTGGCGTGGATGAACAGTTCGATGCGGTCCAACTGGTCCAACTCCCGCGAACTGAAACGCGCCTGGGGCGCCGGCGGCGGCTCCAGCGCGCGCAACTGTTCCGACAACAGGCTCAAGGCGTGGATACGCTGGGTCAGGCCGTCCTCGCGGCTGATGGTCGAGCTCTTCAGCCGCACCAGGTGTTCGCTGGGCAGGATCCCGCCCCTGGCCACATGACGAAAGTTCTCGCGCCGGCCCAGGGCACTGCCCAGCAAGCGCTGGCTGCGTTCCTCGCCAATGAACTGCGTCAGCGCCGACTCGCTGACCACCAGGCGCAACTGCTGGATCGGCTCGCTTGGCGCATACACACGCCGGCCCTGCCCTTCGCGAAAGATCGACACCGAGGTCTGGTTGCCCTGGAAGTCGATGCGCTCGCCCTTCGCGCAGTGGAACTGTGACTGCCCGGACAGGGCAAACGCGATCACCAGCATGCGCTCGTCGCCGGCATGCATGCAGCGCTCGGCGCACACCCGCGGCGCGTTCAGGGTCGACTTGATCACCGTGAAGCCGGTTTCGCAATCCAGCCGCTCCACCTGGTAGCTCCCCAGCGCCCCGCCGCCCTCCTGGCGGGTCCAGCGGGCTGACGGCGACGCCGTGTCCGCCGTCTGCGCAGGCTCGTTCAACTCACGCATGTTCATCCTCCTTAATGCACCTACAAGGCCTGTCGGCACCCTGGCCGTTTCGCATAGGTTAATCGCCGACGCTCACATTAAATGCTAATCATTCTCATATTAGATTGCACTAGGATGACCGCCTCAGTTCAAAAAAAACGCAACCAGGAAGTCGTTCCACATCATGCCCACGCCTGCCGCCCCTACCGCTTCCCGCTCCAGTCGCCCCTCCTCGCCCACCCTGCTGGCCTGCGCCGTCGCCATGGGCCTGAGCCTTGCCAGCAGGGCCGAAGCCGCCCAGGACATGCTGCTCGCGGCCAATGACAACAGCAGCTTCGCCACGACCCTGCCGGCGGTCACGGTGACCGCCGACAAGATCGAGCGGCCACTGGAGAAAGTCCCGGCCAGCGTCGCGGTGCTCGATGGCGAGGAGCTGGAGCAGAACGGCATCGACCGCATGGAGCAGCTCGAGGGGCGCTTGCCGGGCCTGTCGTTCCAGCCTTTCGGCCAGGCCGGCATGACCTCGCCGTCGATGCGCGGCCTGACCGCCGCCGTGCATTCGTTCTCGACCTCGGTGCTGATGATGGTCGACGGCGTCCCCACCCTCACCCCCCAGGGCTTCGATAACGACTTCCTCGACATCGACCGGGTCGAGTTGCTGCGCGGTCCGCAATCGACCCTGTATGGCCGCAACGCCGAAGCCGGCGTGCTGGCGATCTACAGCAAGCCCATGGACAACGAGCGCCGCGCCGCCGTGTCCCTGGACCTGGGCAGCCGCGACAAGCGCCTGACCCGCTTCGCCCTGAGCAGCCCGCTGGTGGACGACACCCTGTACGCCAGCGTCTCCGGCTCGTGGCTGGACCAGGACGGCTTCGTGCGCAACACCTGGCAGGGTGGCCACGACGACCAGCGCAAGCACCGCGACCTCAACCTGGGCCTGCGCTGGACACCCCATGAAGACACCGACATCGTGCTGCGCTACACCCGCCAGGACTACGACGACGGCGCCATGCTCTGGGGCGCCGTGGGCACCCCGCGGCGCAAGGTGAGTTCCGGCAGCGACAGCTGGAACGACTCCCTCGGCCAGACCCTCTCGCTGAACATCACCCAGGCCCTGGGCGATGACCTGAAGCTGCACTCGATCACGGCCTACAACCGTTTCGACGACAAGGTCCGCCAGGACACCGACTTCACCCCCGTCGACCTGCTGCAGATCGGCCGTGACCACCAGTTGCGCACCTGGTCCCAGGAGTTCCGCCTGGAAGGCCAGCTGGGCCGCAGCGACTGGCTGCTGGGCCTGTACGCCGACCACAGCGACAACGACCTGCACAACTACACCAAGATGCGCGGCATCGAGACCAACCTGCTGGCCAACACGCAGAACGACACCCTGGCCCTGTTCAGCAACTGGAACATCCCGCTGGACGAGCGCTGGACCCTGTCCGCCGGCGCCCGGGTCGAACGGACCTGGGCCAGGCTCAAGCCCGACGGCGACAGCCAGCAGGAAGAAGACTGGACCAACGTGCTGCCCAAGCTGGCGCTGCAGTACCAGCTCAGCGACGCCCACCAGTGGTACGCCAGCGTCAGCCGCGGCGTGCGCGCGGGCGGTTTCAACATCTACGCCACCGCCCTCGACTACCCGGCCTACGCGCCGGAAAAAGCCTGGTCCTACGAGACCGGCCTGAAGGGCTGGATGCTCGATCAGCGCCTGCGCTACTCGCTGGCCTTGTACTACATGGACATCGACAACATGCAGGTGATGATGCAGCCGCAGCCGCAGGTGAACTACATCGCCAGCGCCGCCACCGCCACCTCCCGCGGCGTCGAGCTGGACGCCGACTACCTGCTCGGCGACGGCTGGCAGATCAAGGCCGGCGTGGCCCTGAACCGGACCCGCTTCGACAGTTTCGTCGACGGCAGCAACAGCTACGACGGCAAGCACAACCCCTTCGCCCCCGACCTCACCGGGCACCTGTCGCTGCGCTACGACGCGCCTCAGGGCTGGTATGCCCAGGCGGGCCTGGTGGGCAGCAGCAAGGTCTACCTGGACGCGGCCAACCGCTACGAGCGCAACGGCTACGGCCTGGTCAACCTGCTCGCCGCTTACCAGTTCGAGCAATGGGAGATCGCCGGCTACGCCAACAACATCGCCGACCAGCGCTATGACGCCGTCGGCTACCAGGGTGGCTACGTCACCGTCTACAGCCCACCCCGCGAGCTGGGCGTGCGCCTGACCTGGCGCCTGTGAGGACAATCCCATGCACCGTGCTTCCCCTGTGTTCGGCGGCTGGCCCCGGCAATTGCTGCTGGGCTGGTTCAACCTGGTGCTCACCGCACCGCTGATCTACCTCTACATCGGCCTGCCGCTGGTACTGCGCCAGCACGGCTGGAGCGGCACCGACATCGGCCTGATGCAACTGGCCGGGCTGCCGGCGATGCTCAAGTTCCTCCTCGCCACCCCCGTGGACCGCTACCGCCTGGGCCGCGCCAGCTACCGCAACTGGAGCGCCCTGTTGCTGCTCTGTTATGCCGGGGCGGTGGCGCTGCTGGCCGCCCACGACCTGGCGACAACCCCACCGCTGAAGCTGTTCGCCCTGGCCATGCTGGTCAGCGTGCTGGGCACCTGGGCCGATGTACCGCTCAACGCCCTGGCCATCCAGCTGCTGCCGGCGCACGAGCGGGCCCGGGCCGGGAGCATCCGCTCGGCGGCCATGTCGCTGGGAGCGATCGTCGGCGGTGGCGTGATGCTGCTGGTGCATGCCCGCTTCGGCTGGGCCTGGCCGTTCCATCTGCTGGCCGCCGCGCTGCTCTCGGCGGGCCTGCTGCTGCCGCTGTTCAAGGACCTGCCCGAACCCCGCCCTGCAGCCCCTGCGCCAGCCGGCTGGCGTGACTGGGCGGGCTACCTGAAGGTGCCGGGCCATCGCCTGTGGGCACTGCTGGTGCTGGTCTACTACCCGTTCATCGGCGCGGTCTGGCTGTACCTCAAGCCACTGCTGCTGGACCAGGGTTTCGCCCCGGACCGCATCGCCTTCATCGTCGGCATCGTCGGCGGCCTGGCCGGTGGCCTGGCGAGCCTGTTCGCCGGGCGCCTGAGCCACCAGTTCGGCCCACGCGTCACCTTGCCGGCACTGGCGCTGTTCAACCTGTTCGCCCTGGCCCTGCTGAACCTGACCCTGCTCGCCCAGCTCGGCGAACAGGCCCTGGTGGTGGCGGCCCTGGTGGTGGCCCTGGCCATGGGGGCCTCGGCGGGCCTGCTGTTCGGCCTGATGATGAGCTACACCCGCCCCGGCCTGGCCGCACTGGACTACGGCCTGCAGTCGAGCCTGTTCGTCGCTTCGCGGACCTGCGTGCCGCTGCTCGCCGGGGTGCTGCTCGACCACCTCGGCTACGTCGGCATGCTCGCCTGCCTGATGGCCGCCCTGGCGCTGGTCTTCGTGCTGGCCTGGCAGGCCCGCGACAAGGTGCTGGGCTTCGCCGAGGCGCCCGCCCAGCGCACCCAGCCCCAAGGAGAACAGCCATGCCACTGACCGCCGCCTTCGACCTCGCCCGGCAACGGCCGGCCCTGAGCGAAGCCATGCAACTGGCCGCCCGCCACGCCGCCAGCGCCCGCCAGCAACGCAGCCTGCACCCCGTCGTGGCCGAGGCCCTGAGCACCGCCGGCTTCGCCCGCAGCTTCGTGCCGGCGTCCAGGGGCGGCCAGCCGCAAAGCTTCGCCGCGCTGCTGCCACAGGTCGGCGCCCTGGCCAGCGCCTGCCCGTCGGCCGCCTGGTGCGCGACCATCCTCGCGGTGGTCGGGCGCATGGCCGCCTACCTGCCGGCCATCGCCCAGCAGGAGATCTGGCACGCCGGGCCCGACGTGCGGCTGTCGGCCTCGTTCCGCAGCACCGGCACGGTCACCCGCGAGGGCGACGGCTGGCGGCTCGCCGGCACCTGGCATTACCTGTCCGGCATCGCCCATGCCCACTGGGCGCTGCTGTGCATCGACTGCGATGACGGCCAGGCGCGCTTTGCCGCCCTACCCGCGGGTTGCTGGAGCGTGCTCGACGACTGGGCGACCCTGGGCATGCGCGGCACCGGCAGCCATTCGATCCGGCTGGAAGGGGTTCAGGTGCCCCGGCACATGACCTTCCTGCGCCAGGACCTGGTCGCCGGCCAGTCGAGCCACAGCGAGGGTCCGCAGTACCAGGCCTCGCCCATGGGCGCCGACCCGCAACTGTTCGTCGCCTGCGCCCTGGGCGCGGCACGGCGCGGCCTGGAGTACGCCCGCCAGGCCCCGGTCAGCGAGGGTGGCGCCGTGGCCCTGGCCCGCGCCGAAGCCGCCCTGGACGGTGCCTGGCTGCTGCTGCGCGAAGCCTGCCTGCGCACCGACCAGGGCGCCCTGCCAGCGCCGCAGGTGGCACGCAATGCCCGCGACGCCACCTATGCCGCCGAACAGCTGCTGGCGGCGATGGACGCGCTGCTGCGCCTCGCCGGCGCCCGCGCGCAGTTCGAAGACAACCCGCTGCAACAGGCCTGGCGCGATATCCACACCCTCGCCACGCACATCGGCCTGCGCCCCGAAACCGTCTACCCGCGCTATGTCGCACTCACCTGACCTGCCCCAAGGAAACTCACCCATGCACAGTGCAGCGCCCGATATCTTCGTCCAGCCTGCCGCCCGCCCGGACACCCCGCTGCTGGCCTGGCTGGCCGAGGCCCAAGCCCACCCGGTCAGCGAGCCCAATGCCGTGGCCATGGCCACCGCCAACCGCGACGGCATCGCCAGCAACCGGGTGGTGCAGATCCTCGATGCCAGCGCCGACGGCCTGCTGTTCGCCACCCACGACGACAGTCCCAAGGGCCAGGACTTCAAGGCCACCGGCTGGGCCTCGTGCGTGTTCTACTGGCGCGAGCAAGGCCGGCAGATGATCGTCGCCGGCCACGTCAGCGAACTCGACAGCGCCGCCAGCGACCGCCTCTGGGCCGCACGCCCGGCAGCCTCCCACGCCATGTCCACGGTCAGCCACCAGAGCGCCCCGCTGGCCGACGTCGAGGGCCTGCGCCGCCAGGCCATGGAGGCGGCCGGACACCCAGCGCTGCCACGCCCGGCGCGTTGGCGCGGCTATCGCCTGAGCCTGGAAGTGGTGGAGTTCTGGGCGTTCGCCGCCGACCGCCTGTACCCCCGCCTGAAATACCAGAAGCGCGCCGACGCCTGGCACTGCCAGCGCCTGCAACCCTGATCCGAACCCGACGACTTACCCCATCCGCGAACGTGCCGTTGCCGGCACGAGGAGCTACCCATGGCTGGAATCCCCCAGATCGCCGCCTACCGTCTGCCAGGCGCCGAGGAACTGACCCCGAACATCGCCGACTGGCAGGTGGACCCTGCGCGGGCAGTGCTGCTGGTGCACGACATGCAGCGCTTCTTCCTGCGCCCGCTGCCCTCCACCAGCCTGGCCAAGGACCTGATCGGCAACGTCGCCGCGCTGATCGGGCATGCCCGCGCCCACGGCATGCCGGTGGCCTACACCGCCCAGCCGGGCGGCATGAACGAGCAGCAGCGCGGCCTGCTCAAGGCCTTCTGGGGCCAGGGCATGCAGGTCGACCCGCAGGACCGCGAGATCGAGCAGAGCTGTGCGCCGCAGCCCGGCGACTGGCGCCTGACCAAGTGGCGCTACAGCGCCTTCTTCAACACCGAGCTGCTGCGCCTGATGCGCGAGCACGACCGCCAGCAGCTGGTGATCTGCGGGGTCTACGCGCACATCGGCATCCTCGCCACCGCCATCGAGTCGTTCAGCCACGACCTGGAGACCTTCATCGTCGCCGACGCGGTCGCCGACTTCACCCGCAAGGAACACCTGGCCACCCTGCAGTACGCCGCCCAGGCCTGCGCCTGCGTGGTCACCCGTGCGCAGGTGCTGGCATGAGCGGCGCCCTGCTCGACCAGTTGCGCCAGGCACCGGAGCAACTCGGCCCGTTCGCCCTGCTGCTGCGTGCCGGCAACGGCGCCAGCGCGCAACTGGAGTTGCTGGCCGGGGACATCCAGCATCCGCAGCGGCTGGCCGACATCGACCTGCCACCGGCCACGCACCCCGGCCACTGGGCCCTGGCCCTGCTGCCGTTCCGCCAGGTGGCCGAGCGCGGTTTCGACTGCGTCGACGACGGCGAGCCGCTGCGCGTGATGCAGGTCCGCCAGAGCCAGCAGGTCGACCTGCACAGCGCCCTGGCAGACTGGCCGAGCGAAACCCTGTCCCTCGGCGAGGGCACCTTCGACATCGACGACCAGGCCTACGCCGAGCGCGTGCGACGCATCGTCGAGGACGAGATCCACCACGGCGAAGGCAGCAACTTCGTGATCCGCCGCACCTACCGGGCGCCCATCGACGGCTGCTCCCTGCGCGGCGCACTGGGTGCCTTCAAGCGCCTGGCGCTGCAGGAGCAAGGCGCCTACTGGACGTTCCTGGTGCATGACGGCGAACGGACCTGGCTCGGCGCCTCGCCCGAGCGCCACGTTGCCCTGCGCGATGGCATCGCCAGCATGAACCCGATCAGCGGCACCTATCGCTACCCGCCCAGCGGCGTCACCCAGGCCGGCCTGGTGGAGTTTCTCGGCAACCGCAAGGAAAGCGACGAGCTGTACATGGTGGTGGACGAAGAACTGAAGATGATGGCGCGCTTCTGCGACCAGGGCACCCGGGTGATCGGTCCCAAGCTGAAGATGATGTCGCGCCTGGCCCACACCGAGTACCTGCTCGAGGGCCCGTCCCGCGCCGACCCGCGCGACATCCTGCGCGACACGCTGTTTTCGCCGGCGGTCACCGGCAGCCCGATCCAGAATGCCTGCCGGGTGATCGCCCGCCACGAGCCCGAAGGCCGCGGCACCTATGCCGGCGTGCTGGCGCTGTTCGGGCGTGACCGCCAGGGGCAGCACAGCCTGGATTCGAGCATCCTGATCCGCACCGCCGAGATCCGTGGCGACGGCCAGCTGCGCCTGGCGGTGGGCGCGACCATCGTGCGCCACTCCGACCCGCAGGCCGAAGCCCTGGAAACCTGGGCCAAGGCACGCGGCGTGCTGGATGCCTTCCAGCGCCCGCAGGCCCGCGACCTGGCACAGGCGCCAGCGGTGCTGGCCGCCCTGGCGCAACGCAACCAGGGCATCTCGCGCTACTGGCTGGGCAGTGCCCAGCCGCTACCGCCGGGTGCCGAGGCCCTGCGCGGCCGGCGCCTGCTGATCGTCGACGCCGAGGACAGCTTCACCGGCATGCTCGCCCAGCAGTTGCAGGCCCTGGGCCTGGTGGTGGAGATCACCCGTGCCAGCGACCCCAGGGTGCAACACGCCAGTTGGGACCTGGCCCTGTTCGGGCCGGGGCCTGGCGATCCGGAGAACCACGACGACCTGCGCATCGGCGCACTGGCCAAGGGCATCCAGCGCGCGCTGGAACAGGGCCGGCCGTTCCTCGCCGTGTGCCTGAGCCATCAGTTGCTGTGCCGTGCCCTGAAACTGCCGGTGCGGCGCCTGGCGCAGCCCAACCAGGGTCTGCAACGCTGCATCGACTACTTCGGCACGCCGCAGCGGGTGGGCTTCTACAACACCTTCAGCGCCTTCAGCGAGCGCGACCTGACCCACCTGCGCGGCCATCCGGTACGCATCTGCCGCGACCGCCACAGCGGTGAAGTCCATGCCCTGCGCGGGCCGGGTTTCGCCTCGACCCAGTTCCACCCCGAATCGCTGCTCACCGAACACGGCCCCCACCTGCTGCTGGAAGCGCTGCTGGGCCTGATCGAAACCCCGTCAACCGCCAGCCAGGAGCTGAGCCATGAGTCACTATGACTACGTGATCGCCGACGCCTTCACCGACCGCCCGCTGTGCGGCAACCCGGTGGCGGTGTTCGTCGCCGCCACCGGCCTGGGCGCCGCCGACATGCAACGGATCGCCCGCGAGCTGAACCTGTCGGAAACCGTCTTCGTGTTCCCGCCCATCGACGGCGGCGATTACGCCGTGCGCATCTTCACCCCGGTCAATGAGCTGCCGTTCGCCGGCCACCCGACCCTGGGCACCGCGTTCGTCCTCGGCCAGCGCCATGCCGCCCCGCGCCTGACCCTGGAAACCGCCATGGGTCCGGTGCCGTTCGACCTGCAACGCACGGCCGACGGCCAGTTGCAGGCGGTCCACATGGAGCAGCCGATTCCCACCTGGCGCCTGTACGAACACGCGCACAGCGTGCTCGAAGCGCTCGGCCTGCGTCACGCCCGGCTGCCGATCGAGGTCTACGTCAACGGCCCGCGGCATGTGCTGGTGGCCGTGGACAGCCTGGAGCACCTGGCAGCGCTCAAGCCCGACCTGCGCATCCTCGCCACCCTGCCGGACGTAGCCATCAATTGCTTCGCCGGCAGCGGCACCCGCTGGCGCTCGCGCATGTTCTCGCCGGCCTACGGCGTGGCCGAAGACGCCGCCACCGGCTCGGCCGCCGGCCCCATCGCCCTGCACCTGATCCGCAACGGCCTGCTGGCGTTCGGTCAGCCCATCGAGATCGAGCAGGGCGTGGAAATGGGCAAGCCGTCGCGGATGCGTGCCGAAGTGCACGGCAGCCTCGAACGCCTCGGCCCGATCCGCGTCGGCGGCAGCGCCGTGATCGTCGCCGAAGGTCGTTTCACCCGTTGGTAATCCCCCTCACCGAAAGGAGATCGCACATGAGCACCCTGCAACAGGACACCGCCTGGACCACCGCGCAACTCGAACGCCGCCAGCGCAACCGCGCCGTGGTCGAGGACTACATGAGCCGCAAGGGCGAAGGCCGCCTGACCCGCTACCAACTGTTCACCGAGGATGGCCGCTCGGGACTGTGGACCAACGACACCCTGGAACCGATCGTCTCCAGTGGCCACGAGGTGCTGAAAAACCACGCGGTGTGGTCACTGCAGTGCTTCCCGGACTGGGAGTGGCGCAACGTGCAGGTCAACGAGACCCAGGACCCGGACTACTTCATCGTCGAGTGCGACGGCAGCGGCAAGATCCTCTTCCCCGGCTACGAGCCCGGCCACTACAGCAACCGCTTCTTCCACACCTTCCGCTTCGAGAACGGCCGCATCAAGGAGCAGCGCGAGTTCATGAACCCCTACCGGCAGATGCTCGCCCTGGGCATACCGATCACCCAGATCCGCCGTGCCGGCATCCCCAAGGACTGAAGCGGAGACACCCATGACAGGCAACCCGATTCCCCCCGGACACGCCCTGCAACAGGCCATGATCGCGCCCTGGCGCAGCCAGTGCCTGTACGCCGCTGCGCGCCTGGACCTGGCCGAACTGATCGGCCAGGGCATCGATGGCCTCGCGGCCCTGGCCCAGCGCGTCGGCCTCAGCGAGGACCGCCTCGGCCGGCTGCTGCGCTTCCTGGTGGCCAGCGGCACCTTCGCCCAGCACGCCGATGGCCGCTACGCCAACACCGCCATCAGCGACCTGCTGCGCGAAGGCCCCGGCAGCCAGCGCGACATGGTGCTGCTGTATGCCGGCGAGCTCTACCACAGCTGGGGCCGTCTGTTCGACGCCCTGGGCGACACCCGCCCGGGCTTCGAACTGGCCCACGGCCAGGGCTTCTACGCCTACCTCGAAGCCCACCCCGAGGTGTCGCAGCGCTTCCAGCACACCCTGCAGTCGCGCCGGGCGATCTTCGAGCAGGTGCCGGCCCTGTTCGACCTGCGCGGCAGCCACTTCGTCGACATCGGTGGCGGCAGCGGCGAACTGAGCCGCGCCATCCTCCAGGCCACGCCGTCGGCCAGTGCCGTGGTGCTGGACCTGGCACCGGCACTGGCGGTGGCCCGGGACAACCTGGCCGAGCTGATCGACGCCGGCCGGGCGCAGTTGCTGGAAGGCGACATGCTCGCCGCGCTGCCGGCCGGCGCCAATCTGTACCTGCTGTCCCGGGTACTGGGCGACCTAGACGACCAGACCGCCACCCGCCTGCTGCGCAACTGCCGCCAGGCCATGGGCAGCGAAGGCCGGCTGCTGGTCATCGAGCAACTGGTGGCCGCCCACCAGCCCAGCGAGCTGGCCGCGCTGTGGGACCTGCACCTGTTCATGGTGTGCCAGGGCCGCCAGCGCACCCAGGCCGATCTCGAGCGCCTGCTGGCCAGCGCCGGGCTGAGCCTGCAACGCCAGGCCGAACTGCCGCTGGGCATGAGCCTGCTGACCATTCTTCCCGCCGCCTGAGCGGCACCCACAAGGAACCCAGCCATGAACCTGGCACCCGACAGCCCCATCCTCATCGCCGGCGCCGGCATCGGCGGGCTGGTCACCGCCCTCGCCCTGCACGACGCCGGCTTCGGCAACATCCGCCTGCTCGAATCGGCCAGCCGCATCGAGCCGTTGGGGGTGGGCATCAATGTCCAGCCCGAAGCCATCGCCGTGCTGCACCGGCTGGGGCTGGCCGAGGCGCTGGCCGCCACCGGCATCCAGACCGCCGAGCTGCGCTACCTCGACCAGCGCGGCAAGACCCTGTGGAGCCAGCCCTGCGGCCTCGCGGCCGGCAACGCCTGCCCGCAGTACTCGATCCACCGCGGCGAGCTGCAGGAACTGCTGCTGGCGGCGGTGCAGCAGCGCCTGGGCAGCGAGGCGATCCTCACCGGTCTTGCCGTCAGCGACATCGAGCAGAACGACGGCCAGGTCAGCGTGCGCTGCCGCCACGGCCAGGTGCTGCTGGGCGAACTGCTGATCGGTGCCGACGGCATCGACTCGGCCGTCCGCGCCCGCCTGCACCCCGGCGCCGAGCTGTGCTGGAGCCCGCTCACCCTGTGGCGCGGGGTGACCCCGATGGACGCCTTCCTCGACGGCCGAACCATGATCGTCAGCCACGACCCGAACTGGTCGCGGCTGGTCGCCTACCCGATCTCCCAGCGCCATGCCCGCGAGGGCCAGGCGCTGGTCAACTGGGTGTGCCTGGTGCCCGACCGGCGCCGCGTGCAGGGTGAGCGCATGGCCGACTGGAACAAGGACGGCCGCCTGGCGGACGTGCTGCCGTTCTTCCAGGACTGGGACCTGGGCTGGCTCGACGTGCCGGCCCTGCTGCGCAACAGCCAGCGCATCCTGCAGTACCCGATGGTCGATCGCGAACCGCTGCCCTACTGGACCCTGGGGCGCATCGCGCTGCTCGGCGACGCGGCCCACCTGATGTACCCGATGGGCGCCAATGGCGCTTCCCAGGCCATCCTCGACGCCGCCGTGCTGGCCGCCGAGCTGCGCGCCACCCCCGACCTGCGCCAGGCCCTGGGCGCCTACGAGGGCAAGCGCCGTGGCGCCGCCAACGCCATCGTCCTGGCCAATCGCAAGCGCGAGCGCGAGGAATGGGAGGCCGCCGGCCTGGACGGCCAGGCCAAGCGCGAGGCACTGCGGCAGATCACCGACGAGTACCGGGACACCACGGCCAAGGCGCGGGTAAGCCAACCCTGACAACGACAAGGAGAACCGATGTTCCGACATGACCTGAGCGCCTGGCCGCTGGTACTGACCGTCGCCGATGGCGCCCCGACCCTCGAGGACCTCGACGGCTTCTCGGCCGCCTGGACCCAGTGGCTCGACCGCGGCGAATCCTTCGCCACCCTGCGCGTGCTGACCAGCGAGCAGGCCCGCAAGCACCCGCCGGGGGGCGGCAAGGCGCGCGAGCACTGGTTCCAGGCCAATGGCGAGCGCCTGAAACAGCAGGTGCTGGGCATGGCCACCGTCGCCCCCGCCGCGCTGGTGCAGCAGGCCAACCGTGCCGACAGCGAGCGCCTGTACGGCGTGCCGGCGCGCAGCTTCGACGACCTCGAACAGGCCCTGGCCTGGCTGCTGCCGCACCTGCACGGCCGCTTCCCGGCGTTCGACGTCCGCGACATCGAGACACGCCTGCAACGACTGCGAGGCGACTGAACCGCCCCGGCCCCATCACGCAAGGAGGTAACCACCATGCGCAACCCGATCCAGATGGTCATCGAATCCCGTATTTCGGTGGAACAGTTCAAGCCCGACTGCCCGCTGCCCGACAGCATTCTCCAGGCGCTGGTGGCCCAGGCCTGCTGTGCGCCGAGCGCCTACAACTTCCAGAACTGGCGCTTCATCGCGGTACGCAGCGAGGCCGCCAAACGCCGCCTGCACGCCCAGGCCTACAAGCAGACCAAGGTGCTCGACGCCTCGGCCTGCTTCATCGTCTGCGGCACCCTGCGCCCGCACCTGCAGCTGGCCCGCCACCTGGCCCCCTCGGTGCAGGCCGGGCTGCTCCACGCGCAAAAAGCCCAGGCCTGGGTCGACCTGGCCAGCCATTCCCATGGCCATGACCTGGGCATGCAACGTGACGAGGCCATCCGCTCGGCGGCGCTGGCGGGCATGACCCTGATGCTGGCCGCCGAAGGCATGGGCCTGTCCAGCTGCGCCATGACCGGCTTCGACGCCGCCGGCGTGGCCGCGGCCTTCGCCCTGGGCGAGGACGATGTGCCGGCCTTGCTGGTGGCGGTCGGTCAGTCCGCCGAGCAGCGTGGCCGGCAGAAGGTTCGCCGGGACGTGGCCGACGTGCTGGAAATGGCCTGAGGGAGACGAGCATGGACACGATGATCGAACGAGCACTGGCCAGCCGCTGGCTGTGGCTGCTGGCGCGGGTGCTGCTGGCGTTGCTGTTCCTGGCCGGCGGGCTGGCCAAGCTGATCGACTGGGAGGCCGGGCTGGCGGAGGTGCAGGCCGCCGGGCTCAACCCGCCCTGGGTGTTCAGCCTGGCCACGGCGCTGACCCTGATCGCCGGCGCCGTGCTGGTGCTGCTCGACCGCCTGGTGTGGCTGGCGGCGGGGGTGCTGAGCGCGTTCCTGCTGCTGACCATCGTGCTGGTGCACAGCTTCTGGACCAGCACCAGCGAGCCGCAGCAGGTGGCGCTGTACTTTGCCTTCGAACACCTGAGCGTGATCGGTGGCCTGCTGGCAGCGGCCATCGCCAGTCAGTTGCGCAAGCGGGTGGCGGCGGTGGTTGTCTTGTAGCCGGCCTGCTACGAAAAGGCCCAGGTGAAGAGCCGGGCCTTTCAATGCGCAACCGAAGTTTATTTTTGAGCAGAGAACGCCTTCAGGCTTAACGAGTCGAAGACTTCCTCTGCTCGTTTCGACGAAACTGTCATTGCCTCGAAAACGCCCTGAATCCGCCAATAAATACCTGCAAACTTCTTTTGAAGCGTCAGACTCGGAAAAACAGCAACTGTCTCTTCAAACTTTGCTTTTGAAATATTCAACATCGACCCACTGGTACCCGTAGCCTGCGACGTAAGGGTCTCCTTGAATCGCGGTTGCCACATCAGGTAATTCAAAAACTCTGGCAGTAATTTTCCCGGGTCCGTCTTGATCAACCAGAGCTTATCTGGCAAAAAGACATTTTCAACATCAGACCCGACAATACAGGTCGCCGCCACCAGTTCTCTGGTATTTGCTCGGCTAAACAACAGGTCACCTTTCCGCGGAAACAGCAGCCTTTTCTCCTTGGGTATGGTTTCAGGAGCAACTCGCTTGTTTTCCTCAGGTTTGAACTCACCTGTTGTAACTGCGCTGATTTTGAGAACACCCATTTCACCGGCCTGACAAGGCACATTCTCTCCGGCAGCGCTCCACCCAGAGGTAATTGACTTCAACCCGCTAGAAATTGGCATCTTTGGCCATCCTTTCGGGTTGGCTACTGGCTCGCCGAACATGTCCAGAAACACAGCCCGAAGGAAATCATCGACAAGCTGGATAGCACGCTTGCGTTTCTGGCGAATGCTGTCGGCCTTGCCAAGAACTGCTGCGATACGTATCTGCTCATGCAATGGAGGAAGAGGGATCTCAAAATCTTCCACGATTCTTTTTGATACTTCCTTGAACGTTGCTCCATTCCCAAGTGCCTGCAAGCGCCCTGAACTGTGCTTCATGCAATAGTACAAATAGAGACCGTCTACCTCATCGCCTGGCACCAGACTCTTGAAGCCTTGGTTCGTGCACAGATCCCTACCTGCAATTGCAATATTTCCAATCGGCGCACGTGAAGTTACCAGAATGCTCCCCTTGGGTAGAATCGATGTCGAACAACTCCTGTATCCGGCCTCGGATATATATTCTGGTGCATCATTCAGCGTTGGCGAATCTAGATCAGATATATCCTTTGGGGTTACCCACGGCACATCCGGGCTACTCCAGTACTCAGCAACCTCACGTTTTGGCGTGGCACCGCCAACAACCTCACAGCAGTCTTTTAGCTTTACCAGCGGCCAACTCACAGCATCTCCTCCAGCTCATCAAGAGCGCCCAGGATCTCCTGCTCAAGTTTTTTCAGATCTTGAAGTACCACTTTAGGGTCTTCATATACCGCCTGTTGATAAACAGCCTCTTTATAGCGATTGATGGACAAGTCGTATTTTTTTTCTGCAATCTCTTTCGCGGCGACAACAAAAGCCTTCTTGGTCTTGTCGCCGAGCAGAGTATCGATAGTGCTGCCGCTGACATTAGCCTCCACCATCTGCCGGTATTTTTTCCACTGGGCAATGGCGTCAGGCAAATCATTGCTGCCCTCGCCTTTGAGTTCATGACGTTTGTCATCCAGCGAATAACCATCAGCCTGCAGGTCGTAGAACCATACGCGCTCAGTGGTACCGCCCTTGCTGAAGATCAGAATGGCGGTGCTGACTCCCGCATAGGGTTTGAATACTCCACCCGGCAGGCTGACAACGCCCTCAAGCTGATTGTGCTCCAGCAACTGCTGGCGCAATTGCTGGTGAGCCTTGCTGGCCGTGAACAACACTCCATCCGGCACGATCACCGCCGCTCGCCCGCCCAGCTTGAGCGAGCGCAGGATATGGGCGACGAACAGCAACTCGGTCTTCCTGGTCTTGACCATCTCCGTCAACCGGGGATTGGTGTTGCTCTCGTCCAGGCTGCCCTTGAACGGCGGGTTGGCGAGGATCACGTCGAAGAAGTTCTCCTGCTGCGCCGGGTACTTGCCGAGAATGTCCTTGTTCAGCGTGTCCAGGTAATGGATGTTCGCGCCGTTCACCCCGTGCAGCATCATGTTCATGCTCGACACCCGCAGCATGGTGGTGTCGAAGTCGAAGCCCCAGAACATGTGCTGGTTGATGTGCTCGCGATACGGTTCGAGCAGGTCGCCGCTGTAGTGCAGGTTGCCGTCTTCGTCGCTGAAGATGCCGGCATCGCTGGAGTGCACCTGGTTGAGGTACTCCATGGTCCGGGCGAGGAACCCGGCGGTGCCGCAGGACGGGTCGCAGATGACGTCGGTCGGCTGTGGCGCGATCAGCTCGATCATCGCGTCGATGATATGCCGCGGGGTACGGAACTGGCCGTTGATGCCCGCCGTGGTGAGCTTGCTCAGCAGGTATTCGTAGATGTCGCCCTTGACGTCGCTCTGGGTCAGCGGCAGGTCGTTGACCATCTCCACGGCGGAGGTCAGCACGGCCTCGTTCTTGATCTCGAGGTCGGCGTCCTGCATGTACTCGCCGATATGCCCCAGGCCCTCCAGCGCACTGCCCGACTCGCCCAGGCCGTCCTCGGCGCCAGACTGCTTGCCCAGCCTGGCGAAGTAGGGATAGACCTTGTGCTTGAGGTGCTTGTGCAGCTCGCTGCCGCCCAGGTTGTGGAAGTTCTTCCAGCGCAGCAGTTGGCCTTCCGGGGTATCGGGGAACAGCCGGGCGAAGGCCTTGCCGGTACGCCTGGCCTTGCGTTCGGCCAGGTCTTCCTGCATGTCGAGCATGCGCGCGAACATCAGGTAGCTGATCTGCTCGATCACGGTCAGCGGGTTGGTGATACCGCCGGTCCAGAATCGCTCCCAGAGCTTGTCGATATCGTTGCGGATCTTGCCGGTGAGCATCAGTTCGTCTCGTATTCGGTTTCAGTATCGGTGTCTGCAAGCGGACTTTCGTCGTTGGCGCTGTCGCTCAACGCCTCGATGTCCTGCACGGCGGGAATGAAGTCGATCTCCAGTGCCGCCTTGTCGACGAAATAAGCAGGTAGTTGCGCCTTGATGGCAGGGGCCAGATTCTTGAATTCTCCCACCTGCTTGACCAGGTTGCCCCTGCCGCTGACCAGTTGCCCCTCCGCCTTGACGTAGGCATCGGTGGCGGTCTCCAGACCTTTCTTGATCTTCTCGAAGCTGCCCAGGAAGGCGTTGAGCTTCTTGAATACCGTCTCGGCCCGGTTGGCCAGCGCGGCAGTGTGCTTGTTCTGGCCCTCGTAACGCCAGAGCTGGCGAACGATATTCAGGCTGGTCAGCAGGGTGGTCGGGGTTGCCACCAGCACATTGTTCTCGATCGCCTGCTGGAAGAGGGTTTCGTCCGCCTTGAGGGCCTCGACGAACGCCGACTCGATGGGAATGAACATGAACACCATGTCAGGCGAGTTCAACCCCGGCAGTTTGTAGTAATCGCGGTCCGCCAGTTCCTTGATGCGGCTGGCAACCGCCTGCACGTGCTCCTTGAGCGCCACGGCACGCTCGCGCTCATCCTCCGAGTTGACGAAGCGAGTGTAGGCGTTGAGCGATACCTTGGCGTCGATGATCAGGTGCTTGTTCTGCGGCAGATAGACCAGCGCATCAGGACGCTGGCGCCCTTCCTCCGTAGTGATGCTGACCTCTCGCTGATAGTCCTTGCCCATCTGCAGGCCGGAGCGATCGAGCACGTTTTCCAATACCAGCTCACCCCAGTTGCCCTGGAGTTTTTTCTGTCCGCGCAACGCAGTGGAGAGCTCGTGGGCTTCGGTGGTGATCTGCTGGTTCAGCGCCTTGAGTGATTCCAGTTCCTTGCGCAGCTCACCCTGCTGGGTGGTTTCGCGGTGATGGATTTCCTGCACCTCGCGCTTGAAGCTGTCGATGGACTGCTGGAAAGGGGTCATCACGGCGTTCAAGCTGAGCTTGCTGTTCTCTTGAAGCGCCTGGGCCTTCGCCTCCAGGATCTCGTTGGAGAGCAACTTGAACTGCTCGCCCAGGCTGTTCTTCTGTTGCTCGAAGCTGGCGAGCTCGCGAGCATGACTGGCCTCACGCTCCTGCATCTCGGCGCTGAGCCTGGTGTGGTCGCTGCCCAGCTTGGCAAAGCGGGCCTGGAGCTCCTCATAACGCTGGGCGGCCAGGGTTTGCTGGGCCTTGGCCTCCTGCAACTGCTGGCGCGCCTCCTGCTCACTGTTCACCGCGACCCTGGCGGCGGCATCCATACTGGCCGTTTCATCCTTGAGGATGTTGCGTTCGCCTTGCAACGCGGCGACCGACGCTTGTGCAGCCTCCAGACGCTGGAGCAGTTCCGCGACCTTGCCCTGCAGTCCTCGCCCATCAGCCTGTGCTGTCTCCAGTCGCTTGGCCGTTTCGTGATGCTGTTGGCTGCTTTCCTCCAGCCTCGATTGCAAGGCGCTGTTGAGCCCCTTGATCTCCAATCGCTCCGCATTCAGTCGCGACTCGTTGTCGAGGGCTGACTGCAACCGTGCATTCAGTGTGCTTTCCACGATCTGCAGTTCCTGGGTCCGAGCCTCCGCCGTTCTGAGTTTCTCACCCAGAGCCCCCTGCGCGGTGACCGACGCGTCCTGCGCCAGCTGAGCCTGCTCGAGTTGAACGGTCAGTTGGCTGAGTTGCCGCCCCTGGCGCAACGCTGCCAGCAGGAAGCCCAGCGCGCCAGAGATCAAGGCGAGTACTGTACAGATGACAATGATGTCCGTAGTCCATTGGCTGGTTTGCATGGTCACTCCTCAGCGCCAGACGGCGAATTGTTGTCACGCAGGTAGGGCTTGAGCACCGCAATCAGCTGATCGGCATCCGTGGTCTTGAACACGCCGTCGATGCCGTCCGGGGACAGGCTGCTGAACGGCGCATCGTAGAGCTTTTCCACGACGATGCTGCCGTTCTCCGCGATGTAGTTCTTCAGCAGGTTCATGAAGCTCACCTGCTGCGCGGTCAGGGTGGGGTGGCCGTGCAGGAACTGCTTGAAGTGCGCTTCGATGGCCCCGGGATCGAGGCCGATGATGTCGCGCACGGTCAGGTGCAGTTGCTCCGCGGTGCGCCCGTAGAACTCGTTGAGCACGTCCAGGCTGACCCCCGGGTGGCGGGTGAGGATGGTCGAGGTCAGGGTCTTGAGGTCCTGTTCGGCGATCGCCTCGCCGTTGCGGATCTTCTGCAGGGTCGGGTTGGCGGCGAGCATGCCGTCGAGGATGTCCTTGAGCCGGCGGCGGTACTGCATCGCCTCGTTGGCCCCGGCGATGTGCACCTTGCGCTCTTGCGCCAGGATGTTGTCGTCCCGCGTCCGGGTGGTGGCGACCCCGTAGCCGGCCGCGCTCTGCGTCTGCCGGTACTGCATGATGTCGCGCAGCTCCTTGCGCGCATGTTCCAGCCTGGCGATGCTCGGCTGCTGCCAGAAGTCGGCGCTGCGCACCTCGGCCAGGACCGGCTCCTTCTGCCGCACGGCCTGGATGTTCACCGCCAGCTTGTCCAGTTCCGCCAGCAACGCCAGCTTGCCGTCCTCGAAGCCGGTGGCCTTCTCCACCAGGCCGCGCTGGATACCGGCGATCAGCTTGTCCAGGGCGGTGGCGTGCTTGTCGCGCAGGACCCGGGCCGCCATCAGCGGCGCGATGGTCTCGCTCAACAGGTGCTGGGTGCTGGCATCGAAGCGCTGCAGCTGATCGGTCTGCAGCAGGCCATGTACATGGCGCAGCTCGCGGCGCACCGCGACGCTGGTTTCCGGCAGGTCGGCGATATCCGCGCGCAGCAGCGCGATGGCGGTGTCGAAGGCGTCGCCATGGCTGTGCCTGAGTGCCGCCCTGGCCAGTTCCAGGCGGGCCTCGAAGGTGGTCTGCAACAGCGACTTGCTGCCGGTGTCCTCCGGTTCCTCGTACTCCTGCTCGAAGTACTCGAAGTTGCCGTAGTGATCGAAGATGTGGAATTCCTGCTTGTCCTTGCCGGGGCCGAACAGGTTCGGGCGCAGGCGCGTGCCGCGGCCGATCATCTGCCAGAACTTGACCCAGGACTTCACCGGCTTGGCGAAGACCAGGTTGACCACTTCCGGCACGTCGATGCCGGTGTCGAGCATGTCCACCGAAATGGCGATGCGGAAGCTGTTGTCCGGCTTCTTGAACTCCTTGATCAGCGTATCCACGTGGGCGATGCCGTTGTGGATGACCTTGCACACCTTGGTCCCGTACTGCGGATAGAGCTTGCAGAACAGCTGCTCCAGGTGCTCGGCATGATCCTGGCGCTGGGCGAAGATGATGGTCTTGCCCACCAGCGAGCCGGTCTCGTCCTTGATGCCGTTGTCGATCAGGTTCTCGAGGATGATCTTGTCGGTGTCCTCGCTGAAGATCCGGCGGCCGATGTCCCTGCCGGCGATGGTGGTGCGCCGGGCCTCTTCCTCGCCGAGGTCCTCCTCGAGCTGGCGCTTCTGCTCATCGCTCAGGTCGCGGTAATGAATGCCCTCGCGGAGGAAGTCGGTGGTCAGGTCCTTGACCCGGAACGGCACCAGGTACGGCGGGTCGTTGTTGATGGCCGCGTCCAGGCCGAATTCGAAAGTCGGGTCGGTGCTGTCGCAGTCGAAGATGTCGAAGGTATTGCGGCTGATGAACTTCACCGGTGTCGCGGTCAGCCCCACCTGCAGCGCATCGAAGTAGTCGAACAGGTCGCGGTACTTGTTGTAGATGCTGCGGTGGCTCTCGTCGGCGATGATCAGGTCGAAGAAGCCCACGTCCAGCTGGGCGAAGCGGTTCATCATGCCCGGGTAGGTGGCGATGTAGATCCGCGCGGTCTGGTCGACGCGGCTGGCGCCGCCGATCACGCAGCGCGGCGCGTCGGGCAGGTTCTGCCTGAAGGCATCGTCGGCCTGGACCCGCAGTTCCTTGCGGTCACACAGGAACAGCACGCGCTTGGCCCAGCCGGCGCGCAGCAGCAGTTCGGCCAGGGCGATGGCGACACGGGTCTTGCCGGTGCCGGTGGCCTGGATGATCAGGGCCTTGCGCCGCTGCTTCTGGAAATGCGCGGCGACGGTCTTGATCGCTTCGATCTGGTACGGGCGGTCGGCGATCTTCAGGTCGGGGTTGTGCTGCTCAAGCGTGGCAACGCGGTACTGGCGCTGGTAGGCCAGGTACTCCAGGCTGCTCTTGCTGTAGAACCCGTAGACCGGACGATAGGTGTTGTATTGCCGGTCGTCCCAGATGAAGGTCTCGTAGCCGTTGCTGTAGAAGATCACCGGGCGCTGCAGGCCCATGCGCTCGAAACCGTCGGCGTACAGCCGCGCCTGCTCCCGCCCTGCCTGCAGGCTGACGTTGCCGGACTTCTTCGCTTCGATCACCGCCAGCGGCTGGCCGTTGTCGCCCCACAGCACATAGTCGGCCCGCCCCCGGCCGCTCGCATTGCCCGGGAAATCGACATCCACTTCCCGCCCGACCCGCTCGGGATCGTTCACATTCCAACCGGCCTGCACGAGCATGGCGTCGATCAGCAGGGCGCGGGTCTGGGCCTCGCTCCATTGCAGGCTGTCGGCGACGGCCTGGCTCTGCTGCTGACGCTTGTGCTGGTCCGGGCCGGCAGGCGGTTCGAGCTTGTCGAGGCCACGCAGGCGCTCCTGCTCCAGCTGGTCCATGACCCGCTGCAGCGCCTCCTGCTGCTGGCCGAGTTCCCGCTCGTAGGTCGAGACGGTCTTCTGCAGGCGGGCCAGCATTGCCGTCGGGTCCTGTACCTCGGCAAACGAGGCGATCTCGCCCTGCACGACACGGTAGTACTTGATGGCCATGTACATGGCCAGTTGATGGGCGGTCTTCAGCGCCAGTTGTGCATTGCGCAGGTCCCCCTCGGCACCATGGGCGGTGTCGTTGCCCTGGATGCGCAGGAAATTGATCTGGTGAACCAGCGGCTTGCTCACGCAATCGACGAATACCGGGCTCTTCACCAGGTCGTAGAAGGTCGACTGCGGCAGGCGCGGCAGCAACTCCTCCTTGTAGATGGACTTGGTCAGCTCCTCGGCGAAGCTGCGCAAGCGCGTGAGGGCACTGCCCGGGTCGATGTGCAGCACGGCCTCGGCGAGGCCGGCGAGGTTCGCCAGCAGTTCGTTGCCGGGGCGAAGGAATTCGAAGTTGACTGATTTCATGTAGGCGATTCTGTCCATGACGATCCTTACAGCGAGGACCGTGCCAAGTGTTTAGTCGATGCCGTACTTGCTCATCCAGTTGCTCAGCGTCTGCTGGCTCTTGAGGCCCAGCAGGGCCGCCGCACGGGTCTTGTTGTGGGCCGTGACAGTCAAGGCCTCACGCACATAACGCCGCGCCGTATCCGAAATTATTTCTTGTAAATCAATACCTTGAGCTACATCAGCGGAGACCGTTCGCGGCGGATTGCCGGGCAGCTGGAACAGCGCCTGGTCGATATCCGCGGCACCGATCACATCGCTGGAACACCACAGCGCCGCGCGCAACAAGGTTGATTGCAGCTCACGCACATTGCCCTTCCATGGATGCCGAAGAATAAGTTTCTTTGCATCGGCGGAAATTTTCTTACCCTTCAGCGAGTCGTCCTGGCGGGTGATGCCGTTCAACAACGCGTCGGCCAGCAACAGCAGGTCCCCTTCCCGCTCGCGCAGGGGCGGCAGGTGCAAGACACCCACCGCGATGCGGTAGAACAGGTCTTCGCGAAAACGCTCCTCGACGACGGCCTGCATGAGGTTGCGGTGGGTCGCCGTGATCAGGCGCACATCCACCCTGAGCTCCCGACTGGCCCCGACCGGCGTGACCACGCCCTCCTGCAGCACGCGCAGCAGACGGACCTGGGCGTCCGGCGGAAGCTCACCGAACTCGTCGAGGAACAGGGTGCCGCCATGCGCCTGTTCGAACACCCCGGCCCGATTGGCCACGGCACCGGTGAAGGCACCCTTGCAGTGGCCGAACAAGGTGGAGTCGATCAGCTCGGGGGGAATGGCACCGCAGTTGAGTGCAACGAAGGGCCCGGACGAGCGCGGACTGGCATTGTGGATCGCCCTGGCGAACAGCTCCTTACCGGTACCGGTCTCGCCCTGGATCAACACCGGAACCTGCTTCTGCGCCAGGATCTGCCCCTGGGACTTGAGCACCCGCATGCGCTGGCTTTGCGTGATGATGCTGTCGAACGCCGCATCGACCGGCGCATGCCCCTCGGCCAGTTGCATCAGCCGGTCGTCGGTAATGGCATTGGCCGCCGGCACGTACTCGGCGGCGATCTCGAATGGAACCACGACCTGCTGCACCCCCTGCTCCAGCGAGGACTGATAGAAGGTCGCGGGGTAGCGGGTCTTGCCGAGCAGGATCCAGATGGCCTGCATGGCCGGCGTGCCAGGGCTCAGCAGTATCGAAAGGTCCGTGCCGGGCACCGAGAGTCGCTGCAGATGCGCCTGCGCGACCTCGTGGATATCCGCGAAATCGACCGGAGAACGCAGCGAGGCATAGTGGGGTTCGATGGTGATCTCAAGCGTCGACGCGAGCCACTCGAGGTAGGGCTCGACGCGTTCGGGCGGGTACGAACACAACAGCTCCAGACGATCGAAGCCGACCGCTCGCAGCGTGGACAGGATCGGACCGACCTCGCCCCCCTCCGGGGCCTTGAGGTCGTTTCCCCCCACCCAGCAAATCAACGTGCGTTGCGGCTTCGACACTGTCCTTGTACTCCCGACTCGTATTCCCGGCTGGACCCCGACCGGAAACATCGTGCTGCGATTCAGAGTACGGATAGTAAACTATTGAATCAATTCGAGTGCGCATGGCCATCATCGAAGGAGCCGGCGCTCAGCCCTTCACCAAGCGGGTATCCAGGCCGAACCGCTCCTGGCTGACCAGCCGATACTTGCCCTCGGCCAGCTCGCAACTCACCAGCAGGTTCCAGGAGTGCCGGGCAACCGCCGAGGGCATCAGCACGAAGGGATGCTCCGCCAGCAGGGCGTCGGCGAATCGCTGCTGGTTGGGCGATGCCGCGGCACTGCTCAACCAGAGCGGATTGGGCACGTCCTCGGGCTGCACCACCTTGATCAACGCCGGATCGAGCACCTCGAAGCAGGTGAGCACATGCCGCACCGTGTCCAGTGCATCGAAGCCGATGTGCACCGCCACCTCCAGAATGGCGGTAGAGGCATCCGCCGAGGCATAGACGACCTTGCGACCCGGGGGATTCCAGCGCCCACCGAGCGTGTGCGCGCCGATGCCACTGTCCCAGGACTCCTTGTAGACCTCGCGATCGAGGCGCCAGGCATACCAGGAACCGGACCACGGCAATGGGTTCACTGATAGACCCCGTACTCGATGCGCTGCAGGTAATCCTCGACGGTCTGGAAACCGATCGGATTGTCGATCACGTCCAGCGGCACCTCGCCGTCCAGGTAGCGGCACGGGCGCCCCAGCCACTCCTCGGCCAGTTTCAGCGAGCCGAACACGCTGATCGCATGCTCCAGCACCCTGGCGAACTGGAAGGCCACGGCACTTTGCTGGGCGTTGAGGTGCGCGTCCTGCTTGCTGCCCTGGCGCTGCAGGGTCCGTACCGACTTGCCGACGATGCGGCTCATGATCTTCTTCGTCGAGTACAGGTCGGACAGCGCCAGCATGTCCTGCACATCCTTCAGCTCGAAGCCCTCGGCCGTGCGCCGGTAGACCATGACCGGACTGAGCTGGCCGGCATCCTCCCGAAGCAGGTATTCCGTGGGTCTGCGCCGCGGTAGAAGGACCTCGCGGGCATAGAAGTCAGTGGTAGCCATGATCGCTCCATACGCGTCAAATGACGCAAGCATAGCGCCATTTGACGCCACCGGCATCGACAGGCCGTCGCCTCACAAGGCTTCGCGCTGCTCCAGGGTCAACTCCACCCGCCGGTTGCGTGCCCGTCCCTCGGCACTGGCGTTGTCCGCCAGCGGCTGGGTGTCCGCCAGGCCCACCGCCATCAGCCGGGCCCCGGCGATGCCCTGCTGCTGCAGGAAGCGCACGACACTCCCGGCCCGTGCCCCGGACAGCTCCCAGTTCGAGGGATAACGGTCGTTGCGGATGGTCCGCGTATCGGTGTGCCCGGCCACGACGATGCGCTGCGGCAAGCCCTTCAGCACCCCGGCCAGACGCTGCAGGACCTGCATCCCCTGCGGGTCGAGGTCGGTCTGCCCGGACGGGAACAGCAGGCTGCTGTCGATGCGGAAGCTGACCGTGCGCTCGTGGCGGATCACTTCGATGTCGCTGCCCAGTTGCTCCAGCGGCAGGTCCGCGAGGGGATTGGCGGGGACCTCCGGCGTCACCGCCGGGGCGACAGGCTCAGGCTCGACCGCCGCTGGCTCGGTCGGCACCACCAGCGGTGGCACCCGCAGCAACGCTCCCGGCGACTCGACACGGGTCAGCTCGGCAACCGCCGGCAGGCGCACCGACGCCTGCGTCGGCACATGACGCTGGATCAGCGCCTGCGCCAGCATCGCCATGACCATCACCAGCAACACGGTGATCAGGTCCAGGTAGGTCAGCATCCAGCCATCGCTCTCGCCCTCCGCTGGCGCAGCCGCCATCAGGTCCGGCGCGCCGGCGGCACGTTTCAGGCTGCACTGGCGCTCCCGCGCCTTCATCAGCTCGAACTCGAGACTGCGCTGGCGCTCCAGCCAGTAGCGGTTGTCGGCGACCGCCGTGGCGTGGTTCATGCCCGCTTGCGCCACAGGGTCAGCAGCGGCTTGCCCGGGCGACGCGGCCGGACGCCCTGCAACTCGTCGTGATAGTGGGCGACGAAGCACTTCAGGGTTTCCCGCATCAACCCCGGGCTGCGCTTGCGCGCCATCATCGAGATGCCCTGGAGGATCATGTTCATCAGCACCACGCGCCGCTCGGTGCGGCGTTCGAGCTTGAGCGCGACCGGCCTGCACACCAGGTTGGCGAACAGCAGGCCGTACAGGGTGGCGGTCAGGCTCATCGCCAGTTGCCGGCCGACGTTGCCCATGTCGCCATCGCCAAGCACGAAGACCAGGTTGACCATCCCCACCAGGGTCCCGAGCATGCCGAACGCCGGGGCATAGCCGGCCATGGCCCGGAACAGCTGCGCCTCGGCCTGTTCCTTGGCCCGCAGCCGGGCGATGCGCCATTGCAGCAGTTCGAGGATGTCCTCCTCGGCCACCTGGTCCACCAGCAACTGCACCCCGGACACCAGGAACGGATTGCCCCCCTCGGCCAGGGCATTCTCCACCCCGCGGCTGTCGCCATCGTTCCAGCGCCGGGCCAAGCCGACCAGTTCGTCGATGACCTGCGCCGCCGGGTCGCGCTCGCGCCGCAGCACGGCGGCGAGCAATCCGGGGATCGTGCGCACCTCGTTCAACGGATAGCTGATGCAGGTGGCGGCGAAGGTGCCGCCGAGGACGATGCCGAGGCTGCCCAGGTCAAGCAGCAGCGCCGGATGCTGCGCCGAGAACATCAGCAGCAGGCCCAGCAGGAGCAGGCTGGCGAGCAGCCCGATCAGGGTCGATGGATTCATGGAGCTTCGCGGTGGTTGACGGTGATGAGCCGTTTTATAGACCCGCACGCCCCGCGACAAAGGCGCTAATACAGGCACTTTTGTCCATGAGCTTGGCCGACGGCTGGGGCCGAAATTTATTTTCGCCGGGCACTAAAGGTGGCTTTTCGCAGCGCCGATGTTCGCGCTGTCAGCCAGACAACGGCGCTGAGCGGTCGAGCGCCGGATCCGTGTTTGTCACCCGTGCCCAACCACGAAAAGGAATCTCACCATGTCCGTCATCAATACCAACATCACCTCGCTGATCGCCCAGAAGAACCTGAGCGCCTCGGAAAACAGCCTGAGCACCTCGATCGAGCGCCTGTCCTCGGGCCTGAAGATCAACAGCGCCTCCGACGACGCCGCCGGCCAGGCCATCGCTAACCGCATGAGCTCGCAGATCACCGGTCTGGAGCAGGCCAGCAGCAACGCCAGCGACGGCATCTCCCTGGCGCAGACCACCGAAGGCGCCCTGGACCAGGTCAACGACAACCTGCAGCGCATCCGTGAACTGGCCGTGCAGGCTGCCAACGGCACCAACTCGCAGTCCGACCTGCAATCGATCCAGGATGAAATCACCCAGCGTCTCGACGAGATCAACCGCATCTCCGAACAGACCTCGTTCAACGGCGTGAACGTGCTGTCGTCGAACCAGAAGATCAGCATCCAGGTTGGCGCCAACGACGGCGAGACCATCGAGATCGATCTGAAATCGATCAACGCCACCACCCTGGGCCTGGCCGATTTCAACGTCAACGGCTACGACACCACCCTGACCGCAACGACCCTGAACGACGCCTCGGGCACCGCGATCACCAGCACCAACACCAGCTACGTCGACAGCTCCGGCACCACCGTCAGCGGCGGCACCCTGTCCACCGACGCCGACGGCGACTACTTCCTGACCGTCGGTGGCAAGACCTACGCGGCGTCGGTGAAGACCACCACCAGCGGTTCGACCACCAGCGCCACCATCACCATCGACACCGAGAACGAGGTGACGAAGAAGTCCACCAATACCCTGACCGCCCTGGATACCGCGCTGAACACCGTGGACTCCATGCGTTCGGACCTCGGTGCGATCCAGAACCGCTTCGACTCGGCGATCACCAACATCTCCACCACGGTGACCAACCTGACGTCCGCCCGCTCCGGCATCCAGGACGTGGACTACGCCACCGAAGTGTCGGCCATGACCAGTGCGCAGATCCTGCAGCAGGCCGGTACCTCGGTCCTGTCCCAGGCCAACTCGATGCCGCAGCAGATGCTGTCGCTGCTGCAATAAACACGGCCGCCGTACCCGGAGGGCGCGACCAGGTCGCGCCCTTCGTTTTTCCGATACGGCCCTCCGGAGCACGGCTTATCCACGCTTTGCCGCACCGTCCCCGGCGCTAGCATTTCCCCTCGAATCCCCGCCACAAGGCCGATCCTCATGTCCAAGCCCCAGCGCGCCCGTCCGCCCCAGCCGCGTTCCGCGCCCCCTCTCGACCTGGCCGGCGCCCGCCGCCTGTGTCAGCGGCACCCCGGCGACGCCGGGGCCTGGCAGGCTCTCGGCAACCTGCAACTGAACGCAGAACCGGCACAGGCCCTGGCCAGTTTCGAACAGGCCCTGCAGCTGCTGCCGGACGACCCGCAGGCCCTGGAACTGGTGGCCAAGGCCGCGCAGAAGCTGGGCGATGCCGAACGCGCCGAAAGCCTGGCCACCCGGGCCCTCGACGTCGCTCCGGACTTCGGCCCGGCGCACCACCGCCTGGCCACCCTGTACTTCGAGAAGGGCCGCTTCGCCCCGGCCCTGCGGCATATCGACCAGGCGTTGCAGGCGCAGCCGGACAACTGCCGGCTGCTGTCGCGCAAGGGCCTGATCCTCAATCGCCTCGACCGCCACGGCGAGGCCATCGCGGTGTTCGCCGCGCTGATCGAGCGCGAGCCGAACGACTACAGCCACTGGAACAACCAGGCCAACCTGTACAAGGACATCGGCCAGCTCGGCCTGGCCGACCAGCACTACCGCACGGCCATCGACCTGGCCGGACGCAAGGACGTGCTGCCCTACTCCAACCGCCTGACCACCCTGCACTACGACCCGGCGCAACGCCGCGAATACATCTTCGAGGTGTGCAAGGAATGGCAGGCCCGCTTCGGGCCGAAGAACGTGCCGCCACGCCCGCGCCCGGACGACCTGGCGCCGGACCGTCTGCTGCGTGTCGGCCTGGTCTCCGACGGCCTGCGCCAGCACCCGGTGGGCAACATGATCGTCGGCGCCCTGGAGCACCTGCCGCGTCATCAGTTCCAGCTGTTCGCCTACAGCAGCAGCCAGGTCAACGACCACCTGACCCAACGCATCCGCGCCCGGGTCCCGGACTGGCGGGCGATCCGCCACATGGACAGCGGGCAACTGCTGCGGCAGATCCAGGACGACCGCATCGACATTCTCATCGACCTCAGCGGCCACAATGCCGGCAACCGCATGGCCACCCTGGCCCTGCAACCAGCCCCGCTGCTGGTCAAGTGGGTGGGCGGGCTGATCAATACCACCGGCCTGGACGCCATCGACTACCTGCTCAGCGACGCCATCGAGTCGCCGCCGGGCGAGGACGCGTTCTACACCGAGAAGCTGATCCGCCTGCCTGACGACTACATCTGCTATGACCCACCGCCCTATGCCCCGGACATCAAGGCCCTGCCGGCGCAGGGCAACGGCTTCGTGACCTTCGGCTGCTTCAACAACCCGACCAAGGTCAACGACGTGCTGCTCGGGCACTGGGCCGAAGTACTGCAGGCCGTTCCGGACTCGCGCCTGCTGCTCAAGGGTGGCGCCTTCGCCAACCCGCAACTGCGCGAGCACGTGCACGCCGTGCTCGGTGCACGGGGGATCGCCGCCTCGCGGGTCATGGTCGAAGGCCCGACCGGCCATCGCGACCTGCTGGACAGCTACAACCGCGTCGACATCGCCCTCGATCCCTGGCCCTATTCCGGCGGCCTGACCACCTGCGAGGCGTTGCTCATGGGGGTGCCGGTGGTGACCCTGCCCGGTCCGACCTTCGCCGGGCGTCACTCCGCCACCCACCTGGTCAACGCCGGCCTGCCGGAGCTGGTGGTGGACAGCTGGGAGGCCTATGTCCAGCGCGCGGCCGGGCTGGCCCGCGACCTGAAGAACCTGGCCCTGATCCGCAGCTTCCTGCGCCGCGTGCTGATGAACTCGCCGGTGTGCGATGCGCCGCGTTTCGCCGGCCACCTGGGGACCGCGCTGCGGGCCATCTGGCAGCGCTACTGCGCGAACCAGCCGGTCGCGGCCCTGACCCTCGACAAGCAAGGCCACGCCTTGTTCGAGGGTGACAGCGAGGCCATGGTCATCCAGCACCCTCCCGCGCCCGCCAGTGACGATGGTTTCAGCTTCCGCTTCCAGGGCCGCATCGTCGCCCTCGACCATGGCGCCACCCTGCTGGCCTCGCCGCGCTACGTCGCCCTGCAGCGCCTCGGCGTGCTCTCGACCATCGCCTTCGACCCGGCCAGCCGCATCGGCAATGCCCGGCAACTGGGGGAACTGGGCGAACTGCACTACTACGCCAGCACCGCCCTTGGCGACGGGCGCACCGCCACCCTGCGCGCCTGCCTCGACCCGGCCCTGAGCGCGACGCTGGAGCCGTTGCCCACGGCGGCCCAGGGCCCGGTGGCGCAGGTGCTGGCACGGCTGCCGGTGCCTTCGATCCGCCTGGACGTGATCGAAGGCCTGGACAGCGTGGACTGGCTGCTGCTGGACAACCTCAACGACAGCCTGGCCCTGCTCGAGCACGGTGGCCGCACCCTGGCCGATACCCTGCTGGTGCAGGCGCGCATCACCTTCGTCGCGACCCATGCCGGCCAGGCCGACCTCGCCACGCTGAGCCAGCGCCTGGCCACGCTTGGCTTCACTTTCCATCGCCTGCATGACCTGCGGCACCAGGAACCCACGGTGGAACCCACCGGCTTCGCCGCCTCGCGCCTGGTCTGCGCCGACGCCCTGTTCCTCCCCGATGCCGAGCGCCTGGCGCGGCTCGACGAGAACCGCCAGCGCAAGCTGGCGTTCCTGCTGCACACGGTGTACGACGCTCGGGATGTCGCCTTGCAACTGCTGCAGGCGATCGATGACGCTGCCGCCAGGCGCTATGTGCGGCATTGCCGGCTCGCGGCAGCGACACCTGCGGCGGTGGTGCCCGTCGCCCCGGAGAAGGTATTCGAGGAGCCCCAGCTGACCTTCCCGGCCGAGGTGGCACGCTATGTGCGCACGCTCTACACCCAGGCGTCGGTGATTCTCGAATACGGCAGCGGCGGCTCGACCATCCTTGCCGGGCGCATGCCGGGCAAGACGGTGATCTCGGTGGAGAACGACCTGCGCTGGGCCAAGGGCATGCAACGCTGGATCGAGGGTGCCGACCTGCCGTCGCCGCCGCGCATCCATGCCGTCGACGTCGGCCCGACCGGCGCCTGGGCGCGCCCCAAGGATGCGCGGGCGTGGAAGCGCTTTCACACCTATCCGCTGCAGGTCTGGGACCAAGCGTTCTTCCAGCAGCCGGACGTGATCCTGATCGACGGGCGGTTTCGCATTGCCTGCTTCGTCACCGCCTGCCTGCGGGTGACCCGGCCCACCATCGTGCTGTTCGACGATTATCTGGACCGGCCGCACTATCACGTGGTGGAACGCCTGGTGAAGCCGACCGAGCATGTCGGACGGATGGCGCGCTTCGATGTGCAGCCGATGGCGGGCATCCCGCGGGAGGAGCTGACCTGGCTGGTGGCCAGTTTCAATGAGGTGGCGTACAGCGACGCGGGGAGCTGATACATACCTCGGCCAAGCTGAAAAAGCAGGGATTTAGAACGCGCCGCCGACCTTGTGGGAGCGGGTTTACCGGGACGCCGGACCGCCGCGATTGCCATGGTGAATTCACTACAGTAATCGCGGGTAAACCCGCTCCCACAAGGTCGGCGCGTACCAGACACAAAGTTGTGTAGATACCCATGCAGCGATGGGGTCAGCCCCGCCCCACAGCCAGGTAGGTCAACCCCGCATCCGCAGCCGCCCGCGGCTCGTACAGGTTGCGCCCGTCGATCACCAGCGCCGCGCGCAACTGCTGGCGCAACCACTGGAAATCGACACTGCGAAACGCCTTCCACTCGGTGCAGATCACCAGCGCATCAGCCCCCTCCACCGCCTGGGTGCGGTCACTCACCAGGCGCAGGTCATCACGCTCGCCATAGAGCCGCCGACACTCCGCCATCGCCTCGGGGTCATAGGCCTGCACCCGCGCCCCGGCCTTCCACAGCGCTTCCATCAACTCGCGGCTCGGCGCCGCGCGCATGTCGTCGGTGTCCGGCTTGAACGCCAGCCCCCACAGGGCAATGGTCCTGCCGCGCAACTGCCCGTTCAGCGCCCGCTCCAGCTTGCGGAACAGCGAGGCCTTCTGGCGCTGGTTGATGTCTTCCACGGCACCGAGCAACTGCGGCTCGTACCCCACCTCCCGGGCACTGCGGCGCAGCGCCTGGATGTCCTTGGGAAAACACGAGCCGCCATAGCCGCAACCGGGATAGATGAAGTCGTAGCCGATCCGCGGATCGCTGCCGATGCCCTGCCGCACTTCTTCGATATCCACCCGCAGGTGCTCGGCCAGGTTGGCCATCTCGTTCATGAAACTGATCTTGGTCGCGAGCATGGCGTTGGCCGCGTACTTGGTCATTTCCGCCGCGCGCAGGCTCATGAACATCAGCTTGTCGCGATGCCGGTTGTACGGCGCATAGCACTCGCGCATCACCCGCCGCACCCGCTCCGACTCGGTGCCGACGACGATCCTCGCGCCCCGGGTGAAGTCCTCGATGGCCGCACCCTCCTTGAGGAACTCAGGGTTCGAGCAGACCTCGAACGGCAGCTTGCGCCCACGCCCGGCCAGCTCCGCGGCGATGGTCGCGCGCACCTGCTCGCCGGTGCCGACCGGCACCGTGGACTTGCCCACCACCACCTTGTAGTCGTCCATGTGGCGGCCAATGTCCCGCGCCACCGCCAGCACGTATTGCAGGTCGGCCGAGCCATCTTCATCCGGCGGCGTGCCGACGGCGATGAACAGCAGCTCGGCAAAGGCCACGGCCTCGGCAGCCTGGGTGCTGAAGCGCAGGCGCCCGGCGCGCAGGTTGGCATCCACCAGGCGCTTCAGGCCGGGCTCATGCAGGGGCACCTCGCCCGCCGCGAGCAATTCGATGCGCCACGGATCGACATCCATGCACAGGACGTCATGCCCGACATCGGCCAGGCAGGCACTCGCCACCAGGCCCACGTAACCGGAGCCAAACACGCTGATTTTCATGGGTTTTCCTAGAGACCAGAGCAGGTCCACAGGCTAGCAACCGGGCGCCGCGACAAAGCCCGGGATAGGCCGGTCGCGGCGTGGTATTTCAGTCCGCCAGCTTCGAACGCAAGCGGGCGATGGCCTGGCTGTGCAACTGGCACACGCGCGATTCGCTGATCTCCAGGACCAGGCCGATCTCGCGCATGTTGAGCTTCTCCTGGTGATACAGGGCCATGAGCAGGCGCTCGCGCTCCGGCAGGGTGTCGATGGCGCGCACCAGGCGGCCGCGGTTGCAGTCGTCGAGCAGGTCGTGGAGAGGGTTGCGACCATGCGCCTCCGAGGTCGGCAGGTGCTCGTCGCTCATCAGGTCGAAGGGCAGCATCTGGCTGCCATTGGTCTCGCACAGCAGTTGCTGGTACTCGCCCAGCGACAGGCCCATGGCCGTGGCGATCTCGCGCTCGCTGGCCGGGCGGCCAAGGCGCTGTTCCAGGCTGGACAGGGTGGTTTCCAGCAGCCGCGCATTGCGCCGCACGCTGCGCGGTGCCCAGTCGCGGGAACGCAGCTCGTCGATCATCGCCCCGCGGATGCGGTGGATGACAAAGGTGCCGAAGGTGGTGCCCTGGTCCTGGTCGTAGCGGGTGATGGCGTCGAGCAGGCCGATGCTGCCGGCCTGGATCAGGTCGTCCAGGTCGATGCTCGGTGGCAGGCGGGTCTTGAGGTTCAGCGCATGACGCTTGACCAAGGGCAGGTACTGTTCGAGCAGCTCCTGCTGGTACATCCTGCCTTGTGCCGTATACATCGTGCGTGCCCGTGAAGAACCGAGAGTGGCGATGCGCCGGGATTATCGGCGCAGCCCCACGGGCGCCAAGCGCGGAAAAACCACCTGATTCACAGGGTGTTCGGTGTTTAGCACTGATCCGGAGGGCGCCACGTCAGGTCGACGGCGCACCGATGATGCTGCTGATGCGCAGCGTGCGGTCGTCGGGGATCTCGCTGAGGGCGATCACCGCCAACTGGCGCAGGCGCCGCCGCAGGAAACGCGACAGCACCGGGCGCAAGCGGTTGGGCACCACCAGCACGGCAGGGTCGTTGCCCAGTTCCTGGCGCTTGAGGGCCTTGCGGGTTTCCTCCATCAGCGTGTCGGCCAGGCTCGGTTCCAGGGAACCGCCGTTGCCGACCGCCTGCAGTACCACCTGTTCCAGGTTGAAGTCGAGGCCGATCACCCGCAGCTCGGGCTTGTTGGCGAAGTACTGGTTGACGATGGAGCGACCGAGGGCGATGCGCACCACCGCGGTCAGTTCCTGGATGTCCGGCGGCTGTTGCGCGCCCCCGTGCTCGACCAGGGCGTCGAGGATGGTGCGCAGGTCGCGGATCGGCACGTTCTCGTCCAGCAGGTTCTGCAGGATGCGCTGCAGGTGGGTAAGGCTCAGCAGCTTGGGCACCACCTCCTCGACCAGGCCCTTGCCGTCGCCGCCCAGCTTGTCCAGCAGCTTCTGCACTTCGCTGCGCCCGAGCATGTCCTTGGCGTGCTGGTGCAGCAGGTGGTTGAGGTGGGTGGCGGCCACGGTGCTGGCGTCGACCACGGTGTAGCCGTAGAGTTGCCCGTGCTCGCGCAGGCTCGGCTCGATCCAGATCGCCGGCAGGCCGAAGGCCGGGTCCACCGCCTCCTTGCCGTCGAGCTGGCCGGTGACCTTGCCGGGGTTGATCGCCAGCCACTTGCCGGGATAGATCTCGCCGCGACCGATCTCCACGCCCTTGAGGCTGATGACGTAGGTGTTGGGCGCCAGTTCCAGGTGATCGCGCACATGGATCACCGGCGGCAGGAAGCCCATGTCCTGGGCGAACTTCTTGCGCAGGCTCTTGATCCGCGTGCTCAGCTCGCCCTGCTGGCGCACGTCCACCAGCGGGATCAGGCGATGACCGACGCGCAGGCTCAGGGTGTCCACCAGCTTCACGTCGTCCCAGCTGGCCTCGCTGCTCTGCACCGCGGCCCTGGGCAACGCCGCGGAAGCCGGTGCCTGCTCGGCCTGCTGCTCCTGCTGCGACAACCACCAGCCCAGCCCGCCGAGCACGGCGGTGAGCAGCAGGAACACCAGGTTGGGCATGCCCGGCACCAAGCCGAGCAGGCCCATGACCCCGGCGGTCATCATCAGCATCTTCGGGCGGCTGAACAGCTGGCCGATCATCTGCCGGCTGACGTCTTCCTCGGTGTTGACCCGCGAGACCATGACACCGGCGGCGATCGAGATGACCAGGCCGGGAATCTGCGCCACCAGGCCGTCGCCAATGGTCAGCATGGTGTAGGTGTGGGCGGCGTCGGCGAAGCTCATGTCGTGCTGCAGCAGGCCGATGGCCAGGCCGCCGATCACGCACACGGCCATGATCACCAAGCCGGCCACGGCGTCGCCGCGGACGAACTTGCTGGCACCGTCCATGGAACCGAAGAAGTCCGCTTCCTGGGCCACCTCGCGGCGGCGCTTGCGCGCTTCCGGCTCGCCGATCAGGCCGGCGTTGAGGTCGGCATCGATGGCCATCTGCTTGCCGGGCATCGAATCGAGGGTGAAGCGCGCGCCGACCTCGGCGATGCGCCCCGCGCCCTTGGTGATCACCATGAAGTTGATGGTCACCAGGATCAGGAACAGGGCCAGGCCCACGGCGAAATTGCCGCCGACGAGAAACTCGCCGAACGCCTCGATGACCTTGCCGGCGGCATCGGTGCCGGTGTGCCCGTGGACCAGGATCACCCGGGTCGACGCGACGTTCAGTGACAGGCGCAGCAAGGTGGTGAACAGCAGCACCGAGGGAAACGCCGAGAAGTCCAGGGGCTTCTCGGTGAGCATGCTGACGATCAGCACCATGATCGCCAGGGCGATGTTGAAGGTGAACAGCAGGTCGAGGATGAAGCTCGGCAGCGGCAGGATCATCATCGACAGGATGAGCACGATCAGCACCGGGCCGGTCATGATCTTCAGGTCGGCACGGGCGGGCCAGGTGTCGCGGCGCAACAGGGCGGTCAGGCCTTTCATGGGGTCGGAGGGTCCTCGGGGTGACGGGCGCGACGGCCAGGCTGGTCCATGCCGTCAGGCACGTTCAGGTTGTGCGGGGCCGGCGGCGGCGGGCCGCCCTCCTCACTGACGCGCTTGAGGCGGATGGCCCAGGCCACCACCTCGGCGACGACGGTGTACAGCTCCATGGGAATCAGCCGGTCGAGATCGACGTGGAAATACAGGGCGCGGGCCAGCGGTGGCGCCTCCAGGATCGGCAGGTCGTGCTCGAGGGCGATCTCGCGGATGCGCAGGGCCACGGCATCGGCGCCCTTGGCGATGACCCGTGGCGCGCCGTCCTTGTCCTTGCGGTAGCTGAGGGCCACGGCGAAGTGGCTGGGGTTGGTGATGACCACGTCGGCCCTGGGCACCTTGCTCATCATCCGCCGCCGCGCGCGGGCCTGCTGCAGGCGACGGATGCGCGCCTTGACGTGGGGATCGCCGTCGGAGTTCTTGTGCTCCTGGCGGATCTCCTCCTTGGTCATGCGCAGGTTGCGGGCGTAGCTCCACAGCTGGTACGGGGTGTCCATGCCGACCACCACGATCAGCGCCGCCACGCAGGTGACGCAGGCCTTGGCCGTCAGCCCGAGGAGGCTGACCAGCGCCTGTTGCGGCGGCAGCCTGGGCAGCCCGAGCAACTGGCCGAGGTGGGCGTCGAGGAACAGGTACAGTACGGTGCCGATCAGCACGGCCTTGGCCACCGCCTTGGCCAGTTCCACCGGCACCTGCAGGGAGAACAGCCGGGCCAGGCCGCGCACCGGATCGAGCCGGGAGAAGCGCGGGCGCAGCGCGCCGAGGGTGATGACCAGGCCGCCGAGCAGGGCCGGCGCCGCCAGGGCGGCCAGCAGCATCAAGGCGAAGAACGGCACCAGCGCCAGCAGCGCGGACTGGCCGAGCACCCAGGCGCTGCTGAGCATGCGCGCGCTGTCGAACAACTGGCCGCGGTCGAACAGCAGCGCCTGCTCGACGATGCCACCGAGGCGATCGTACAGGTGGCCGCCCATGCCCCACAGCCCGCCGACGCCGGCCAGCAGCATGATGAAGGTGCTCAGCTCGCGGGAACGCGGGACCTGGCCCTCCTCGCGGGCTTTCTCGATGCGGCGTGGCGTGGCCGCTTCCGTCCGGTCTTCTCTGCTGTCTTCGGCCAAGCTCGTACCCCAAGCCAGCCCCCACAGGGGCCGCATGCAATCAAGCCGATATTGTGGGCACCCACGGCCGCAGCCGATCCGGGAAACACCCGCGCCAATCCCGCCCTATTGCGCCGATTGCCCCGCCTCCGGGGTGCCGAACTCCTCCTGGTTGAGGATCCGCTGCGCCACCCGGCTGTCGAGCACGATGATCTCGATGCGCCGGTTGGCCGCGTCATAGGGCCCTGCCCCGGGGAAGCGGATACGGTCCGACATGCCCGATACCCGCAGCAGCTTGTCCGGGTCCAGCCCCCCCGCCACCAGTTCCTGGCGCGACGCCTTGGCCCGGTCGGCAGACAGGTCCCAGTTGCTGTAGCTGGCCTCGCCACCGGAATACGGATGGCTGTCGGTGTGCCCGCTGATCTGGATGCGGTTGCGCAGCTCGTTGAGCACCGGGGCGAAGGTGCGCAGCAACTGGCTCATGTACGGCGCCACCCGCGCGCTGCCCAGCTCGAACATCGGCCGCTTGTCGGTATCCAGCAGTTGCACGCGCAGGCCTTCGGGACTCAGCTCGATGGCGATCTGCTGTTTCAGCTCGCGCAGTTTCGGGTCGCGTTCCACGGCGCTTTCCAGGCGCTGCTTGAGCGCCTGCAGATGGCGCCGCTCCTCGCTCGACAGGTGGGTGGGCCGCCGCGCCTTGCGTGCCATCTCGCCCTCGGACAGGCTCGGTGCGGCGCCGCCGCCGGGAATCGCGCTGGTGCTGGCGGTGTTCTTGTCGCCCTTGCTCATGGCCACCAGCAACGGCGTGCTGAAGTACTCGGCGATGGCTTCCTTGTCGCCCTTGCCGGCGTTGGACAGCACCCAGAGCACCAGGAACAGCGCCATCAGCGCGGTCATGAAGTCGGCGAAGGCGATTTTCCAGGCGCCACCGTGATGGCCCTTGGCACCCTTCTTCTTGCGCCGGATGATCAGTGGCTGCTCGCTCATGCCGTCGCCGCCTCGGGCCGGCTGCCACCGCCACGGACGAACTGCTCCAGTTCCTCGGCACCAGGACGCTCGTTGATGTGCAGGGCCTTGCGCCCGAACTCCACCGACAACTGCGGCGGAATCCCCTGCAGGTGGGCCAGCAGGGTGACCCGCAGGCAGTGCAGCATCTTCGTCGACTCGGCGGTCTGCCGCTCGATGCGGCTGGCCAGCGGGGCGACCACACCATAGGCCAGGTAGATGCCGAGGAAGGTGCCGACCAGGGCGTGGGCGATCATCTGCCCCATCATGTCGGGGCCGACATTGACCGCACTGAGCGCCTTGACCACCCCCAGCACCGCCGCGACGATGCCGAACGCCGGCAGCCCGTCGCTGACCTTGTACAACGCGTCGGACGGCAGGTGCGCCTCGTGCTCGAACTCCTCGATCTCGTGCTGCATCAGTTCGTCGAGCTCATGGGGCTGGATCGACAGGCTGATGAGGATGCGCAGGTAGTCGACGATGAAACCGAGCACCAGCGGATCGTCCAGCAGTTGCGGATACCTGGAGAACACCGGGCTCTGCCGCGGATCGTCGATGTCGCGCTCCACTGCCAGCAGGCTTTCCCGCCGGGCCTTGCTCAGCAGGTCGTACATCATCGCCAGCAACTGCATGTAGAACGCCTTGTCGTAGCCGCTGCTGCGCTTGAACTTGCCTACCGCGCCGAGGGTGGCGCGGATCGCCTTGCCATTGTTCGCGGCGATGAAGGCGCCCAGTGCCGCGCCGGCGATCATCAGCAGCTCGGTGGGCTGGTACAGCGGTCCGAGACTGCCGCCGGACAGCAGGAAACCACCGAACACCGAAGCCGCCGCCACGAATAGTCCTATCAGAATGAGCACGTCGCCGTTCCCCAGGTTCCAGTGAAAGTCCGCTGAAGATCGGCAATCGCGAGGGGCGTCTTGAGAAAACTTTGCCTCCCGCACGCCGCAGGCTGACCGGGGTCAGCGCTGGCGCAAGGGTCGCAGGCTGTCGAGGGTGTCGGGTTCGATGTCGCGGCGCTTGAGGGTCTTGCCGGCCCGCGAGGGTGGCTGGCAGATGCCGCAGACGTAGTTGTGCTTGGGCGAATGCGAATGGGCGATGAAATCGCCGCTGCAGCAGGAGCAGCGGATCTGTTCGAGCATGCCGTTCTCGACGAAGCGCACCAGGGTCCAGGCCCGGGTCAGCCCGAGGACGCGTTCGTCGTCCGGGTTGCCGGCATGTTCCAGGTACAGGCGATAGGCCTTGATGAAGGCATCGATGCGGTGCCCGCCGATCTCCAGCATGCTGCGGTAGATGCTGTAGAACAGCGAGGAGTGGATGTTCGGCAGCCAGGTCACGAACCAGTCCGTGGAAAACGGCAGCATGCCCTTGGGCGGCGGCGCGCCACGCACCTCCTTGTACAGGCGGATCAGCCGACCGCGGCTGAGGGACGTCTCGGTCTCCACGACCTGCAGGCGCGCACCCAGCTGGATCAACTCGATGGCCAGATGCACCTGTTGCATCTCGGCGACCAGACTTTTCTCCGACATGATTTCAGCCACCGCTGCTGTGCAGGTCGCAGGAGCGGTCGGCAGCCGCCATCAGCAAGGAAGTGTGCATTTCCACCATGCCCAGTTCGCGGGAGTTGTCCAGGGCACGGGAAATGCGCTCGGCTTCCTCGAAGATGGGCCGGCAGATCAGTTGATTGGTCCGCGACAACTGGGTCATCTGCTTGCTGCTCAACTTGGTGAGCAAGTCCGCCATGTTGTCGTTGAGTTTCAGGCGAAACATCGCTACTTCACGATCTTTACGCAACAAGTTCTGCGCCAGCAGCAAGTAGGAAAGATTCAATTCCTGGATGTCTGCAAGGTCGGTATTGGTGTTTGGCAACTTTCTCCCCCCCTTCGATAGTTACTAACGCCCGACAGGCCGCAGGGATGTGGACAAACACGGTGGTACCCTGGCTCGAATTCACCGAAGCCTCCAGCGTGCTGCTTTCATGCCTGTCCCTATGCGGCTTGGCGATTGTTCTCAGCCTTCGAATGCCCTCTTTCGGAGCATCGAAAAAATTCTTCTTTTCTTTCCTAAAGTATCAAGTGTTTCGCTCGATAACAGATAGGGGCAGACTTTGGTTGTGCTGTTCAAGCGAGTTTACGAAAACCTTACAAAAGGCCCCTTCAACGGGTTCGTTAGCTTGCTCATGATCCGTCATCGGGCCCTACTGACACAAGTGTTGGTTCATTGCGATCACCTGTCCGCCAACCACACGGTACGCGTTGTTCAATTCACCTTTATTACGTGTCACCTGCATGAGTTGGCCCAGGTGATGTTGTCGCGCATGCAAATGGCTACTGACCCGGCTGTCCAGCTCGAGTATCTCGACGATAAGGTCGTGCTTGCGCAAGAGGCCGGCCTCGTCGAGTTCGACATGACTTTCCGCGCGTTGCAGGCTCGCGGCATCCAGCAGCCCCTGCGACTTGATCGCGAAGATGCCGTCCCAGTCGGCGTTTTCCGCGCATTCGAGCATGCGCCGGGACTGTTCAAGCAGCCGTTCGTAGGCAGCGATCACTTGAGCTTGCAACATAAATACCGTTATTCCTCGATTTCCGGGCCAATCGCGTTCCACGACGCGGCTATGGGCTGCAACAGCTCCGCGGCAGCGATCAGGGACGCTTCGTCGTTCTCCAGGTGGGCACGCAACAGCAGGCGCACGACGAAGTCGTAGAGATCGTCGAGCTGCCTGGCGATGGCGCCGCCCTGCTGCATGTCCAGCGATGCACGCAATCCCCGGCTGACGATGTTGATCGCGCGGGTGATCGCCTTGCCCTTCTGCGCAACGTTGCCGGCCTGCATCTGCAGGCGGGCCATGCGGATCGAGGCCTGGTACTGATCGAACAGCATGCTGATGCGCTGGTGCGGCGAGGCGGCGAGAATGCCGCTCTCCAGGCCGACCCGGGCATAGGCGCTGGCGTCCTGGGGCGAAATCATCCGGCACGCTCCATCGCAGGGTTATCAGTCATTGCTGTTCAAGGCCTCGAATTGGGAAGTGAGGTAGTCGGCGGTCGAGGTCAGCGTGGAGATCAGCGTGTCGAGCTGGGTGAACTGGTCGCGCCAGCGCTCCATCTCGGCGTCGATCAGCGCCTGTTTGTCCTCGTAGCGTTCTTCCAGCTGGTCGAGCTTAGACGCCAGGCTGTCGGTGCGGGCGGAGATCAGGCCGTCGTCCTCGTCCAGGTAGCTGTCCAGGTGATCGGTCATGCGCGTGATGAAACCGGACTTGCCGTCGCTGCCGATGAAGAACTCGGACACCGCATCGATGTTGTCGTCCAGCGCGCTTTGCAGCTTGTCGTCATCGATCGACAGGGTGCCGTCGGACTCCAGGCCGATGCCCAGCTGCGACAGGTAGGTAAAGGTGCCGCTGCCGATCTGGCTGTACAGGTCGCTGGCCAGCTGGGTGCTGATGCGCCGGGTGGTGGAGTCGCCGAGCAGCTCGCCGGCGCTGCCGGAGTCGGCGTCATAGGCGGTGAGCGTGTCGACGCTGGCGACGAAGCTGTTGTAGGCATCGACGAAGGTGGTGATGGCGTCGAGGATCTTGTCGGTGTCGCGCTTGACGGTCAGGGTCTGCGCGCTGCCGGTGGCGCTGAGGTTCAGGGTGACGCCCTGCAGCGCGCCTTCCACGGTATTGCTCTGACTGGTGATGGCGATGCCGTTGATGGTCAGCTTGGCGTCCTTCGCCGCGACCGTTTCCGTCAGATTGTCGCCGAACAGCGACGAGGCCAGGTCGGCACTGTCGTCGCTGCTGTAGCTGACGGTCAGCTGCGACTCGGTACCGCTGCTCTTCGAGGTCAGCACCAGGCGGTACGGGGTGTCGCTGCCATCGTTGACCAGGGTCGCGGTGATCCCGGCGTCCGCCGCGTTGATCGCATCGCGCAGGCCGGCCAGGGTGTTGTTGCTGCTGTCGAGGGTGATCGACAGCGCATCGCCGTCGCCGACCTGCAGGGTCAGGGTGCCGCTGCCCAGGGCCGTGCTGGTGTCGCTGACGCCGCTGGTGGCCAGGCTCTGCGCCTGGGCCAGCTGGGTCACCTCGATGCTGTAGTTGCCGGCCACCGCGTCGCTCGATGTCGAGACGGACACCCCGCTGCCGGACAGGCTGGTGCTCAGGGTCTGGTACAGGCTGGCCTTGGACAGCGCCTCGGCGGCGCTCTGCAGGGTGTCGAGCGCGCTGGTCAGGGTGCCATAGGCCGAGATCTCCGCTTGCACCGACTCTTCCTGGGCGGTGATCGGGTCCAGCAGACTGGCGGTCTTCGACTCCTCCAGGCTCTCCAGGATGCTGTCCAGGTCGAGGCCCGAGCCTACGCCCAGTGAGGTAACGGTTGCGGTAGAGCTGGTGGTCGTCATGTGCGTATCCGTCCTGATGTGCTGACCGGCTGGCGGGGTACCTTCGGGCGCAACATCGGCAATCGCCGGGCTGGTCTTTAGGGGGCTTTAGCGCAACAACGAAAAAAATCTCAGACCTGCAGCGCCATCACGTCCTTGTAGGCGGTGAGCAGGCGGTTGCGCACCTGGACCCCCATCTGGAACGCCACGCTGGCCTTCTGCGAATCGGCCATCACATCGACCAGCGACACCTCGCTGCTGCCGGCCTGGAAGGCATTGGCCTGCTGCGTGGCGCTCTGCTGCAGCCGGTTGATGCGCTGCAGCGAAGCTTCCAGCTCGCCGGCAAAGCCGCCGACCGCCTGGCCCGCAGCCGTGGCCGCGACGCCCTGGGCCTGCTCGGCGAGGCTGTTCATCTGTTGCACTACATCGACCAGGGCTTGAGGGGTCATGGCAGGAAGCTCGTGACTGACGACTGCGCGCAGATTAGCAAGGCCACGCCCCGACGAATCCGCCCAATTGACCGCAAAACAGCGGGCTTTTCCGCCCTTTGCCCACCGGGGCTTTCACCAGAATGCGCCGACCCCCTTCCCGCGAGGTACGCGTGACTACTGCCGCCCAGGCCAAGGCCGCGAAAAAGAACCTGCCGATCGCTCTTCCCGCCAGCCCCATGGACACGCTGTCGGCGTTGCTGCGCGGACGCCCGATGCTGCCCCTGCTGCTGGCCGGCGCCGCGACGGTGGCGGTGCTGGTGGCCTTGCTGCTGTGGGCCCGCGAGCCGGACTACCGCGTGCTGTTCTCCAACCTCGGCGAAGCCGACGGCGGCCAGGTCATCGGCGAGCTGGACAAGCGCGGCGTGCCCTACCGCCTCGGCGAAGGCGGCCATACCATTTTGGTCCCGGCCGAGCGGATGAACGCCCTGCGCCTGCAACTGGCCGAGCAGGGCCTGCCCAAGGGCGGCAACGTCGGCTTCGAGCTGCTCGACAAGCAAGCCTTCGGCATCAGCCAGTTCGCCGAACACCTCAACTACCAGCGCGGCCTCGAAGGCGAGCTGGCGCGCACCATCGAATCCCTCGGCCCGGTCTCCCGCGCCCGGGTGCACCTGGTGATGGCCAAGGACTCGGTGTTCGCCCGCGACCGCGAGGCCGCCCGCGCCTCGGTGGCCCTGACCCTGCAGGCCGGCCGCGAACTGGGCCAGGGCCAGGTCAGCGCGATCATCCACCTGGTCACCTCCAGCGTGCCCGGGCTGTCGGTGGACGGCGTCACCGTGGTCGACCAGAACGGCCGCCTGCTTTCGCGCAGCCACAGCGGCGACGGCCTCGACGGCTCGCAGCTGGACTACATCGGCGAGATCGAGCGCATCTACCAGCAACGCATCGAGGAAATCCTCGCGCCGCTGCTGGGCAGCCACAACGTGCATGCCCGGGTGACCGCCCAGGTGGACTTCTCGACCCGCGAAAGCACCGCCGAACGCTATGCCCCCAACCAGGACGACAAGAGCGCGGCGGTGCGCAGCCAGCAGACCTCCGAGCGCATGAGCCAGGGCGGCGACAACGCTCGCGGCGTGCCCGGCGCGCTGACCAATGCGCCGCCCAACACCCCGCCACCGAGCAAGGCCACCGCGCCGTCGTCCCCCGACAGCGCCAGCGAAACCGCGAGCAACGCCACGAACCGGCCGCTGCAGAGCGAGCGCATGGTCAATTACGAGGTCGATCGCACCATCGAACACGCCCGCTCCAGCCTCGGCGGCGTGCAGCGCCTGACCGCCGCGGTGGTGATCAACTACCGCAGCGTGGTCAAGGACGGTGCCAGCACCAGCGAGCCGCTGAGCAAGGAGGAACTGGCAGGAATCAACGACCTGGTCCGCCAGGCCATGGGCTTCGACGAAAAACGCGGCGACACCCTGCAGGTGCTCAACAGCCCGTTCGTCGAGGAGACCCAGGCGCTGGACGAGCAACCGTGGTGGAAGACCCCGCAAGCCTACGACCTGACCATGGGCGTGCTGCGCTACCTGATGGTGGGCCTCGCCGCGCTGACCCTGTGGAAGTTCGTGCTCAAGCCCTTGCAGCGCCGCAGCGCCGGCGGTACCGACCTGATGACCCTGGACGACGATGCCGAACTGGCCCCCGCCCCGCGCGGCAACGACAGCCTGGTGGTCGGCCAGGACGGTACCGCGCGTCCGGCGCTGCCGCGCAAGTCGGCCCTCTACGAGCAGAACCTGGAGAGCCTGAAGCGGCTCGCCGGAGAAGACCCGCGCCTGGTGGCGATGATCGTGCGAGGCTGGATGAAGAAGCATGAGTAACAAGATCAGTGGCGCCCGCCGCAGCGCCATCCTCCTGCTGTCGCTGGATGCCGACAACGCCGCCGAGGTGCTCAAGTACCTGCCCGGCGAGGACGTGGAGACCATCAGCCTGGAAATGGCCCGGCTGAGCCAGGTGTCCCACGAGGAAATGCGCCAGGTCCTCGCCGAGTTCATGGACGAGACCGAGCAGTACGCGGCGATCAGCATCCAGAGCAGCGACCATATCCGCGCCGTGCTGACCAAGGCCCTGGGCAGCGAGCGCGCCGCCAGCCTGATCGACGACATCCTGGAAAGCACCAACACCGGCACCGGCATCGACAAGCTCAACCTGATGGAAGCGCCGGTGGTGGCGGAAATGATCCGCGACGAGCACCCGCAGATCGTCGCCACCATCCTCGTCCACCTGGAGCGCGGCCAGGCCTCGGCGATCCTGCAACTGCTACCGGAGCGCCTGCGCAACGACATCGTCCTGCGCATCGCCACCTTCAGCGGCGTGCAGCCGGTGGCCCTGCACGAACTCACCGAAGTGCTCGGCGTGATGCTCGACGGCCAGAGCCTCAAGCGCAGCAAGATGGGCGGCGTGCGCGCGGCGGCGGAGATCCTCAACCTGATGAGCACCAGCCACGAGTCCTCGGCCATCGACAGCCTGCGCAACCACAGCGCGGACCTGGCGCAGAAGATCCTCGACGAGATGTTCCTGTTCGAGAACCTCGCCGACGTCGACGACCGCAGCATCCAGACCCTGCTGCAGAACATCGACAGCAACTCCCTGGCCATCGCCCTCAAGGGCGCTTCGACACCGCTGATGGAGCGCTTCCTGCGCAACATGTCGCAGCGTGCCTCGGTGCTGTTCCGCGAGGACATGGAGGCCCGCGGGCCGATGCGCATGTCGCAGATCGAGGCCGAGCAGAAGACCATCCTCCAGGTGGTGCGCCGCCTCTCCGAGACCGGCGAGATGATCACCGCGCGAGGCGACGATGCCTATGTCTGAAGCCATGAGCCACTGGCAACCCTGGCAGATGGAGCCCCTGGGCAGCGACGAGGCGCAGGCCGACGCGGCGCACGCGGCCCATCGCGAACGCCTGCGCCGGCGCGCCTTCGAGCAGCGCCTGGCGCTGGAGCGCCAGCGCAACGACGCCCTGGCCGAAGCCCGCGAGCGCGGCCATGCCGAAGGCCGCGAGCAGGGGCATGCCGTGGGCCTGGCGGAAGGCCGCGCGGCCGCCGCCGAGGAACTGCGCGAGCAGGTCCGGCAGACTCTGGAACCGCTGCGCAGCCTGTGCCTCAACGTCGAGGCCGCCCTGCACGAGGTCGATGGCCTGCTGGCCGGCCAGATCGGCCGGGTCGCCCTCGACCTGGCCGCGCGCCTGGCCGGTGAAGCGCTGGCGGTGCAGCCGGCGCAGGTGGAAGCCCTGGTCCGGCAGATGCTCGCCAGCGAACCGCAGCTCACTGGCAAACCGTGCCTGAGCCTGAACCCGGACGATTTGCCCTGGGTGGAAAGCAGCCTCGGCGAAGAACTGCAGGCAGCAGGCTGGAGCCTGCGCGCCGACCCGGCGATCCTCCCCGGCGGTTGCCGGGTACGCAGCGCCGCGGGCGAACTGGACGCCACCCGGCAGACCCGCGAGGCCATGCTGCAGGATGCCGGCCAGTGGCTGCTCGACGCGCCATGAACCACGCCAACCCGCACCTGCAGCGCTGGACGCAAGGGCTGGAAGCGCTTGCCGGCGCCGCGCTGCAGGTGCCGACCTACCGCCGCAGCGGCCGCATCACCCGCGCCACCGGGCTGGTCCTGGAGGCGGTCGGCCTGCGCCTGCCGCTGGGCGCGGGTTGCCGCATCGAACGGGCCGGCGCCGACGCCGGGGTGTTCGCCGAAGCCGAGGTGGTCGGCTTCGCCGGCGAAGTGCTGTACCTGATGCCACTGGAAGAAATCCATGGCCTGCAGTCCGGCGCACGGGTCTTCGCCCTGGCCGACGAACCCGGCGCCAGCGACGGCAGTCGCCCCGTGCCGCTGGGCATGGCCCTGCTCGGCCGGGTGCTGGACAGCAGCGGCACGCCCCTGGATGACAAGGGGCCGCTGCCGGCCACCCCGCGCGGCAGCCTGCACGGCCAGCCGATCAACCCGTTGCAGCGCGCGCCCATCGACCGCCAGATCGACGTCGGCATCCGCGCCATCAATGCCCTGCTCAGCGTCGGCCGCGGCCAGCGCCTGGGCCTGTTCGCCGGGTCCGGGGTCGGCAAGTCGGTGCTGCTGGGGATGATGGCCCGCTACACCCGCGCCGATGTGGTGGTGGTCGGCCTGATCGGCGAGCGGGGTCGCGAGGTGCAGGACTTCATCGACAGCATCCTCGGCGAGGAAGGCCTGCGCCGTTCGGTGGTGGTCGCCGCCCCGGCCGATGCCTCGCCGCTGCAACGCCTGCAGGGCGCCGCCTATGCCACGCGCCTGGCGGAAGACTTCCGCGACCAGGGCAAGGACGTGCTGCTGATCATGGACTCCCTGACCCGCTACGCCATGGCCCAGCGCGAGATCGCCCTGGCCCTGGGCGAGCCGCCGGCGACCAAGGGCTATCCACCGTCGGTGTTCGCCAAGCTGCCGAAGCTGGTGGAGCGCACTGGCAACGGCCCCCGGGGCGGAGGTTCGATCACGGCCTTCTACACGGTGCTCAGCGAGGGCGACGACCAGCAGGACCCCATCGCCGACTCGGCGCGGGCCATTCTCGACGGGCACATCGTGCTGTCGCGGCACCTGGCCGAGAGCGGGCACTACCCGGCCATCGATATCGAAGCCTCGATCAGCCGGGCGATGAGCGCCGTGGTCGGCGAGGCCCAGCAGCGCAAGGCACAGAAGCTCAAGCAGGCGCTGTCGCGCTACCAGCGCAACCGCGACCTGATCGGCGTCGGCGCCTACGCGCCGGGGCACGATGCCCAGCTCGACCAGGCCGTGCGCCTGTACCCGCACATCGAGCGTTTCCTCCAGCAGCGCACCCACGAGCGCACGTCGCTGGACGACACCCTGGCCGCCCTCAACCTGCTGTTTCCCGGCAAATGATCCGCAAGGGACCCCGCCATGGCCCATGAATCGCTGCAGCTTCTCGTCGAACTCACCGCCCGCGCCCGGGAGACCGCCGCTACCGCGCTGGCCCAGGCGCGGCGTGCCGAACAGCAGATGGCCGAGCAGTTGCGGGCCCTCGACGGCTACCAGCGCGAGTACCGCCAGGGCCTGCAGCAGGAGTTGCTCGGCGCCGGCATGGACCCGGCCACCCTGGCCAATTACCGCGGTTTCCTGAAGTCGCTGGAGGGTGCGATCGAGCGCGCCGAGAGCAACCTGGCCCGGCATCGCGTCCTGGTCGCCCAGCACCAGGACAGCTGGCGCCAGGCCTGGCGCAAGGTCAACGCCCTGGAAACCCTGCTGGCGCGGCGCCTGGAACAGGAGCGCCTGCTCGCCGGGCGCGCCGAGCAGCGGCGCACCGATGAAATGGCCGGTCGTGCCCATCACTCTTCGTTCAGAGGTCTGTAGACGCGTTCATGGACATCCTTGCCGCCATCGCTCCCGTGAGCCCGACCGCACAAGCCCAAATGCCTGAAACCAGCGGCGCCGTCGACACGACCACGTTCGCCGAAGCGCTCAGCCTGGTACAGGTACCCACGGCCAGCCCCGCCCCGGTAGCGCTGGTCGCGATTGATCCCGAACCGGTACAGGTGAGCGAAATACCCGCCCCGGTGCTGCCACAGGAAAGCACCATGTCGGTGGCTCCCTTGCCTGCGCTGGCCGAAGCGTCAGTCGTCGAAGAAGTGGCGCCACTGGCCGACGAAGCAGAGCCGACGGAGCCACCCAGCCAGACAGGTGACGAGCCGAAGCGCGATGACATCGCCGAGCAGCCCAAGGACCCGCTGGACGCCATTCGCCAGCGCCTGGACCTGATCGACAATGCCGGGCAACTGGCCTATGCCGCGCTGGTCGTGCCGGTGCAAGCGCCATCGCCGGCCCCTGCACCAGCCACTTCCGAGCCGGATGACGGCTACACCGGCCCACCGAGCACAGCGTTGGAATGGTCGCCGCCCGAGGCGGACAGCCTGGAGATCGAGACGAGCCCGGTGGAGACGCGTGCGGCCGAGGTCGTCGAGGCGGTCGAGCAGCCGCTGCACCCAACCACCCGTTCCCGGCTCGAAGCACCCTCGACGGACACCTCCCCGACGGTGCCGACAGGCCTGGCATCGATCAGCACCAGCGTCGCCAGCAACCCGATCAGCTTCGATGACAGTCCGCAGCCAACGCCGGCCTTGGGCAGCACTGCCTGGCAAGAGGACCTTGGCCAGCAGGTGGTCGCCATGGTCCGCCGTGGCGACCAGCAGGTGGACATGCAACTGAACCCTGCCGACCTCGGCCCGCTGTCCATCAGCCTCAACGTCGGCGATAGCGGCGTGCAGGCGCAGTTCCAGTCGCTGCATGCCTCGGTGCGGGCGGCGGTGGAACAGGCGCTACCGCAATTGCAGGTGGCCCTGGCGTCGCAGGGGCTGACGCTCGGCGAAGCGTCGGTCAACGACGGCGCCTCGCGCCAGGCGTGGGGCGAGCAGCCGCGCCGGGAATCGCGGGGCAACGAGGCACAGGCGGAGCGCGAGAAAACCCGGGCGGAGCAGTTGCCAGCACAAGCCATCGCCCGTTCGGGGGCGGCAGTGGACCTGTATCTGTAGCCCTTGCACCTATCCTGCGGCTGGCCTGGAACCCTGTGGGCTTGCCAGCGATTGGCCAGTCCAGGCACAGCTGATGCCTGTAGTGCGCATGAGGGCCTCATCGCTGCATGGGTATCTACATATCTTTAATCTGGCAGAACGCGGACCCTGTGGGGGGGCTTTAGCCGCGATCGGCGGCGCAGCCGTCGTAAAACCTGAGTCCCAAGTCTGCCTGACACACCCAGTGCATAGGTTTTATGGCCGCTTCGCGCCCATTCGCGGGTAAACCCGCTCCCACAGGATCAGCAGTCAGCCTGGATTCCCCGGGTGTGTCAGCTCAATGGCGGGGCCTGGCCGGAACGCATTCCCAAGGACGACAAAGCCCCCCGAGGGAGCCGGCGTTGCCGGCGATGCCGTCAGCAAAACCCCAAGATAACGCCGCAAACCCCCGCTTATCGCCACATTGCCCCCTCCCCCCGCTGGGCATACTCCCTGCGCTTTCCCATTGCCAAGGCCGCTGTCGATGCCCACCCCCACCAAGAAGATCTGGCTCTGGTTCATTCCATTGGCCCTGGTCGCCGCGGCGGCCAGTTCCGCGGGCGTCTACACCTACGTGATGCGCGAGCGGGCCACGGTCCAGGCCGCCCGCAACACGGTGGAGCCGCCAGCGGCGCCACTGCTGGTGACCGTCGCGCCGATGACCGTCAACCTGCGCAACGACCGCGACGACACCAACATGCTCTACGTCGGCTTCAGCCTCGAGGTGGGCAACGAGGGCACGCGCAAGCTGCTGGAACTGTACATGCCGAAGATCCGCAGCCAACTGCTCACCGTGCTGAGCGGCCAGGACAGCGCCGCCCTGGCCACCCCCGAGGGCAAGGACGCGCTGGCGGCGCGCATCCTCGACCTGCTGCGCGGCAGCCTGGGCAGCGTCCAGCCCGACGTGGCGCTGCTCGGCGTGTTCTACACCGACTTCATCGTGCAATAAGCCATGTCCACCAACGACGTGCTCTCGCAAGAAGAGATCGACATGCTGCTGCGCGGCAGCGACGACCTCGGCATCACCCATTTCCCCGACGACGCCCTGGCGTTCGAAGGCGAGGACGCGCCCCACGATCGCGAGCGGATCCGCCCCTACGACCCGGCCACCCAGCACCGGGTCATCCAGGAGCGCCTGCACGCCCTCGACATCATCAACGGCCGTTTCGCCCGCTACTTCCGCATGAGCCTGTTCAACCTGATCCGGCGCAACGTCGACATCACCGTCAAGAGCATCGGCTACCAGAGCTTCAGCGAGTTCTCCCTGCGCCTGCCGGTGCCCACCAACATCAACCTGCTGGCGATGAAGCCACTGCGCGGCAATGCCCTGGTGGTGTTCCCGCCGAGCGTGGTGTTCATGGTGGTGGACAACCTGTTCGGCGGCGACGGGCGCTTCGTCACCAAGTCCGAGGGCCGCGAGTTCACCCACACCGAGATGCGCATCATCCGCCGCCTGCTCGGCCTGACCGTGGATGCCTACCGCGACGCCTGGAAATCGGTGTACCCGCTGGAAATCGAATACCTGCGCTCGGAGATGCAGGCCAAGTTCGCCAACATCACCGGCTCGCCCAACGAAATCGTGGTCAATGCCACCTTCCACCTGGAAGTGGGCAACCTCTCCAGCGATTTCAACATCGTCATCCCCTACCTGATGATCGAGCCGATGCGCCAGTTGCTCAATGGCCCGCTGACCGACATCAACCCCGAAGAAGAGCGGCAGTGGAACCGGCGCATGGCCAACGAGATCACCCAGTCCCAGGTCGACCTGATCGCCGACTTCGTCGAGGTCGAATCGCGCCTCGGCGACGTCATGGCACTGAAGGTCGGCGACGTCCTGTCCATCGAGCTGCCCGACAGCGTCAAGGTGCGGGTCGACGGCGTGCCGGTGATGACCTGCGAGTTCGGCAGCTTCAACGGCGCCCGCGCCCTGCTGGTAAAGGAGCTGATCGATCACTCCATCGGCAAGCCCGCGTCCTCCAGCCGCTTCGTCAAGGGCCACCTGCCCACAGCCAAGGAATCCGATGATGAGTGACCCGACCCTTCCCGAACCGCGCGAAGACGACGACTGGGCCGACGCCCTCGCCGAACAGGCCGGCGGCAGCCCGGACGACGACCCCTGGGCCATGGCCCTGGCCGAGCAGGAGGCCGCGGCGCCCGAGTCGCTGGCCAGCGCCGCGGAGGCGTCGGTGTTCAAGCCGCTGGGCCATGTCCAGCCAAGCGCCTCGCCGCGCGAGCTGGAAATGATCATGGACATCCCGGTGAAGCTCAGCGTCGAACTGGGGCGCACGCGCATCACCATCAAGCAGTTGCTGGAGCTGGCCCAGGGCTCGGTACTGGCCCTCGACGGCCTGGCTGGCGAGCCCATGGACATCCTCATCAACAGCTACCTGGTGGCCCAGGGCGAAGTGGTCGTGGTGGATGACCGCTACGGCATCCGCATCACCGAGATCATCACGCCGTCCGAGCGCGTGCAGAAGCTCAACCGATGAGCGCAGCGACTCCCCTCGGCGTCCCCGCCGACGACCTGGTCGGCCTCACCGTGCTGGGCAAGACCGCCCTCGCCCTGGGCATGGTGGCGGCGTGCATCCTGCTGTGCGGCTGGCTGGTGTCGCGGGTGAGTGCACGCCCCGGCGCCGCCCGTTCGGTGGTCAAGGTGATCGGCAGCGCGCGCATGGGGCAGCGGGAGAAGGTGGTGGTCGTGGAGGTCCGCGGGCGCTGGCTGGTGCTGGGGGTGACCGCGCAGCAGGTCGCCTGCCTGTCGGAACTGGAGGCACCGCCCGCCAGCGACGAGTTGCCCGGCGAAACGCTCCCGCGCGGTTTCGCCCTGCGCCTGGCCGACGCCCTCAAGCGCGGCGGCGCGCGTGACCCGGAGCACCCGGCATGAGCGCTCGCCTGACCCTGCTGCCACTGCTGTTGCTGATGCTCCTGCCCGCTGCCGAAGCGGCTCCAGCGTTGCAGGGGCTGTCCGGTTTCACCGGCGAGGCCGGTGGCGAGAAATGGTCGCTGAGCCTGCAGACCCTGATGCTGCTCAGCGCCATGGCGTTCCTGCCGGCGGTGCTGCTGATGATGACCGGCTTCACCCGCATCATCATCGTCCTCGGCCTGCTGCGCACGGCGATCGGCACCACCAGTGCGCCGCCCAACCAGGTGTTGCTGGGCCTGGCGTTGTTCCTCACCTTCTTCGTCATGTCGCCGACCCTGGAGCAGGCCTACCAGAAGGCCTGGCTGCCGTTCTCCCGCGACGAGATCGGCGTCGAGCCGTTCCTCGACCAGGCCAGCCAGCCGTTCCGCACCTTCATGCTGGCGCAGACGCGGCAGAGCGACCTGGCCCTGTATGCCCGCCTGGCGCGCCTCGGCACCCTCGAAGGGCCCGACGACGTGCCCATGCGCGTGCTGCTGCCGGCCTTCGTCACCAGCGAGCTGAAGACCGCGTTCCAGGCCGGGTTCACCATCTTCATCCCGTTCCTGATCATCGACCTGCTGGTGGCCAGCGTGCTCATGGCCCTGGGCATGATGATGGTGCCGCCCTCGACCATCTCCCTGCCCTTCAAGCTGATGCTGTTCGTCCTGGTGGACGGCTGGCAGTTGCTGCTGGGCTCGCTGGCGCAGAGTTTCTACCCCGCATGATGCCCAGAGGACGCGCGCGATGACCCCGGAAATGGTGATGGACCTGGCCTACAAGGGCATGCGCATGAGCATGTCGATGGCCGCCCCGCTGCTGCTGGTGACCCTGTGCGTCGGCCTGCTGGTGAGCCTGTTCCAGGCCGCGACGCAGATCAACGAGTCCACCCTGTCGTTCATCCCCAAGGTGGTCGCGGTGTGCCTGGTGCTGATCCTCGCCGGGCCCATGCTCATGGAGATGCTGGTGGACTACACCCGGGCGCTGTTCACCAGCCTGCCGTCGCTGATTGGCTGAGCGGCGTTGATCGAGGTCGGCTGGGAGCAACTGCAGCTCTGGGTCAGCGCGCTCTTCTGGCCGTTCTGCCGACTGCTGGCGTTCCTGATGAGCGACCCGATCTTCGGCCACAAGAGCCTCTCCAGCCAGGTGAAGATCGGCCTGGCCCTGGTCCTCGCCGTCCTGCTCGCGCCGAACCTGCCACCGATGCCGCAGATCGCCCTGTTCTCCTGGGCCGGCCTGGGCGTGATCGTCGAACAGCTGCTGGTGGGGCTGACCCTGGGCATGGTCATGCGCATCACCCTGGCGGTGGTGGAGATGGCCGGGGAGATCTGCGGCATGCAGATGGGCCTGGCGTTCGCCTCGTTCTTTTCCGCCGAGAGCAATACCAACAGCCAGGTGCTGTCGCGCTTCCTCGGCCTGGTGACGATCCTGATGTTCCTCGCCCTGGAGGGCCACCTGATGGTCCTGGAGCTGCTGGCCTCGACCTTCGAGCGCCTGCCCATCGGCCAGTTCAGCTTCAACCCGCAGGCCTGGAACGCCCTGGCGCGGCACGGCGGGGTGATCTTCTCCACCGGCCTGCTGCTGGCGCTGCCGATGGTGGGCGCGTTGCTGATCATCAACCTGGCGATGGGCATCCTCAACCGCGTGGCGCCACAGCTGACGGTGTTTTCCGTGGGTTTCCCGGCGACGCTGTTCGTCGGCCTGTTGCTGCTGACCGTGCTGGTCGGTGACCTCGGGCAGTTCCTGGCGGGGGTGCTGGACCAGGCGTTGCGGTTCATGGGGATGTTGATCGAGGGGCTGGCGCGGGGCTGAGGGATCTACGCCAGTATTGTCCACTTCAACGAGACAGTTATACCGTTTTCAACCGATTTATCCTTTTTCGAGAAACCCCTAATCTGGCCACACCTAGCGACAACAACCCAAAACAAACTCTCGAACAAAAGGATCTTCACCATGACCAACGCCACCTACAACCGCCTGAACAAAGACGACGCCGTAGTCCTGCTGGTCGACCACCAGACCGGTCTGATTTCCCTGGTGCAGGACTTCTCGCCGAACGAGTTCAAGAACAACGTGCTGGCGCTGGCCGACCTGGCGAAGTTCTTCGACCTGCCGACCATCCTCACCACCAG
>Ga0206117_100171_pt1 | contig 100008 bp, 72 predicted proteins | sample 3A5Ametagenome_FD_177997 | JGI IMG/M metagenome (GOLD analysis project Ga0206117, IMG submission 177997) | Enriched microbial communities from leaf-cutter ant dump, University of Wisconsin, Madison, United States - 3A5A | ecosystem: Environmental > Terrestrial > Nest > Insects nest > Nest dump...
GACGCCGACGTGGACGGCGCCCACATCCGCACCCTGCTGCTCACCTTCTTCTACCGCCAGATGCCCGAGCTGGTGGAGCGCGGCCACATCTACATCGCCCAGCCGCCGCTGTACAAGATCAAGCACGGCAAGACCGAGATCTACATCAAGGACGACCACGAGCTGAACGGCCACCTGCTCAAGCTCGCCCTGGACGGCGCCGCCCTCACCCCGCGTGAAGGCGCCGACCCCATCGTCGACGAAGCCCTCGGCGGCCTCGCCCGCAGCTACTTGCTCGCCGAAGCCGTCATCCGCCGCCTTGCCAGCTACATCGACCCCGAAGTGCTGCAGGCCATGCTCGCCCACGACATCGAAATCAGCCTGGACGACGAAGCCGCCGCCCGCGCCTCCGCCGCACGCATCCAGCCGCACCTGCCGGAAGGCCTGCGCATCTACGCCGAATACCATGAGGAAACCGAAGCCTGGCGCCTCACCATAGAGCGCCTGCACCACGGCAACCTCAAGTTCGGCTGGGTCGAACAAGCCTTCCTCGTCTCCGGCGACTACCGCAGCATCCGCACCGCCAGCGCCTCCATCGCCGGCCTCATCGGCACCGGCGCCGAAATCCGCCGCGGCGAAAAGCGCCAGCCCGTCACCCGCTTCGCCGACTCCATCGGCTGGCTGCTCAACGAAGTCGAACGCGGCCTCAGCAAGCAGCGCTACAAAGGCCTGGGCGAAATGAACCCCGAGCAGCTGTGGGAAACCACCATGGACCCCGCCGTGCGCCGCCTGCTGCGGGTGCAGATCGACGACGCCATCGCCGCCGACGAAATCTTCACCACGCTGATGGGCGACAACGTGGAACCGCGCCGGGCGTTCATCGAGAGCAATGCGCTGTATGCGCAGAACATCGATGTGTGATTGAGGCTACAGATCGCGCCGGTCGACATGGGCTGGCGTGATTCAAGTCAGTCAGATCAAACGGGGCCTCATGGCCCCGTTTCACTTGCGGCACCGCACCCAATCACGGTTCAACGCCGCATCGTCGAAGCAAAGCTCCCGATGTCTCGCCTTCGACGAGGCAGCTCTCCCCTTCCTACCGAGCCTGCAAGCGGCCCTGAGCGCATGCCACTCGGGATTGCCGCCTGCCGCTCCTGATCGAGCCGGCTATACCCGCAATCACGCCGCCCGTTGGCGCTTGATGAACCTCACCTGCCCATCCTCCTCCTCCCCGCCCTCCAGCCAGCCCAGCCGCCGATAGAAGCCATTCGCGCGCACCTCGCGGTTACTGTCGGTCACCAGCCAGATTTCCTCGCAGCCGCGCGCGAACAGCCAGCGCTCCGCTTCTTCCATCAGCCGGCGGCCCAGGCCGTGGCCTTCGTGTGCGGGGCGGACGAAGAGGGCGAATACGGTGGCTTCGGCGGCGTTGGCCATGGCGAAGGCGAGGACTTGGCCGGACGCTTCCGCCACCCAGCCGCGGCCGTCGCCTGCCAGCATGTCTGCCAGCGTCGCGGGCGTGATGCCAAGGGCGGCGAGTTCGGCGAGGGACATGCGGTTCTCCCTCACGCTGCTGCGGATCTCGAACAGCGTGGGGATGTCGGCGGGCGTGGCCTCGCGGATGAGCATGATCTTCCTGGGGCTGGACGGCCGGGCCGCCACTCAGCGCCGGGCGGTCCTGCGCAGCAGGCCGTCCAGGCGGTTGGCGAAGGCCTGGCGGTCGGCGGTGGAGAACTTGGGCGGGCCGCCGGTTTCCATGCCACTGCTGCGCAGGGTGTCCATGAAGTTGCGCATGTCCAGCAGCTCGCGGATGTTTTCCTTGCCGTAAAGCTCGCCGCGCGGAGAGAGGGCGTGGGCATCCTTGGCGACAATGTCGGCGGCCAGCGGGATATCGGCGGTGATCACCAGTTCGCCGGCCTGCACGTTGGCGACGATGTACTTGTCCGCCTCGTCGAAGCCACCGGGCACCTGGATCATGCGGATGTGGGGGAAGGAGGGCACGCGCAGGAACTGGTTGGCGACCAGCGTGAGCGGGTAGCCGGTGCGCTCGGCGGAGCGGAACAGGATGTCCTTGATGACGCCGGGGCAGGCGTCGGCATCGACCCAGATGTGCATGGCGCGCCTTGTGTGCGGGTGGAGTGGGAACCGCCGGTATTGCACGGGCGGGGCCGCATTGTGCGATGGGACGGCCGCCGGGGGCAAAGGCTGCAGCCAGGTACAGGGCTGCGCCACGGGCGGAATGGCCGGGCACCGCATTCCAGCCTGAGGCCCGCCCTTCCCCGCTCCCCAAAACAAAACGGCCACCTCGCGGTGGCCGTTTCTCCATCCCCAATGTTGCGGCGGCGTTAGTGCCTGGCCGCCGCGCTGTCGTCCAGGGTCCAGGCGATGACGCTGTCGCCGGCCTTGGTGTCCATGCGGTCGTGGCCGCCGATGGCGGCGACGATGTACTGCTTGCCCTCCACCGTGTAGCTCATCGGCGCGGCCTGCGGGCCGGCGGGCACGCGGGTTTCCCAGACGAGCTTGCCGGTGCGGGTGTCGAAGCCGCGCAGGAAGTTGTCCAGCGAGGCGCCGATGAAGGTGAGGCCGCCGGCGGTCACCAGGGAGCCGCTGTTGTTCGGCGTGCCCAGCTCGAACTTCATCTTCGACGGAATGCCCATCGGGCCCTGGTCGTAGCCGGTACCCAGCGGACGGCGCCAGATCACTTCCTGGGTACGCAGATCGACGCCGGAGATGTAGCCCCACGGCGGCGCGATGCACGGCGTGTTGAGCGGCGACATCCACGGCTCCTTGCGCGCGCCGTAGGCCAGGCCTTCCTGCGCCATGTAGCCCTTGACCTTGCTCTTGCCGTTGAACACCGACACCACGCCCATCTCGTTCATCACTTCGCGCGGATACACGTGCTCGGTGTAGGGCAGGCGATTGCTGTTCATCACCATGATGCCGCGCTGCAGGTCCACCGCCACGCCGCCCCAGTTGATGCCGCCGTGGTTACCGGCGTAGGAGAGCGAGCCTTGCAGGCTGGGCGGGGTGAACATGCCTTCGTAGCGCAGCTGCTTGAACTGGATGCGGCAGGCCAACTGGTCGAAGGGGGTGATGCCCCAGGCGTCGGACTCCTTCAGCGTCTCGTAGTCCTTGCTCGGCGGGCCGACGGTGTTGGGCATGCCGGGCGACACCGGCTGGGTCTTGGCCGTCCAGTCGCCATGGTCGGTGCCCTGCGGCACCGCGAGCTGCGCCACCGGCATCACCGGCTCGCCGGTCGCGCGGTCGAGCACGAACACCTGGCCGGACTTGGTGGCCTGGATCACCGCCGGGCGGCTGCTGCCATCCGGCATCGGCCAGTCGACCAGGTTAGGCTGCGGGCCGATGTCGTAGTCCCACAGGTCGTGGTTCACCGTGCGGAAGTGCCAGCGCTCCTTGCCGGTCACCGCGTCCACCGCGACCAGCGCGGCGGTGTATTCCTCTTCGGCGGCGGTACGCTCCTTGCCGAAGAAGTCGCCGGCGGCGTTGCCGGTGGGCAGATAGACCAGGCCCAGCTCATCGTCGGCGGCCATCAGCGACCAGACGTTGGGCGTGGAGCGGGTGTAGGTCTGGCCCGCCGGCGGCTCGGCGGTGATCGCCGGATTGCCCAGGTCCCAGGCCCAGCGCAGTTCGCCGGTAATGGCGTCGTAGGCGCGCACCACGCCGGAGGGCGCGTCGCGCTCCTGGCCGTCGCGGATCTGGCCGGTGGGCTGGATCACCACGCCGCGCATCACCACCGGCGGCGAGGTCGGGCCGACGAAGCCCGGCTTGGTGTTGCCGGTGCCCTTGTTCAGGTCCACATAGCCGTGGTCACCGAAGCCTTCGCACAGCTTGCCGGTCTGCGCATCGAGCGCCCCCAAGCGGCCATCGACCATAGGCCAGAAGATGCGGCTGGCGCACTCACCGCTGGCCTGCGGCGCCTGGTAGTAGGACACGCCACGGCAGGTGGTCGCGGCCACGCCGGCCATCGCCTTCTCGTTGGTCTTGGGGTCGAAGCGCCAGCGCTCCTTGCCGGTGGCGGCTTCCACCGCGATCACCTTCTGCGTCGGCGTGCATACATAGAGCAGCTCACCCACCTTCAGCGGCGTGTTCTGGAAGGCGTAGCCCAGCTTGGAATCCGCCGGCTTCAGGTCGCCGGTGTGGAATTCCCAGGCCACCTTCAGGCCCTTCACGTTCTCCGGGGTGATCTGATCGCCCACGGTGTAGTGGTTGGCCAGGTTGGAGCCGGCATAGGCCGTCCAGTTGCTGGCGTCGTGGCTGGCACCGACATTGCCGTCCGGGCTGGGCACCGTCGTGCGGCTGAGAGGCGTGCTGCCCGCGGTCTTGCTGGCATCGGCCAGCTCCACGCTGGCGGGGAACAGCAGCGGCCCCAGGATCAGCAGCGCGCCCAGCATCGGCAGCACACCGGCCACCAGCGCATAGCCACGGCCGGGCAGCGGCGCCAGGCGTTGCCGCGCGCCCTTCCACAGCGGCAGCAGCACCAGGCCGAGCACCGAGATCCACGCCAGGCGCGGAATCAGCGCCCAGCCGTTCAAGCCGACTTCCGCCAGCGCCCACACGATGGTGGCAGCCAGCGTGGCGCCGAACAGCCAGAAACCGGTGCGCCGGCCCACGGCCATCAGCACGCCGGAAAACAGCAGGGCAAAACCTGCCAGCAGGTAATACCAGGAGCCGCCGACAGCGGCCAATTGCCCGCCCTGGGATGCAAGCGCGGCGCCCACCAGGCCGATCAGAATCGAATAGCCGGTGAACAGGTAGGCGCCCACGCCAGAGGCTGGAGCGTTCTTGGACATAACTCTCTCCATTCGTTATTCGAGGAATAACGCTTCGTCGCTTGTGGCGAACTTTTTGATTGGATTGGGGTTGGGCTCGCGATTCTCGGCGCAAATACAATGAATTGGGACTCGTAGTTTCCCCTTGCGGTTTACCGCAAAAAAGCCGTGCGGAATTAGCCTTAAAACATCTGCGGTCAAATGGGTAAAACCGGGATAAAGCCGCATGGCGTGCAATCAGGCGGGTTCAGCAAGCCCTTGCCTGAAGCCCTTGAATCAGCTGGCCTTGTTGAGCTTCAACAAAGACGCTGCCCAATTCAGGGAATTGAATTCCGAATTCCGCGAATATTGAATAGCGGCTATGAGAAGGCTGACGGGAAACCGAATTCTTCTGGCGTATTCGAATTCGGCGGGCGCATCGAAAATACGCCGCCAAATCCCATTCCTTTTCCAGGGAGATATTCCCCGAATCGGCATTCCGTATTCAATGCCCATAGGGCATTGCATTACGGCAGTTTGGGAATATGAATTGCAGGCTTGTGGTCGGGCTGAGCATTCGCCATTGCGCGGTCATTTCCAGCCACGCCGCCCCGCAGCCCGGCAACGTAGAATCCGCGGCCATACCCCCAGCCCTCGCCGCCCCACGCTCCAATCCGTCATGTCCCAATTCACCTTGCTCCATGTCGACGATGCCCTGATCGTCGCCGACAAGCCCGCCGGGCTGCTGTCGGTACCGGCCGGCGGCGCTGCCGCACAGCGCGACAGCCTGGTGACGCTGGTACAGGCGCAATACCCGGACGCACTCATCGTCCACCGCCTGGACGCCGCCACCTCCGGCCTGGTGCTGCTGGCGCGCGGGCTGGAGATGCTGCGCCGGCTCAGCCTCGCCTTCGAACAGCGGGTGATAGGCAAGACCTACATCGCCCGCGTCTACGGCCATGTCGCCGCCGACAGCGGCGAGATCGCCCTGCCGCTGGGCCCCAACCCGGACAATCGCCCCCGCCAGCGGGTGGACCACGCCACTGGCCGCAGCGCCCTCACCCGCTACACGGCGGACAGCCGCGAAGGCGCGGGCGACTCCGCCACCACCCGCCTCACCCTGAAGCCCCTAACCGGCCGTTCCCATCAGCTGCGGGTGCATCTGCAGTCGCTCGGCCACCCCATCGTCGGCGACCCGCTTTACGCCCCGCCCGAACTGGCAACGCAAGCCGAACGGATGTGCCTGCACGCGACCGCGATCAGCTTCATCCATCCGGAAAAGCGCACGCCGATGCAGTTCAGCAGCCCGGCGCCGTTCTGACTGGATTGGCGGAAGCCCAGCTCACCGCCGCGCTGAAGCGACAAGACTGCAGGCATTCGCGCACCGAAGCCGCGCCAAGGGCACGGCAGCATCCGCCCTCAGGCCGCCACCTTCTCCAGCAGCAGCGGCTTCACCTTAGCCACCCAGGTGTCGATGCGGTCGTTGGTGTACATGCCCTGGGTGCGCTCGTCGATCACCAGGCCGACGAAGCGGCCGTCCTTCACCGCCGCCGACTGCTGGAAGGTGTAGCCCTCGGTCGGCCAGTCGTCGGCGACGATCTCGGCGCCGTAGCCTTTGAACACCTCGTACAGCCGCATCAGCGAGCTGCAGAAGCGTTCCGAGTAGCGCTCCTGCGCGCCCAGGCCGAAGAGCGCGATGCGCTTGCCGGAGAAGTCGGTGTTCTTGTCCAGCTTCACCAGGAATTCCTGCCAGTTCGGCTCCAGGCAGCCGGCGGCGAGGCCGGGGATCTGTTCGTTGCCGTAGCTGGGCGTGCCGAGGATGAGGGCGTCGTACTGCAGCATCTCGGCCGGTTCGATGCGGGTCACGTTGAGCGGCTTGGCGGCGATCTCGTCGCCCAGCTTCTTGTGGATTTTCTTGGCGATGAGGCGGGTGGTGCCGGTTTCGGTGCCGAAGAAGATGCCGATCTTGTCCATGGTGGTGGGCGTCCCTTGAGTGGTCGGATGCAGGACGCAGGGTTGCGGATGCGACCACGCCGGCGGCTTTGTCACGTGCCGCACATGCGCGGGCGCCCCACCGCCGGCTGGAAAGCCAGGCAGGGCCAGCGCCTGCGCGCGCCGGCGTTCGACCAGCTGCGTCTGCCAGCCGGTAATCGCAAGAGGCGTACCGGGCCGCGCCGGCACCGCATCACACGGCGCCGGACCGACGGAACAGGGAAACGCCGGCCCAAAAATCCGCCGGCGGAGAAGCGAACGGGTTCAGCGCCGCGCCAGCAGCACGCCGCACTCCAGGTGGTGGGTGTAGGGGAACTGGTCGAAGGCGGCAGCGGCGGCGATGCGGTGGCTGGCCTGCAGCGCGGCAACGTTGTCGCGCAGCGTCTGCGGATTGCAGGAGATGTAGAGGATGCGGTCGAAGCCGGCCGCCAGCGCCAGCGTGGCCGCGTCCAGCCCGCTGCGCGGCGGGTCGACGAACAGCGTGGAGAAGCGGTAGCCGGCCAGCTCCACGCCCTGCATGCGGCGGTACTCGCGGCCACCGGCGAAGGCGTCGCTCAGCTCCTCGCTCGCCATCCGCACCATGGTGACGTTGTCCACGCCGTTGGCTTCCAGGTTGTAGCGCGCGGCCGCCACCGAGGTCTTGCTCATCTCGGTCGCCAGCACGCGGCCGAACAGCGGCGCCAGCGCCACGGTGAAGTTGCCGTTGCCGCAGTACAGCTCCAGCAGATCGCCACCGAGGTCGGCCGCCTGCGCGCGCGCCCAGCGCAGCATGTGGCGGTTCACCTCGCCGTTGGGCTGGGTGAAGCTGCCTTCGAACTGCTGGTAGCACAGCTGGCGGCCATCCAGCTCGAAGGACTCCAGCAGCCAGTCCCGCTCCAGCACGATCTTCTGCTTGCGGCTGCGGCCGATGATGAGCACGCCCAGCTCCGCCGCCAGCGCCCGCGCCGCCGCTTCCCAGGCTTCGTCCAGCGGCCGGTGATAGACCAGGCTCACCAGCAGCTCGCCGCTCAGCGTCGCCAGGAACTCCACCTGGAACAGCTTGCGCTTGAGCGCTTCCACGCCCTGCACCGCGTCGCGCAGCAGGGGCATCGAGCGGGCGATCGGCGCCGCCGCAGGCGGGAAGTCCGCCAGCAGCACCGGCGTCTTGGGCGCGGCGGGATCGAACATGGCGTAGTCGATGCGGCCATCGTGATGCCAGATGCGGAACTCCGCCCGCAGCCGGTAGTGCAACGGCGCGGAGGCAAACACCTCCGGCTCCGGCAGCCCGTAAGCGGCGAAATCCTGCTTGTAGCGGGACACCTTGTCGGCGAGTTGGGCGGCGTAGTTCGCGGGATCTATCTGGGGCAGCGGCATGGCGAAGCAGGAAGATGAGAAGAGGGCGCCGCGCGAGGCGAGGCCGGCGCGGCGAGGGGCGGACTATACCGCGTAGCGGCGCGGCGGCCGCGGAAGAACTGCTCAGGGATGGCGCGGCGGGAGGAAAGCCCCGGCACCAGGGTTTCACCGCGTCCGGGAGCGCCGTGCCGCTGCGGGCGGAAGGAGAAGTACGCGCCGGAAAGCTTTGGGGCGGGCTACGCCTGGCGGGGAAGGAAGCAGGCGCATCGTCCGGGGAAAAGACAAGCGCCGCGGGCGCGGCGCTCAGCCTGGTGCATCAGGACACGGCGCGAAGCCGGCGCCGGCCTCAGCGCCGCTCATCCTCCCGTACCTCCCGGATCACCTCGCCCTCGATCACCATCCCGCCGCCGGCGCCATCCACCGGGCCACGGCCGCGCTGGGCGCTGCCCGCTGCTGCACCGGCCGCCGCGGCGCGTTCGCGCATCTGGCGGCGCACCGCGCGGGTCTTCCACCACAGGTAGCCCCAGGCGACGGCGCCCAGGGTGAGAACGATGGCGAAGAAGACCACCGAGAACATCAGCGACACCGCGAACAGGGCCAGCGTGCTCAGCACCGCGACGATCTTCTGCAGCAGGCTGGGCGGGCCGCCCTGGGGACGGGAGAGGCGTTCGTAGAAGGCGTTTCTTTGCTGTGAATACATGGGTTTCCTTGCGGCAGCGTCAGCGCTGCGATGAAAAAATGTAAGGAGTCAGAGCCCTGACGGCGGAAAAGATTCCTACCGTAACCGATTGCCGCCATGCTCGCATCGGCACGCGGCCGGCCGCCAGACGCCCCGGCGGCGGATTCGCCGGGCATTGCCTGGGCCAGCCGGGCGCCGGCAATATGCGGCGTTCCGCCCCGTGGCTCCGCCTTTTCCCGCTTTCCATCTTCCGCTTCCATGACGCTGCATCGCGCCCTGCTCCCTGCCCCGCTCTCCGCCCCTGCGGCCGCCTCGGCCCCAACCGCCGTTGAGCGCCTGCCGGAAACCTGCCGCCATCCGGCGCACCCGGCCCGACAATCGTCGCTCCCGCGGAGGATCGCCGCATGAGCACCGACATCCTGCTGGTGTTCGGTCTGCTGGCGGCCTGCGTGGTCGCCTTCATCGTCAACCGGCCGCGTATGGACGTGGTGGCGATGATCGCGCTGGTGGCGCTGGTGCTGGGCGGCATCCTGACGGTGCCGGAGGCGCTGGCCGGCTTCAGCGAGCCCAGCGTGCTGCTGATCGCCGCCTTCTTCGTCATCGGCGAAGGGCTGGTGCGCACCGGCATCGCCTACCGGGTGGGCGACTGGCTGGTGGCGCGCGCCGGCAGCAGCGAAACCAGGCTGCTGGTGCTGCTGATGCTGGCGGTGGCCGGGCTGGGTTCGGTGATGAGCTCCACCGGCGTCGTCGCCATCTTCATCCCGGTGGCGCTCAGCGTCGCCGCCCGGCTGCAGATCTCCCCCGGCCGGCTGATGATGCCGCTCTCCTTCGCCGGCCTCATCAGCGGCATGCTCACCCTGGTCGCCACGCCGCCCAACCTGGTGGTGAACAGCGAGCTGGCGCGCACCGGCCACGACGGCTTCGGCTTCTTCTCCTTCACGCCCATGGGCCTGCTGGTGCTGGTGATGGGCGTGGGCTACATGCTGGTGGCGCGGCGCTGGCTGGATGGCAGCCGCCACGGCGCCGACAGCGCCGCCCGCCCGCGCCGCCGCCTGCGCGACCTGGTGCGCGACTACGGCCTGGTCGGCCGCGCCCGCCGGCTGCATGTGGGCCACGGCTCGCCGCTGGTCGGCCACACGTTGGGCGAGCTGCACCTGCGCAGCCGCTTCGGCGCCAACGTGGTCGGGGTGGAGCGCCAGCGCCACTTCCGCCCCATCCTGCTCAACCCCGGCGCCACCCGCGAGATCCTCGCTGGCGACGTCATCCTGGTGGACTTCCTGCAGGCGGACACCGACCTCAGCCACTTCTGCGAGTCCATGCACCTGCAGCCGCGCGCCTTCAAGGGCGACTACTTCACCGACCAGTCGCGCGACCTCGGCCTGGCCGAAGTGTCGGTGCCGCCGGACTCCAGCCTCATCGGCAAAACGGTGCTGGAGCTGGGCTTCCGCTCCCAGCACGGCCTCAACGTCGTCGGCCTGCGCCGGCGCCGCGGCGCGGTGGCGGATTTCCTCAGCAAGAAGCTGCGCATGGGCGACACCCTGCTGGTGGCCGGCACCTGGAAGGCCATCCGCCTGCTGCAGGCACAGGGCCACAACTTCCTGGTGCTCAGCCTGCCAGCGGAAATCGACGAGGCCGCGCCCGCCGCCCGCCGCGCCCCCTTCGCCCTGGCCACGCTGGCCTTCACCGTGGCGCTGATGATCAGTGGCGTGGTGCCCAACGTCATCGCCGCCTTCCTCGGCTGCCTGCTGATGGGCGCCTTCCGCTGCATCGACCTGGACGGCGCCTACCGCTCCATCAACTGGCAGAGCCTCATCCTCATCGTCGGCATGCTGCCCTTCGCCACCGCGCTGCAGAAAACCGGCGGCATAGACCTCATCGTCGGCGGCCTGCTGGACGTCGCCGGCAACGGCTCGCCGCGCATGCTGCTGACGGCGCTGTTCCTGCTCACCGCGGTGGTCGGCCTGTTCATCTCCAACACCGCCACCGCGGTGCTGATGGCGCCCATCGCCGTCGCCACCGCCAGCCAGGTCGGCGCCTCGCCACTGCCCTTCGCCATGACGGTGGCCATCGCCGCCTCCGCCGCCTTCATGACGCCGGTGTCCTCACCGGTGAACACCCTGGTGCTGGGGCCGGGCAAGTACCACTTCATGGACTATGTGAAGGTGGGCGTGCCCTTCACGGTGCTGGTGATGGCGGTGAGCATCCTGGTGCTGCCGTGGCTGTTTCCGTTGTGAGGCGGCGGCGCTAGCTGCGCAGAAAACCTGCGTGAGTTTCAGGCAGGCGATGGCCAGTTCTCTTCCCTCTCCTCTCGCGGAAGAGGGGCTGAGGGAGAGGGAAAGCCCGCGGGACTGGAGCGTAGCCGCCCCGCTGGGGCGCCCCCTCTCCCCGGCCCTCTCCCGCGAGGGGAGAGGGGGAAGACCCGCGCTGCGGAGCGGGTGACGACTGATCTGAGCGCTATGGCGACCCGGCCGCGGCCAATACGCCGACACCGTCGCACTTCCGCACCTCTCCTCTGCCCAAACGAAAACGCGCCGCCACCCAACGGCAGCAGCGCGTTCCCGGTTCCGCTATGGCAGCCCGGCAACCGCCAGGCCGCTTCTCCCTCAATACGTCCCGCGCAGCGTCAGCAACACGTTTCGCGGCTCGCCGTAGATGTTGCCGCTGGCGGTGGTGCCGACCGCCGAGTAGTACTTCTTGTCGAACAGGTTGTTGATGTTCAGCGCCGCCGTCCATTGCCGGTTCACCTTGTATTCGACGAAGGCGTTCCAGATGGCGCGGCCGGATTCGGTGAACTGGAAGGGCACCGTCGAGCCGTCGTAGGCGCCGGTGCCGCTGGTGCCGCCGGTCGGGTTCCAGGTGTTCACCGTGCCGCTGCGGAAATAGCTGGTCTGCGCTTTCACCCCGCCGCCCACGCTCCACTGCGCCAGCGCCGCCGGCAGGCGGTAGCGCGACCACAGGCGGAAGATGTGCTTGGGCGTGTAGCTGGCGTAGCGCTCGCCGTCGCTGCTGCCGTACTCGGTCTTGTTGTCGTCGTAGGTATAGCCGGCGTTGATCTGCCAGTCGGGCGTCAGCTCGCCGCTGATGTCGAACTCCACGCCGCGCGACAGGTGCTTGCCGTCGCCGGAGTAGCAGCAGGCGCGGCCGGGCACGTCGAAGCCGGCCTCGGTGAACAGGCGCACCGCGTAGTTCTCGCGCTCGGCGCGGTACAGCACCATGCTGGTGTTCAGCCGGCCGCCGAAGAATTCTCCCTTGATGCCGGCCTCGTAGCTGCGGCCGGTGGTCGGGTCCAGCGGGTTGTGGGCGGCGTCGTAGTAGTTGCTCTGGTCCTCGAAGCTCTCCGCCATGGTGACGAAGCCGGTCCAGTTGTCGGCGAAGTCGTACACCAGCGCGTAGTAGGGCGTGAAGGTGTCGTTGTTGCGGTTGGTCGTCACCGAGGGGCGGCTGGCGCTGGAGTCGCCGGCGGAGGAGCGCGCCTCGAAGCGGGAGTAGCGACCGCCCAGCACCACGCTGAGCGGGCCGTGGAGCTGGAACTTGCCGGTGGCGTAGAAGCCGGTCTGCTTGTTCTCGCTGGCGATCACCCAGCCGGCCGCGCCGCGGTTGTTGTCCGGCAGCAGCAGGTCCGGATCGAGGTTGGACCAGTCGGTGATCCAGGCCGAGCCGGCGGTGCCGGAGTACAGCGGAACGTCGAACTTGGCATCGCGGTGGTCGGCGCCGACGGCGATCTGGTGGTGCCGGCCCAGCAGCTCGAAGGCGCCGGTGAGGGTCACGTCCACCGCGGTGCTGCGGAAATCGCCCTCCGCCCAGGTGCCTTCGTACAGGTAGGAGCCCTGGCCGGTGAGCGGGTCCACCGCGCCGTTGTAGGAGGACACATTGGTCTTCAGCGAGGTCTCGGTATGCGACACGCTGACGCGGCCCTTCCAGTCGTTGTTGAAGCGGTGTTCCAGCGTGGTGAACACGTTGGTGGACTCGCTGTCCTTGAACGACCAGTCGGTATAGCCCTGGCTGCGGGACACCGGCAGCGTCTGGCCGGTGGAGTAGCGCGGCAGGTGCGGCGCGGTTTCGCGGCCGGAGCCCTTGTCCAGGTCGTGGCTGGCGCCCACCGACAACAAGGTGCGCTCGCCGAGATCGACCTCGACGATGCCGTACAGCGTGCTCATGTAGCGGTGGGCGTTGTCGAAGAAGTACTCGCGGTCGTTGTGGGAGGCGACCAGCCGGCCGCGCACATGGCCGCTTTCGACCAGCGGGCCGCTGACATCCACCTCGCCCAGGTAGTTGTTCCAGCGCCCGGCGGACAGCGCGGTCTTGAACTGGAAGTGGTCCAGCGGCCGCTTGCGGATCAGGTTGATGCTGCCGGAGGGCTGGCCGGCGCCGGAGAGCATGCCGTCCGGCCCGCGCAGCAGCTGCACGCTGTCGTACTTCGCCATGCCGGTGTTGCTGGAGGTGTCGTTGCTGTGCCAGGTGGCCGAGGGCGAGCCATCCACCATGATGCTGGTGATCTGGAAGCCGCGGGCGTAGTACTGGGTGGCGGAATAGCCGGTGGTGCCGGGCAGCACGGTGACGCCCGGCAGCTGGCCCATCGCGTCTTCCAGCATGGTGATGTGCTGGTCGTCCATCTGCTGGCGGGTCATCACCGAGATGGAGCGCGGCAGCTCGCGCAGCGACTCATCCATCTTGGTGCCGGCGCCCACCCGCTGCACCGTGTAGGAGCCGGAATTCTCCGTCAGCGCGCTGCGTTCGGCGGCGGCGCTCACCCGCACCTCGCCCAGCTGGGTGGTCGGCCGCGCCGCCGCCGGAATGGCGCGCAGCACGTAGCGGCCCTCCTGCACCACCACCGCCTCCATGCCCATGCCGGAGAGCAGGCGGGAGAAGCCCTCCTGCACGCTGTAGCTGCCCTCCAGGCCGGGCGAGTTCAGGCCGCTGAGCAGGCTGGCGTCGAAGGTGATCGTCACCCCGGCCGCCACCGCATAGCGGTTGATGACCTCGGCCAGCGGACCGCCGGCGATGGCGAAGCGTTTCACCCCCTGCTGCACGGCGGCGGACTGCGCCTGCGCGAAGGCGGCCGGCGACAGCGCCGCGCAGCAGGCGGCCACGCCAAGCGTCAGGGCGCGCAGGGTGAAGGGCGGCGGTAGGGCAGGGGCAGACTTCATGTTTTCTTCCCGGACAAAAGTGGAATCGGAACGACTTCATCCGGGAAGACACGCAGCCCTGGGGCAGCATGCAAAAGGGCGAAGATTTTTTTGCGGCGGAAGGGGAACACAGGGCGGCGCAGGCGCGCGGGACACATCCTTGCCGCCTGCGGCACGTGTCGCGGCGTGCTGGCGGGACAGGCGCCGTGCGGCCCGGAGCTGGCCAGCCCGCCGCCGCTGACTCTCAGCCTTCGCGCCTCTCCAGCCGCGTCCAGTAGCGGGTGCGGCGGCGGATGTGCAGCGGGAACACCGCGGCCAGGCTGGCGAGCGCGGCGTCGCTGTCATCCGCCGGGAACACGCCGGACACCTTCAGCCCGGCCAGCGCGGGATCGCAGCCCAGGTAACCCGGCCGGTAGCGGCCCAGCTCGGCCAGGAACTCGCCCAGCGGCATGTCGAGCACCACCAGCTGGCCGCGGCTCCAGGCCTCGGCATCGCCCTGGATGCGCAGCGGCGGCTCGGCCAGCTCGGCGGTGAAGCGGGAGGCCTCGCCGGCATCCACCCTCACCACCCGCAGCGGCGCCGCCGCCGGGCTCACCTCCACCGCCTTCTCCAGCACCGCCACCCGGCTGTGGCCCTCGGCCAGCTCCACGCTGAAGCGGGTACCCAGCGCCCGCACCGTGCCATGGGGCGTCTGCACCAGGAAAGGCCGTGACGGCGAGATGAAGTCCGGATGGGTGCTCACCATCACACGGCCGGCGCGCAGCAGGATGCGGCGGGTGTGGTCGTTGAAGTCCAGGTCGACCGCGCTGGCGGAATCCAGCAGCAGCCGGCTGCCATCGGCCAGCAGCCATTCGCGGCGCTCGCCGGTGGCGGTGCGATAGTCCGCCCGCCAGGCGCGCAGCGGCGCGGTCTGCGATACCGACCAGGTGGTGCCGGCCGCCACGAACAGGCCGGCCAGGCCAAGCAGCGCGCTGCGCCGGCTCTTCATGCTGGTGGCGCTCAGCACCGGCGCGGCGATGCGCCCCGGCAGGCGCTCCATGCGCGCCGCCATCGCCATCACCCGTCCCCAGGCGTCGGCATGGGCGGGATCGGCCGCCAGCCAGCGCTCCCAGGCACGGCGCTGGCCCTCGTCCAGCTCGCCGGGCAGCATCAGCGCGTACCACTGCGCCGCCTCTTCCACCGCCCGCGGTACCGCGGAAGCGCAGCCGCGCTTCATGGCTGCAGCATCACGCAGTGGGCCATGGCGCGCGCCACGTAGCTCGCCACCGAGCGCACCGAGATGCCCAGCCGGGCGGCGATGTCGGCGTAGGTGGCGCCCTCGAACTGGGCCAGCACGAAGGCCTGCTTCACCTTGGCGCCCAGTCCGTCCAGCATGCGGTCCATCTCCAGCAGTGCCTCGCGCATCAGCGCCTGTTCCTCCAGCGAGGGCAGGCTGTCTTCCGGCAGGCCGGCCAGCACTTCCAGGTAGGCGCGCTCCAGCGTGCGGCGGCGGTAGAGATTGGCCACCAGCCGGCTGGCGATGGTGGCGAGGTAGGCGCGGGGCTCGCGGATCTCGGCCTGGACCTGGGCGCACAGCACCCGGATGAAAGTCTCCTGCGCCAGGTCGGCCGCGTCGGCGGCATTGCCCAGCTTGCCGCGCAGCCAGTGGTCCAGCCAGCGGTGGTGGTCCACATACATGCGCTCGACGGCCAGCGTCGACGATTCCTTGCCCGGCACGAGGCGTCTCCCTGGAGCAGGCTCCGCCTGAGGACGGAACATAAAATGAATAGCAATCATTCTCATTTTATGTCGGGCAGCGAGCGGAGGTAAATATGCGGTGGCTCCAGCCCAAGCGAAGACGCCGCCAGGTGTTGCGCAAGCGCCAAAACCCCGGCCGCCGCCTCCATCCGCCACCCGCGTGGCTGATCAGGCGACCGGCCGGGGCCAGGTGTGATGCAGCAGGCTCAGCACACCGGCACTTCCGGCTCCGCCACGGGCGCCCCTTCCTGCGGTTTCGGCACCACCTGCACCCCGGCCGCCACCGCGCCCGCCTCCATCAGGATGCGCACCGGCAGGAAGCGCTCTATCACCACCGCGTTGGTGCGCAGATGGGAGGACAGCATGGTGGTGGTGAAGCCGCCGCCGCCGGCCAGCGCCATCGGCAGCAGCAGCTGGTCCGCCAGATGCTCGCCCACGGCGGCGCCGCTCTCCAGGTAGTGGCGGACCTCGCGGCCGACGCCATCCGCCACCGTCTCCGCGCTGACCCCGCGCGCGCCGAAGGCGGTGAACAGCTCCACCACCTCTTCGTGCGCCACCTCCACCAGCAGCACATTGCCCGGCCCTTCACGCGCCGGCAGCTCGCGGATGGCGCCGTCCATGTCGGCGAGCTGCGCCCGCAGCCGTTCGATCTCGCGATTGGCGACGCCGACCGGCACGCCGGCCACCCGCGCTTCCGCCCGCAGCGACAGCCGGGCGCCGCGCGCCTGCAGGTGCAGCGGGCGCAGGCCGCCGCCACAGGGCTGCACCGCCACGCGCAGCTCGCCGCCGCCCGCCGGGTAGAAGCCGTGGCGCAGCAGCTCCACCTGCTGCCGCACGCCCATGCGCGCCAGCAACGGCGCCCAGGCGCGGATGAGGAAATCCGCCGGCGGCGCGGCCGGGTTGTGGGTGCCGCCGCTCACCACCAGCGTGGCCGCCTCGGCGGCGAACCACAGCGCCGGCAGCACCGTCTGCAGCACCAGCGTGCAGCTGCCGGCGGTGCCGATGGCGAAGCGGTAGTCGCCACCACGCAGCCGGCCGGGCTGGAAGCTCAGCTGCTGCGAGCCGGTGCTGGCGCCACTCACCTCGGCGCTGCAGATGGCCGCCAGCGCCTCCACCGCGGTGAGGTGCTGGCGCAGCAGGCCGGGCCGGGCGCGGCCGGCGCGGATGTTGTGGATGCGGAAGGGCGTGCCGGTGATGGCGGATAGCGTCAGCGCGGTGCGCAGCACCTGCCCGCCGCCTTCGCCCAGCGCGCCGTCCAGTTCCAGCATGGATGTCTTGCTCATCTCCATCTGCCTTGTCGATTCGTTCAGTTCGTTACCCGCCGCGAGCCGGCGGCGCCATCACCATGTCGAACAGCAGCGCGTCCAGTTCGGCGAACTCGCCATGCTCCGCGCCGCTGTCGGGCGGCACGGTTTCCCGCGCCAGCGCCGCCTCGATGAAGGCGTGCAGGCGCGGGAAACGCGGCCCGTACTCGGCTTCGCCGGCGGCCATCTTCACCGCCAGCAGGGCGTTGATTTCCTCCGCCAGCAGCGGATCCTGCACGGTGGCGGCGGCCAGATCGGCGAAACGCATCGGCGGCAGGCCGCGGCCGGCGTCCAGCCAGGCCACCGCCAGCAGCGGCCGCAGCACGTAGAGGTATTTCTTCAGCCTCACCTGCTCGCCCCGCAGGTAGCCGCGGAAGTTCTTCCGCGCCATCGACAGGTAGTGCCAGCGGGTGCGCAGCGGCTTGTGGAAGCGCGGCGCCAGCGCCCGCAGGCGGGCGGCGAAGGCGGCGTCCTCGCGGTACACCAGCGGCGAATCCAGCCACTCGAACAGCGTCGGGTTGGACGCGCCCAGCAGGTGCAGCGCCTTGCGCAGCTCCCAGCCGGAGACGTCCAGCTCAGCGCTGATCGGCATCTCCAGCACATCGCGCTGCGGCTCCACCCGCAGGTACCACTCGGGACGATGCACGTAGAGGAAGCGCACGTCGTAGTCGCTGTCCGGCGAGGCGAAGCCCCAGCCGCGGCTACCGGATTCGCAGGCGAACAGCACCCTCACATCATGGCGCACCTCCAGCGCGGCCAGTTCGTCCAGCACCCGCCCGCGCATCGCGGCGGACAGCGGATGCTCGTATAGAAACTCCATGTTCCACTCCTTGCTGCCGCCGCTGCGGGACTGGCCCACGGCGGCGGCGATCTGCCCCCGCCGGCCCGCATGCAGCGGGCAGCCGGAGCTTCAACCTTTCACGCACACCACCTGACGCAGGGTGTGCACCACTTCCACCAGATCGGCCTGGGCCGCCATCACCGCGTCGATGTCCTTGTACGCCATCGGGATCTCGTCGATCACCTCGGCGTCCTTGCGGCATTCGACGTGGGCGGTCGCCCTTTCCTGGTCGGCCACGGTGTAGCGCTTCTTCGCCGCGGTCCGGCTCATCGTGCGGCCGGCGCCGTGGCTGCAGGAACAGAAGGCGTCCGCGTTGCCACGGCCGCGCACGATGAAGCTCTTCGCCCCCATGGAGCCGGGGATGATGCCGAGCTGGCCCTTGTGCGCCGACACCGCGCCCTTCCTCGTCACCAGCACCTCGCGGCCGAAGTGGGTCTCCTTCTGCACGTAGTTGTGGTGGCAGTTCACCGCCTCCACGTCGGCGGCGAAGGGCTTGGCGATGACCTTGCGCGCGGCGGCCACCACGTTCTCCATCATTACCGCGCGGTTGCGCCGGGCGAAGTCCTGCGCCCAGCCCACCGCCTCCACGTAGTCGTCGAAGTGGGCGCTGCCTTCCTCGAAGTAGGCGAGGTCGCGGTGCGGCAGGTTGGCGATGTGCTGCCGCATGTCCGCCTGCGCCAGTTCGATGAACAGGGAGCCAATGGCGTTGCCCACGCCGCGCGAACCGGAGTGCAGCATGAACCACACGCGGTCGGCCTCGTCCAGGCAGACCTCGATGAAGTGGTTGCCGGTACCCAGCGTTCCCAGGTGCTTGTGGTTGTTGGTCTTCTCCAGCCGCGGCTGCTTGGCGGTGATGCGCTTGAAGCCCGCGTGCAGTTCGCCCCACATCGCATCCACCGTCGCCGGCGGCGTGTCCCAGGCGCCCTTGTCGCGGCCGCCGCGGGTGGTGCTGCGGCCATGCGGCACCGCTTTCTCGATCGCGCCGCGCAGCGGGCCGAGGTTGTCCGGCAGGTCGGCGGCGGTAAGCGTGGTGCGCGCCGCCATCATGCCGCAGCCGATATCCACCCCGACCGCCGCCGGGATGATGGCGCCCACGGTGGGAATCACGCTGCCTATGGTGGAACCCTTGCCCAGGTGCACATCCGGCATCACCGCCAGGTGCTTGTAGATGAAGGGCATGGCGGCGGTCTTCAGCAACTGCTCGCGCGCCTCCGGCTCCACCGGCACTCCGCGGGTCCACATCTTGACCGGCGCGCCATCGGCGGTCGCCAGGGTTTCAAAGCTGTCCATGTTCGTTTCCATTTCCTGTTCCATTCCTCGTCATGCCGGACCCGCGGCCCCCGCCGGGGCCGTGGTCTCAGGACTTCAGCGTCACCAGTCCGTTGAGTAGCTGGTCCAGGCCGCCCACCGTGATGCGGTCGATGCGTTCGGCCAGACGCTCCAGCGTTTCCAGTTCCTTCAGGCGCAGCGCGGTCGGGTTGCCTTCCATCACCCGCGCGGTGTTCAGCAGCGAGCGGGTGGCGCCGGTTTCCTCGCGGCGGCGGATGGCGTTGGCCTGGGCCGCTTTCTCCGCCTCCACCACCTGGGCGAGCAAGGTCTTCATCTCGCCCGGCAGCACGATGTCCTTCACCCCGGCGCTGCACAGCTCCAGTCCGCAATCCGGCAGCCGCGCCGCCACATGGCGCACCACCACCTCGTCGATCAGCTGCTTGTTCTCCAGCAGCTCGTCCAGCGTGCGGGTGCCGACCGCGGCGCGCAGCCCCAGCTGCAGTTCGCGGTACAGGTGCTCGCCCGGCTTGGCCAGGCGGGCGTAGGCCAGGCGCACGTCGCTGATGCGCCAGGTGGCCGCCAGATTGATGCGCAGGCCCACCTTGTCGCGGGTCAGTATCTCCTGGCCGCTCACCTCCAGCGCCTGCAGGCGGGTATCCACCAGTTCCACCGCGATCTCGCGGTTGAAGCGCCAGCAGGCGTGGCGGCCCGGCGGCAGCAGCTCCGCCAGCGCCCCATCCACCCGCAGCACGCCCAGGTGGGCATCCGGCACCTGCACGCTCAGCACGCCGTTGAGGCCGGCCACCGCGCGGCCACGCAGCGCCGGCTGGGTCAGCCGCGCCAGCAGGGCCGGCGGCAGCGCGTAGCCGGCGGCCAGGTCGATGCGCTCCAGGCGCTGCGGCTGCGCCGCCTTCCAGTACAGCCGGCGGCTGCCCGGCGGCAGGATTTCCACCAGCGCCTCATCCTCGAAGCGCAGGCCGGCTTCCTCGTCGCCGGTGTCTAAGACATGGAAGTGCTCCGCCACCAGCGCCGGCTCCTCGCGGCGCAGGTAATCCGCCAGCGGGTGGTCGAACAGCGGCTGCGCCAGGGCGAAACGCTCCACCGTGTAACGGTTCCCGAAGCCGGTGAACCGATGTTCGCCCGGTTCGAGCACGCGCTGGAAGTCGCCATCGCGCATCAACAGCCCACGTTCGTTCTTGCGGATCAGGAAGCGTTGCCACATTTTTGTTCTCCTTGTTTTCAGCGTTCATTGCGTCGTGGCCCGGCTGTCGCCCCCGCGGCGGGCCGCAAGGCGGGCGGCAGGGGGGCTTGCGGCCTGCGCCGGGCTGTCGCGCGGGCCACCCCGCACTCAGTCCCGGACCGTCGGCCGTCCGCTGCCCTGTCGCCGGCCATCGCCGCCGACCGCACCGGCGGCGGCGGTGAAGCTGCCGCGCCGGGCCTGGTACTGCATCAAAGGCGCCGCTTTCGCGGCGTATCGAGCGGGAGTCGAACCCGCGACACCCGGCTTGCGCCGGTGCTCTACCCATTGAGCTATCGATGGATGCGATGCCGGGAATCGAACCCGGCCAAACCCCCACGGGATCGCCACGGACCGTCTCCTCCACTCCGCGGTACGCGCATCGGCAACGGGCAGACCCGGTGATGCGCGCCGGCGCAGCTCGGAACCGCTAACCCGGAGGCGAAGTGGAATCCTCGGCCCGGGCTTTCCATTGCGAGCCGCGTGCCAGTTTTGCGGACGGCTGGTGCGGTGGGCTCCAAACCCATGAATGGAAAGGGATTCGGTGCCTTCGCAGCCAGGATGCCCGACGCATCCCGGCTGTCATCAATGCGGAATCGGCGATAACATCGGATCGCTATTTATCCATTCAGATAAGGCCATGAAGAAACGCAAGGTGGTGTTCGGCTTCGTCGGCACGGTGCTGGATCACGCTGGCCGCGGCAGCCAGCGGTGGACGCGCTGGCGCCCCACGGTGTCGCTGTGCCAGCAAGAGGATTTCGTCGTCGACCGGCTGGAGCTGCTGCACGACGTGCGCAACCGCGGCCTGTTCTCCCGCCTGCAGCAGGACATCGCCGCGATCTCGCCGGAAACCGAGGTGAAGAGCGTGGAGGTGACGCTGCGCGACCCCTGGGATTTCGAGGAGGTGTACGCGGCGCTGCACGACTTCGCCAGCGGCTACGCCTTCGACACCGAGGCGGAGGACTACCTGGTGCACATCACCACCGGCACCCACGTCGCCCAGATCTGCTGGTTCCTGCTAGCGGAGGCGCACTACCTGCCGGCGCGGCTGCTGCAGACCTCGCCGCCGCGCAAGAAGGACCTGGGCGAGACGGTGGGCAGCCTCACCGAGATCGACCTCGACCTGTCGCGCTACAACCGCATCGCCGCCCGCTTCGAGGTGGAGCGGGAGCGCACCGTGTCCTTCCTCAAGTCCGGCATCGCCACCCGCAACCCGGCCTTCAACCGCATGATCGAGCAGATAGAGCGGGTGGCGGCGCGTTCGCGCGCGCCCATCCTGCTGTGCGGCCCCACCGGCGCCGGCAAGTCCTTCCTCGCCCGCCGCGTCCATGAGCTGAAGAAGGCCCGCCACCGGCTGGGCGGCCGCTTCGTCGAGGTCAATTGCGCCACGCTGCGCGGCGAGGGCGCCATGTCCGCCCTGTTCGGCCATGTGCGCGGCGCCTTCACCGGCGCCCAGGGCGAGCGCGCCGGCCTGCTCAAGAGCGCCGACGGCGGCCTGCTCTTCCTCGACGAGATCGGCGAGCTAGGGCTGGACGAGCAGGCCATGCTGCTGAAGGCCATCGAGGAGAAGCGCTTCTTCCCGCTGGGCGGCGACCGCGAGGTGGAGAGCGACTTCCAGCTCATCGCCGGCACCGTGCGCAACCTGCGCGGCTGGGTGGCCGCCGGCCGCTTCCGCGAGGATCTCTACGCCCGCATCAACCTGTGGACCTTCGACTTGCCCGGCCTGGCGGAACGCGCCGAGGACATCGAGCCCAACCTGGAATTCGAGCTGGAACGCCACGCCCGCGAGAATGGCCAGCTGATGCGCTTCAACCTGGAAGCGCGGCGGCGCTACCTCGCCTTCGCCGGCTCGGAGGCGGCGCGCTGGTCGGGCAACTTCCGCGAGCTGTCGGCCTCGGTGACGCGCATGGCCACGCTGGCCGACGCCGGCCGCATCACGGTGGAAAACGTGGAAGAGGAGATCGGCCGCCTGCGCACCGCCTGGGGCGGGCCGGGCGCCAGCGACGGCGCCGGCGAGGTGGAAAAGCTGCTGGGCGGGGACGCCGCCGCGCTGGACCTGTTCGACCGCCTGCAGCTGGAGAACGTGCTCGCCGTCTGCCGCCGCGCGCGCTCGCTGTCGGAAGCCGGCCGGCGGCTGTTCGACGTTTCCCGCCAGGCCAAGGCCAGCAGCAACGATGCCGACCGCCTGCGCAAATACCTCGCCCGCTTCGGCCTGGACTGGCAGCGCCTGCAGGACGCCGCCGCGGGCGAATAAGGGGCGCCTACATCATCCCCAGCCCGCGCAGCACCATCACCCCCACGCTGGTGCACAGCAGCGAACCCAGCGTGGTGAGGGCGATGGTGTTGGCCGCCAGCGTGGCGTTGCCGCCCATGGCGCGCACCATCACATAGCTGGCGGCGGCGGTGGGCGCCGAGGCCATCAGCAGCACGATGCCCAGCTCGATGCCACGGAAACCCAGCGCCGCCGCGCCCAGGGTGAACAGCAGCGGCACCAGCACCAGCTTGCCCAGGGTGGAAATCAGCGTGTTGCCCATCTCGGCGCGCAGGCTCTTGAAGTCCAGCGAGGCGCCGGTGCACAGCAGCGCCAGCGGCAGCGAGAGGTCGCCCACGTACTTGCCGGCCTGCATCATCACCTTGGGCAGCGGCACTTGCAGCCAGGATACCGGCAGCGCCAGTACGATGCCGATGATCAGCGGATTGGTGACGATGCCCTTCAGCATGCGCCCCGCCCCCTGGCTCTTGTGCAGCGAGCGGCTGAGGGTGACCACCGCCAGCACGTTGAACAGGATGGTGACCATGCCCATGTACAGCGACGCCGCCGCCAGCCCGGCCTCGCCATAGGCGTTCACGCAGTAGGCCAGGCCGATGATGCCCATGTTGGAGCGGAAGGCGCCCTGCACCACCACGCCGCGGTCGCGCACCGGCTGCACGAAGACCCTGGCCACCCACTCCATGAACAGATAGACCGCCAGCGTCATCCCCAGGCCGAAGGCGATCAGCGCCGGGTTGGCGGAATCCTCGATGCGGGTGCGGGCGATGGCGAGGAACATCAGCGTCGGCAGGGCGATGGTGAACACCAGCCGCGAGCCGACGGCGACGAAGGCATCGGTGAGCATGCCGGTGCGCATCAGCAGCACGCCCAGCCCCAGCAGCACGAAGATGGGCCCGGTGACGGTGAAGGAAAAACCCAGGACCTCGAAGAACTCCGCCATGACCGCTACCGCCCGCCGCTGCGACAAAGGGCGCAACTCTACGCGCCGGGTCCGGCGGGAACAATGCTCGGCGGCCAGGGAAAAAGGCGCGGCGAAACCGCGACCATCCAGACGGCATGGCGGGCTCTTCTGCCCCCGTGCGCGGCTGTCTGGGCGTGATGGAGGCAGGCGGATCGCCCCATTCCCTTTATCCGCTCAGCGCCGGCAATGCTCTGGCGTCCGCCCTTCCGCCCGCCGTTCAGGCCGCCCCGCCCCTCAATCCACGCAGCGCAGGAAGAAGCGCCACGCCAGCTTCAGCGCATCCGGCCCCTGCGGATCGGAGAAAGCCTGCTGGCGGTGGCCGCCGCTCCAGGCGTGGCCGAGGCCGGCGATGCGCACCACGCGCAGATAGGGCCGGCCGGCGCAGCCCCAGTCAGCCACGGTGGCGGGATGGCGGCGGCCGCTGCGCGCGATGCGCGGCGCGCTCACCTTCAGCCGCTGCGCCGCCGCCAGCTCGCGCCACAGCTGGGCGGTGGCCTCGGCATTGGCCGGCGCCACGCTGCGGTCGGCCTCGCCGTGGATCAGGATCAGCGGCGGCGGCAGCTTGCCGGCGAGCTGGCGGCGGGCGCGGGCGAGGTCCGGCGCGCGGCGGCCACGCATCGCCTGCAGGCCTTCGGTGGAATTACCGGCGGCGCAGGGCGCGGCGCCGGAATGGCTGCCGGCGGCGGCGATGCGGCCGGGGTAGGCCAGCGCCAGGCTGGCCGCCATCGCGCCACCGGCGGAGAGGCCGAGCACGAACAGACGGTCGCGCCGCAGCGGGTGCAGATTGCAGACGTGATCGACGATGGCCATCAGCATCGCCTCCTCGGTACGCAGCACCGCCTCGCCGCGGAACCAGTTCCAGCAACGCTGCGGATTCGCTTCCCGCGCCTGCTCCGGCAGCAGCGCGGCGAAACCGGCGGCACGCGCCACCGCCGCCACCCCGGTGGCGGTGGCGAAGCTGGCGGCATCCTGGCCGCAGCCGTGCAACAGCATCAGCAAGGGCAGCGGCCGGCGCAGGCTGGCGCCGGGCGGCAGGTAGAGGCGGTAGTGGCGCATCGCCAGCGGCCCCAGCCCCCAGCGCCCCTCCACCCAGCGGCCGCCGCCACGCACCTTGGCGGTAGCCGGCGCCGCCGGCGTCACCACGCCGCTGGCGAGCTGCGTCGCCGCCTTGCGCAGCGCCTTGCCCCGGCTGGCGCCGGCCCGCCCGCCGACGCGGCTCAGCTGTTCGGCGGCGCGCGCGCCGCTGCGGGCGAGGTCGAACCACGCACCTATCCAGCGCCCGCTCTTGCGCCTCACCGCCGCCCTCCCCGCCGGCCCGCCGCGCCGGGCACGCTTTCCGCTGATAATCCGCTTTCATCACCCCCGCCCGAGGCCACGCCCATGTCGCTTCCCTCCAACATCGTTCCGGTTCCCCTGCCCAAGGCCCATCGCCTGCTCAACCACGGCCCCACGGTGCTGGTCTCCAGCGCCCACGGCGGCCGCCGCAATGTCATGGCGGCGGCCTGGAACATGACCCTGGACTTCGAGCCGCCCAAGATCGCGGTGGTGATAGACCGCAGCACCTACACCCGCGAGCTGCTGGAAGCCTCCGGCGAATTCGTCATCGGCCTGCCGTCGCGCGCGATGGCCGCCACCGTGGTGCAGATAGGCTCCACCACCGGCCACGATGGCGACAAGTTCGCCGAACTCGGGCTGGAGAGCTACCCCGCCGCCAAGGTGGCCGCGCCGCTGGTGGCCGGCTGCATCGCCTGGCTAGAATGCAGGCTCATTCCCGAACCGCACATCCAGCAGCGTTACGACCTCTTCCTCGGCGAAGTGATCGCCGCCTGGGCCGAGGCCGAGGTTTTCCCCGACAGCCACTGGCAATTTCCCAGCCCGGCGCAGCGCACCATCCACCATGTGGCGGGGGGGCATTTCTTCGTCACCGGCGAAGCCTTCGAGGTGCCTGGGCGCAGCTGAGTTGAACTGCGGCCGAGCAGCGAGGCGGACTGCCTCTCCCCTCGTGGGGCGTAGGCGGAGAAAGCGAAGCACGGCTTCTCCCGCGAGGGGCGGCTACGTTGTAGTCCCGCGGGGCGGCCCCCTCTCCCCCGGCCCCTCTCCCGCGAAGGGAGAGGGGAGGTAAGTCCGCGGAGCTGGGCGGTTTTGGCGCCAGGGTTCCGCAGCGGGCGCGGCGATCTCCACCGCCAGCACAACACGCCCTGCGTGTCGGAGTTGGATGGAAATCCTTACACGCTCGGGTAAATTACGCCCCGCTTTTTCCCTCCCTCCACCCTGCCCCGCTGCCCATCCCGTGCGCTCCGCCCTCTTCCTCCGGCCCTGGCTTGCCGCCTGTCTGCTGGCGCTGCTGCTGTTTGGCGGCATGCCGGCGCAGGCGGCCGGGCGGATTGCGGAAGTGGCGGTGCTGGTGGACAGCGCCGGCAGCGAAACCATAGACACGGTGAGCACGCCGGCCACCGCCGGCCGCTTCCAGCCACTGCGCGGCACCAGCCTCTCCGCCGGCTACAGCATGGATGTGCGCTGGCTGCGCATCACGGTGGATACCACCACCGGCGGCGAGCAGTGGCTGGAGGTGCAGCCGCCTTACCTGGACGACCTGCGCCTGTATGAAGCCCTGCCCGGCGGCGGCTTCCACGAGCGCCGCGCGGGCGACCGCCTGCCCTTCACCGCCCGCGAAGTGGCCTACCGCGGCTTCGTCTTCCGCCTTTATCCGCCGGAGGCCGGGCGGCAGGTGTATTACCTGCGGCTGCAGACCACCAGCACTTCGCTGGTGGCGCTGGAGCTGTGGCAGCCGGACGAATTCCAGCTCGCCAAGCGCACCGAATACGGCGCCCTCGGCCTCTACTACGGCCTGCTGTTCGCCGTGCTGCTGCTGAACCTGCTGCAGTGGGCCACGGTGCGCGACCGCCTCACCGGCCACTACCTGCTCTACCTCGCCGTCACCGGCGTGTTCTTCTATGGCACCAACGGCCTGGCGGCGGAATACCTGCTGCAGGGCCAGCCGGCGGTGACCGACGCCTGGGTGAGCGTGGGCGGGCCGCTGGTGATCACCGCCGGCGCGCCCTTCTTCCGCCGCCTGCTGCTGGTGGACCGCCGCCGGCCGGTGCTGAACGGGCTGTTCCATGGCCTGTGCCTGCTGCCGCTGGTGGCGATCCCGGCGGTGTTCACCGGCCACTACACCCTGCTCGCCGGCAAGCTGCTGTGGTACGTGACGGCGATGAGCCTGCTGTGCACCTGGCTGGCGGCGCGCATGTGGCGGCGCGGCCAGGTGGGTGGCGTGCTCGTCTTCCTCGCCTACTGCGCCGGCATGTTCGGCGTGTTCGCCGCCACCCTGACCATGCTGGGCGTGCTGCCGGGCAATCTGTGGATCGTCTATGGCAACCAGATGGGCATCATGTGCAGCGTGCTGGTGATGCACCTGGCGGTGGCCGCCCGTGTCCGCGCCATCGACGAGGAACGCCGCGAGGCGCTGCAGCGGGTGGCGATGACCCAGCGCGAGCTGGAGAGCGAGCGCCACGCCCGCCAGGAACAGGGCAAGTTCCTCGCCATGCTGTCGCACGAGCTGAAGACGCCGCTGGCGATGATAGACGGCGCGGTGCAGTCCCTCGCCCACCTGCTGGGCGATGGCCAGCCCGACGTCGCCCGCCGCCACGACCGCATCCGCCGCGCGGTGCGCCGCATCAACGGCCTGGTGGAGCAGTTCCTGACCCAGGACCGGGTGGACGACGACCGCCTCTCCCCGCGCCGCGAGGTGGTGGACATCAACGCCCTGGTGGAGCGCATCGCCGCCGAATACGGCGCCGCCGACGGCCGGGTGCAGCTGCGCACCAGCGCGCTGCCGCCGGTGCAGTGCGACCCGGCGCTGCTGCGGGTGGCCCTGGTCAACCTGGTGGACAATGCCTTCAAATACGGCCCGCCCGGCAGCCCGGTGGTGATCGCCACCTGGCCCGGCGGCGCGGGCGCCGACGCCATGGCGGCCATCGAGGTGATGGACCGCGGCCCCGGCATCGCCGACGGCCTGCGCGAGCAGGTGTTCGAGCGCTATGTGCGCGGCAGCGACCTCGGCGACATTCCCGGCGCCGGCCTCGGCCTCTACCTGGTACGCCGCATCGCCACCGTGCATGGCGGCAGCGCGGCGGTGGAAGCGCGCCCCGGCGGCGGCGCCCTGTTCCGCATCTGCCTGCCCCTGAGCCCATCCCTGGAGAACGCATGATCCGCATCACCGTGGTCGAGGACAACGCCGACCTGCTCGACGATGTCGTCTTCAATCTCGAACGCGAGGGCTTCGACGTCGTCGGCGTCGGCAACGGCATCGAGCTGGACGCCAGCCTGGCCGGACGCGGCTGCGACGTGCTGGTGCTGGACCTCGGCCTGCCCGGCGAGGATGGCCTCTCCATCGCCCGCCGCCTGCGCCAGAGCCGGCCGGCCATGGGCATCCTGATGCTCACCGCCCGCACCGGCATGGAAGAGCGCATCACCGGCCTGGAGGGCGGCGCCGACGTCTACCTGGGCAAGCCGGTGGACATGCGCGAGCTGGCGGCGGCCATCACCAGCCTGGCCCGCCGCCTCGGCCTGGAGCGCAACCCCGGCTGGCGCCTCAACACCCGCCAGTTGCGCCTGCTCGGCCCGGCCGGGGAGATTCCGCTGTCCGGCCTGGAGTGCGCCATCCTCGGCACCCTGGCCGACGCCGAGGAGCACAAGGCCAGCCGGCGCGCCCTGATCGAAGCCCTGGGCGCCGATTACCTGGCCTACGACGAGCGCCGGCTGGAGACGCTGATCAGCCGCCTGCGCCGCAAGCTGGCCGACTGCGTGGCCACCGGCGAGAGCAGCGGCGCGGGGGGTGGCGCAGGGGGGGGCGCCGGTGGTGGCGAAAACCCGCTGCGGGCGCTGCGCGGCCAGGGCTACGTCTTCGCCGCCCCGCTGCAACGGGTCTGAAAACCGGCCAACGCTGGCCTTTCCAGCGTCCGTGACAATAATTCACGCAATTCGTCAGATTTGGTCAGCTTTGACAAATTCCGACTACTTAGCATTGCCCGCGAACCGCAGGCTCCCATTTCCGGGAGCCGCCCGAATTCGCCACGAGGAAGCAAGGGGCAATGCAACTCACCGCCAAGCGCATCACCATCGCCGCAGCCATCTGCTGCGCCTTCGGCAGCACCGCTGCCCACGCCCAGTCGGCCGCCGACCTGGAAAACGCCCGCCGCCAGGCGGAGCAGCTGCAGCGCCAGGAGCAGGAGCGCATCCAGCGCGACCGTGAGGACGCCTTGCGCCAGCTGCCGCCGGGCGGCACCGACACCCGCCAGCTGACGCCGGAGATCAAGGTGCCGGCGCTGGGCGCCAAGTGCCGCGACGTCAACGAGATCGTCATCACCGGCGCGGACAAGATGTGGGCGATGAAGCGCGACGAGATCGTCAGCCAGTTCGTCGGCCAGTGCCTGGGCGTGGTCGAGATCGAGCGCCTGCTGGCGGAGATCACCAAGGACTACATCGACCGCGGCTACGTCACCACCCGCGCCTACCTGCCGCCGCAGGACCTGACCAAGGGCCGCCTGGAAATCCTGGTGGTGGAAGGCAAGATCGAGAAGATCATGTTCGAGGACGAGAACGGCCGCGCCTCGCTCGTCACCGCCTTTCCCGGCGTCGAAGGCGACATCCTCGACCTGCGCGACCTGGAACAGGGCATAGACCAGCTGAACCGGCTGCAGTCCAACAACGCCAGCATGGACATCCGCCCCGGCAGCGAGAGCGGCGCCAGCACGGTGGTGATCCGCAACGCCTCCAGCTTCCCGCTGCACGCCAGCTTCACCGTGGACAACCAGGGCTCGCGCTCCACCGGCCGCCACCAGTACGGTTTCACCGTCAGCGCCGACAGCCTGTTCGGCCTCAACGAATTCATCATGGCCACCCACCGCGAGGCGGTGCCGGACCCGGATGCCCGCACCAAGTCGATCAGCGACAGCTTCTTCGCCTCCATCCCCTTCGGCTACAGCCTGCTGACCTTCACCACCAGCCAGTCCGAATACACCTCGCGGCTTTACACCTCCGGCGGCCAGATACTCAAGGCCAACGGCATCAGCGACAACACCTCGCTGCGGCTGGACCACGTCGCCTACCGCGACCAGGTGAGCCGCTTCGGCGTCGGCGCCGCCATCACCGCCAAGGAAACCCGCAGCTACCTCGCCGGCCAGCTGCTGGGCGTGAGCTCGCGCAAGCTCACCATCCTCGACCTGGACACCAACTTCTCCACCGCCCTGGCCGGCGGCGTGTTCGCCATCAGCATCGGTTACTCCAAAGGCCTGCACCAGCTGAGCGCCCTGCAGGATGCCGACAACCTGCCCGACTGGGTGCCGCGCGCCCAGTTCGACAAGTGGCGCTACACCCTGGACTACACCCGCCCCTTCCGCGCGCTGGACGAGAACTTCCTGTTCACCAGCTCGGTAAGCGGCCAGGTGGCGATGCACACCCTGTACGGCTCCGAGCAGATCATGATCGGCGGTCTCTACTCGGTGCGCGGCTTCACCGACAACAACCTGTCCGGCGACCACGGCTACTACTGGCGCAACGAACTGTCGATGCGCAAGCCGGTTTCCATCGGCAACCAGAGCTTCAACACCCGCTTCTTCGTCGGCGTCGATACCGGCCGGGTGTGGAACCGCACCGCCGAAATTCCCGAAGGCAGCCTGACCGGCGCCGCCATCGGCGCCTCGGTGTCGTGGAAGGGCCTGAACTGGGAACTGTTCACCACCCACCCGATTTCCGCGCCTCACCAATTCCATAGCGAGGGTTACCAGACCTGGTTCCGCCTCACCTACGCCATCTGATACCGGAGAACTCGCCATGAACCACGCCTACCGCCTGATCTGGAGCGAACTCCATCGCAGCTTCGTCGTCGCCGCCGAAACCGCCCGCGGCCGCGGCAAGGGCAAGAGCGCCAAGAAGCTGCTCGCCGCCGCCCTACTGCTGGGCAGCGCCGGCAGCGTGCTCGCCCAGGTGAACCCCGCCACCACGGTGGTGCCCACCGGCGGCAACACCAACGCCTTCATCTCGCCCAACGGCGTGCCGGTGGTGAACATCAACACCGCCAACGCCGCCGGCGTGTCGCACAACCAGTTCCTGCGCTACGACGTCGAGATCAACGGCCTGGTGCTGAACAACGGCAACTCCGACCAGATCGCGCGCCAGTCCCAGCTCGCCGGCCAGGTCATGGCCAACCTCAACCTCGACAAGGAAGCCACCGTCATCCTGAACGAGGTGGTGTCCACCAGCCGCAGCACGCTGGCCGGCTACACCGAAGTGGTCGGCGGCAAGGCTGACGTCATCGTCGCCAACCCCTACGGCATCACCTGCTCCGGCTGCGGCTTCATCAACACCGACCGCGTCACCCTGACCACCGGCACGCCGGGCTTCAACGCCGACGGCAGCGTCGCCGGTTTCGCCGTCAGCCGCGGCGACATCCTGGTCTCCGGCAACGGCCTGGACGCCACCGCCCAGCAGGTGCTGGACCTGGTGACCCGCAACATCGTGCTCGACGGCAAGCTCACCGGCCAGGACGTCGGCATCTTCACCGGCAACAACCGCTGGAGCTATGTGAACCGCCAGGTGACCGGCCGCGTCACCGCCACCGACGACGCGCCCACCTATGCCATCGACTCCACCGCGCTGGGCGGCATGTACGTCAACCGCATCCGCCTGGTGGCCACCGAAGACGGCATCGGCGTGAACATGCGCGGCGACGTCGCCGCCACCGGCGACGACTTCACCCTCACCGCCGCCGGCAAGATCGAGATCCAGTCCTCCATCAGCGCTGCGCAGGATCTCTCCATCACCACCACGGCCACCAATGCCGACGCGCTGTTCCTGAACGGCGACACCGCCAAGCTCAGCGCCGAGCGCGACCTCTCGCTGGACATCGCCGGCGGCGTCAAGCTCGCCTCCGCCGAACTCTATGCCGGCCGCGACCTCGACCTGATCGCCGCCAGCCTCAGCGACATCTCCAGCGGCGGCAGCCGCTTCGCCAAGCGCAATGCCAGCATCGACATCACCAACGCAGCCAACATCACCGGCTCCAGCTGGGGTGCCGGCAACAACCTGACGGCCGAAGCCACCACCGTGCGTGCCGACGGCGCCAAGCTCTACGCCGGCAGTGACAGCAGCGCCGCCACCCGCAAGCTGAGCCTCAGCGTCTTCGGCAGCGGCAGCGAAGCCCTGGTGCTCACCGGCAACAGTGAAGTCAGCTCCAGCAACGCGGCGCAGATCGCCGTCACCGGTGGCACCCGCATCGATGCCGGCAGCAAGATCAGCAGCGCCAACACGCTGGACTTCGACGGCAACAGCCTGAACAACTACGGCACCGTCTATGCCAAGGGCAATGCCGACATCGACCTGGTCACCGTCACCAACCGCGGCGGCGGCCTGATCTCCTCGGATGCCGAACTGGCGCTCACCTCCACCACGCTGAACAACGAAGCCAGCGCCAGCATCAACGGCGACACCCTGATCCTGAACGGCGGCACCACGCTGACCAACGCCGGCCGCATCCAGGCCACCAACGGCTCCACCCTGCAGCTGGCCTCGCTGACCAACGATGTGTCCTCCGCGGTGATGCTGCTCGGCAGCGCCGCCAACGCCGCCTCCACCGTGACCGTCAGCGGCGCGCTGATCAACCGCGGCGCCATCCACAACGCCGGCAACTTCACCATCAACGCCGGCAGCCTGGCCAACACCAGCACCGGCGGCATTTCGTCGCTGAGCACGCTCAGCGTCACCAGCGGCCTCAACATCATCAACGACGGCGCCTTCTACGCCGGCCAGGCCCTGAACCTGACCGCCAGCAACGGCACCATCAACAACACCTCCAGCGGCACCATAGACAGCAACGGCACCTTCACCTCGCGCAGCAAGAACTTCATCAACGCGAACGCCATCATTGCGCTGGGCAACATCGACATCGGCGTCACCAACAGCTTCCAGAACATCACCGGCGGCACCCTGCCGACCAAGAGCGAGACGCTGACGGACGTGGGCGGGGATAGCACCCTGGCCTACCTGTGGGAAGAAAGCGGCCCGGGCTATGGCGGCTCCGACATCGCAGTGAAGGAAAGCACGGTGCACGTGGTCGAGTCCCTGGTCGGCACGGTGCCGACGCGGAAGGCGCAGATCATTTCCGGCAGCCGCGTCGACCTGAACTACGGCGCCAGCGGCTCCAACATCATGGCGCTGATCTCCGCGCCCACCGTCGCCATCACCGGCACCGGTACCTTCACCAACCAGGATTTCACGCTCTACGAGTACGACTTCAAGAAGCAGTGGATCTACATCTCCGACTGCACCTTCACCGCACTCTTCGCCTGCGCCAACTATGAGTACGCCTACTGGGCGCGCACCGACGGCAACGCCTCGGCGCTGCACCCGAACGACTCCGGCGGCAACAACTACGACGACTACTACCCCGGCCACTCCGGCTGGGTACAGGTCGGCAGCTATGACGAAGCCAAGTCCACCGCCAATGCCGGCCGCCAGCCGGTTTCCTACACGGTGATCGCCAGCTATGGCGCCGGCATCCACGCCACCAACTTCACCTTCACCGGCGGCACGCTGAACAACGAAGGCTCGCCCTTCCCGACCTCGGTCAGCGGCACCGTCGGCGGCGCACCCACTGCGCCCACGGTGTCCACTGCCACCAGCCCGGGAACGGTCAACCTCGGCGGCCTCGTCCTCGTCCTGCCGACCAACCCGAACGGCTACTTCGTCACCAGCCAGGATCCGGACTCCGAATACCTGATCGAGACCAACCCGCTGTTCAAAGTCGGCTCCAACTTCGTCGCCTCCGACTACCTGGCGGTGCGCTACGGCTACAACCCGGACGTCACCACCAAGAAGCTGGGCGACGCCAACTACGAAGCCGACCTCGTCCGCCAGCAGCTGATCGCCGCCACTGGCAACAACCTGCTGAAGGGCCAGGAAAACGAAGCCGCCCAGCTGCAGGCGCTGTACGACAACGCGTACAACGAAGGCACCAAGCTGGGCCTGAGCTATGGCGTGGCACCGACCGCGGCGCAACTGGCCGGCCTCACCGAAGACATCGTGTGGATGGTCGAAACCGTGGTGAACGGCGTCAAGGTGCTGACCCCGCAGGTCTACCTGGCGCAGAGCACCCGCGAGGGCATCGAGACCGGCGCGGTCATCGCCGCCACCAACACCACGATCAAGGCCGACAGCGTCAGCAACACCGGCGGCACCATCGCCGGCAGCGGCAACCTGAACATCGAGGCCACTGGCGACATCACCAACACCAGCGGCACGATCAAGGGCGGCAACGTCTCGGTGACCTCCACCGAAGGCAGCATCATCAACCAGACCTACACCCAGGGCACCGGCAACGAGCAGTCCTACAACACGGTGATCGGCAAGACCGGCGGCATCGAGGCCACCGGCGACCTGTCGCTGGACGCGGCCAAGAACATCACCGTGCTCGGCGCCGACGTGAAGGCCGGCGGCGACGCCTCGCTGGCGGCCGGTGGCGACGTCACCTTCGACACCGTGCAGGACAAGACGACCACCTCCAGCGCGAGCAAGTCCAGCGGCTTCCTGAGCAGCTCCAGCTCCAGCACCAGCACCACCAGCGTCACCAACATCGGCTCCAACCTGGAGACCGGCGGCAACCTGACGATCAAGAGCGGCGGCGACACCACGCTGGCCGGCAGCACCGCCAACATCGGCGGCAATGCCGACATCGATGCCGGCGGCAACCTCAACATCGTCTCCCGCCAGGACACCGTCTCCACCAGCACCTCCAGCTCCCAGTCCGGCGTGGGCGTGGGCGGCGGCGTGTATGGCAGCACCAAGACCACCACCGACACCTTCGACGGCACCAACGTCGCCTCCACCCTCAACGTCGGCGGCAACGCCAACCTGAAGGCGGGCGAGACGATGACCATCCAGGGTTCGGATGTGAACGTCGCCGGTGACGGCAACATCGAAGCCAAGAACGTGCAGGTGCTGGCCGGCCAGGATGTGCACACCAGCAGCACCCGCACCGAGACCACCACCTTCCTGTCGACCAGCTCCTCCGGCGACTCGGAAGCGGCGGCCAAGGCGGGCGCCAGCGCCGGCGGCACCGAAGCCTCGGCCAGCGCCAGCGCGGCGGCCTCGGCCAGCAACAGCAGCCAGGTCAACCTGATGCAGACGCAGGTCACCCAGACCAACACCCTGGACGTGACCAACCGCGCCGCCACGCTGAACATCGGCGGCAACGCCACCATCAAGGCCGAGCAGGACGTCACCCTGAAGGGCGCCGAAGTGTCCGCCGGTGGCAACCTGGACGTGCAGGCCGAGAATGTGAACATCCTCGCCGCGCAGGACATCCACACCAGCACCACCACCACCGAAACCACCTCGCTGGGCTTCTTCACCGACAGCCAGGCGGACGCGGGCGCGAAGGCGGGTGCCAACGCCTCGGCCGGCCTCACCGGCGGCAGCGCCGATGCCAGCGCGGAAGCCTCGGCCAACGCCTCGTCCACCACCACCATCGGCCTGCGCACCCAGACCGAGAAGAGCAGCGAGCTGGACATCGTCAACCAGGGCTCGGTGCTGAAGTCCGGTGGCAACATGAACATCACCGCCACCAACCAGGTGAACGTGCAGGGCTCCAACGTGGCCTCCGGCGGCGACATGAACGTCGATGCCAAGGACATTTCGGTGACCGCCGCGCAGGATGTGCACACCAGCACCTACAGCAGCGACACCACCACCGCCGGCCTCTACGTGGAAGGCAGCGCCAGCGCGAGCGCCAATGCCAGCGGCTCGGCCAGCCAGGCGGGCGGCGCCGAGGGCAGCGCCGAAGCCAAGGCCGAAGTCGGCGTGGGCGTGGGCCTCACCGCCACCACCACCAGCACCTCCGGCATCGACAAGACCACCACCGCGGTCACCTCCAGCCTGACCTCCGGCGGCAACATGAACCGCACCGCCAGCGGCACCATCACCGACCAGGGCACGCAGATCGAGGCCGGCGGCAACTTCAGCCAGAGCGCCACCGAGATCAAGAGCCTGGCGGCGGAGAACACCAGCTACTCCGCCACCAGCAGCGACACCACCAGCGTCAAGATCGGCCTCACCGCCGGTGCCAACGCCGGTGCCAGCGCCAACACCAGCGGCGAGACGGAAACCGGAGCCGCGGTCACCGTCGGCTTCGCCGCCTCCGCGTCCAACAGCACCTCGTCCTCCAGCTCCGGCAGCAGCGAGGCGGTCACCTCCAACATCAAGGCCGGCGGCAACGTCAGCAGCACCTCCAGCGGCAAGACCACGCTGCAGGGCACCAACATCCAGGCCGGCGGCGACGTCAGCCTGGAGGCCTCGGATGTGGACTTCCAGGCTGCCCGCGACACCAGCTTCAGCAGCGAGAAGTCCTCCGACGTGTCGGTGGGCGTCTCCGCCTCGGTGGCGGTGGTCGGCGACGAAGCCAGCGGCAGCGTCAATGTCGGCGTGGGCAACAGCAGCAGCCAGTCCTCCTCGTCCAATGCGGTCACCGGCAGCATCAGCTCCGGCGGCAACGTGACGGTGAAGACCAGCGGCGACACCCGCTTCGAAGGCACCAACATCGAATCGGCCGGCGACACCACGGTGGCCGCCGGTGGCAACGTCACCTTCGACGCCGCCCGCAACACCTCGTCCGAGAGCAGCAGCAGCACCTCGGTGGAAGTCGGCGTCGGCGGCGGCAAGACCGCCGAAGGCAAGTCGGCAGAAGCCTCGGTGGGCGTGGGCGTGGAAAAGAGCAGCGCCAGCTCCAGCGAAGCGGTCACCGGCGGCATCACCAGCGGCGGCAAGCTCACCGTGAGCGCCGGCAAGGACGCCAGCTTCGAGGGCACCGCGCTGCAGGCCGGCGGCGACGTCACGCTGGAAGGCGAGAACGTCACCATCAGCGCGGCCAAGAGCACCGCCTCCGAGTCCTCCACCAACGTCGATGTCGGCGTCTCCGCCAAGGTGGAGAGCGGCGGTGGCGAAGGCGAGGCCAACGTTGGCGTCGGCACCTCCAGCATGAACTCCAGCACCTCCACCGCCGGCTCGGTCGGCTCCTCCGGCGGCAGCGTAACCGTCAAGGCGCGCAGCGGCGACGTCAAGCTGGAAGGCACCAACGTGGATGCGGCCGAGAACGTCACGCTGGATGCCGCCCGCAACGTCTCCATCACCGCCACCACCGACACCTATTCCTCCTCTTCCACCGACGTCAGTGTCGGCGTCTCCGGCTCCAGCAAGTCGGAGAGCGACGAGAAGACCGGCGAGAAGTCGAGCGAGAAGTCCGCCTCGGCGGAACTGGGCGTGGGCGTGGCCAAGGAGAAGTCGGTGACGCAGACCGGCGCCAACATCAGCGCCGGCAGCAACCTGACGATCAAGAGCGGTGGCGACACCACGCTGCAGGGCACCCAGATCACCGCCGAAAGCGGCGGCGTGGAAACCGGCGGCAAGCTGGTCACCCAGTCGGCCAACAGCAGCAGCTCCAGCACCTCGGTGGAAGTCGGCGTCGCCGCCAGCGCCTCCAGCGGCAACAAGAGCAACGAGAAGACCGGCACCAGCGAAGACAGCGGCTCCGGCGGCTACGGCGTGGGTGCCTCGGTTGGCAGCAGCAGCTCCAGCTCCAGCCAGGGGGTGAACATCAACATCGGCAAGTAAGCCCCGCCGACGCCGCCCCGGCCGCGAGGACGGGGCGCAAGCAAAAGGCCGCTGGCGGAAATCCTCCGCCAGCGGCCTTTTTTCATTCCTGCGGCGGAGGCGGGTTTCGCCCGGCTACCGCGCCGTCCCGCCCAAACGCAAACGGCGCGGCACATCCCGCGCCGCGCCGTTTTCTTCCCACCTCGCGGCGGGAAAAGCTCAGTCCGAACCGAAGGCGGTGATGAAGCGCGTCGCCCGCTGCGCCAGCGGAATGGCGAAGAAGGCCGCCACCGCGGCAATCGGCCAGGCCAGCAGGAAGGCGTGCATCCACAGCTTGAGGAAATCCGCGGTGAGGCCGAGGTTGAGGATGGTGATGACCGCGGTCATCACGAACGCCATGATGGCGGACATCATGACCGGCATGACGTGATGGGGCTTGAGTCTCATCGGGGCAGGGCTCTTATATCGGTATCGCTCGATATTGCCATGCGCGGCCGGCCCTGTGTGCACCGCAGCATTAGTGATTACCGCAAAGCAGGGCAGGCAGCACGGTCGCGGCGGAACCCTTGATATTGAAGCGGGCCAGCGCATCGAAGGCGGTATGCCCCGGATTTACCTGCAGCAGCATCGCCCCCGCCCGCAGCGCCTGCTCCGGCAGGGCCGCCGCCGGATAAACCAGCGCCGAGGTGCCCACGCACAGCACCAGATCGCAACTCTCCATCGCCTGCGAGGCCGCGCTCCACGCCGCCTCCGGCAGCCCCTCGCCGAACCACACCACGCCCGGCCGCAGCGCGCCGCCGCACTGATCACAAAGCGGTGGCGCCAGCCTGCGCCCGCCCTCCGGCTCCACCGGATCGGCCACCGCGAATGCCCCCGGCGCCCCGCAGGCACTGCAGCGCGGCGCGAACAGGCTGCCATGCAGATGCACCACCGCCGGGCCACCGGCGCGCTCGTGCAGGTCATCCACGTTCTGCGTCACCACCGTCACCCCGCCGGCGCCCTCCGCCGCCCGCCGGGCGACGAATTCCGCAATCGCGCGATGCCCCGCATTCGGCTGCGCCGCCCTCACCCGCGCCCGCCGCCATTCGTACCAGCCCCACACCAGCGCCGGATCGCGCGCGAAAGCCTCCGGCGTCGCCAGCGCCTCCGCCGAGAAGCGCGCCCACAGGCCGGTGAGCGCATCACGGAAGGTCGGCACCCCGCTCTCCGCCGACATACCGGCGCCGGTGAAGATGACGATGCGGCGGGCGGTGGCCACGGCCTGGCGGGCGGCGGCAATCGCCGGGTCGTTCTTGTCCATCGGCATCCCTCCCAGCACAGTTACTCCAGCGTTGGCGCCAATCTTATCCCCGGCCCGCACGAAGACGCGTTCCACCCTCCCCTTACAGCTTGTAATCCACCGTCAGCATCACGTTGCGCGGCTCGCCATAGATGTTGGCGAAGCCGGTGCCGCTCACCAGCTCGAAGTAGCGGCGGTCGAACAGGTTGTTCACCGCCAGCGTGGCGCTCCAGTGGCGATCCATCTTGTAGCCGACCTGCAGCGAGGCCACCGCGTAGCCCGGCTGCTCGCGGCGCTTCACGGTGGCGGTGGAGGTGCCGTTGTAGACACTGCTCTGGGCGCGCAGGCCGGCGCCCACGCTCCAGCCGGCCAGGGCGCCGTCGAACAGGCGGTGGTCGAAGCGGTAGTGGGTCCACAGCTTGAACAGGTGGGTGGGCGTGCCGCCGTTGAAGCGCTCGCCGACGTTGGCGGCGTTGGTGTCGCGCAGGTATTCGGTCTGGTTGTAGGTGTAGCCGGCGCTGATGTCCCAGCCGGGCGCCGGGCTGCCGCTCACTTCCGCCTCCCAGCCCTGGCTCTGCACCAGGCCGGCGGCGGTGTAGCAGGTGCCGGTGGACGTGCCGCCGCAGCCGATGTTGGCGGTATCCGTCATCGCCCGGTTCTCGTCACGGATGCGGAACACCGCCACCGAGGCGTTCAGCCCGCCGTCGAAGAACTCGCCCTTCACGCCCACTTCGCCCTGCCAGCCCACCCGCGGGTCCAGCACCTTGCCGGCGGCATCCATCTGCGTCTGCGGCACGAAGATGTCGGTGTAGCTGGCGTACAGGGACATCTGCTGGCTGAAGTCCCAGATCAGGCCGCCGTAGGGGGTGAATTCGCCGTTCGCCTCGGCGTTGCTGCGGGTCCACCGGCCCTTCGCCGGCCGCACCGTGCGGCTCTTGCTCTCGTAGTCGGTCCAGCGCCCGCCCAGCACCAGGGTGAGCGGCTCGGCCAGCTTGATGCGCGCCATGCCGTAGTAGCCGGCCTGTTCGGTCACCGTCTGGCTCTTGTTGTTGACCCGGGTCGGCAGCAGGGCGTCGAAGTCGTGGTCGTTGAACAGGTCGACATTGCTCGCGCTGACGTAGTTGGCGCCGCCGGTGTAGTCGTAGAGGGACTTGTTGTAGCCGAAGGCCAGCGTGTGGGTCTGGCCGAAAAGCTCCACCGGGCCGCTGACGCTGAGGTCGCCGCCGGTGCGCAGCGTGGTGGACTGGATCAGGCCGATGGCGAGGCCACCCAGGCCGGTCGCGGGATCGACGCCACCGCTGTTGTTGTAGGCGCCATAGCCGTCGAAGCGGTGTGCCCGCCGCGACAGCGCGCCCTTGGCTTCCCAGCCGTTGTCGAAGCGGTGCTTGAGATCCACCGCGCTCTCTTCCACCTTCATCAGGTAGTTGGTGTCCGGGCCGACGAAGGCGGAGCGGGATTTGATGAAGCTGCCGTCGGTATAGGTCGGCAAACCCCAGAAGGAATGGCCGTCGCGCTCGACGTAGGCGTGGGACGCGCCGATGGTGGTGCGCGGGCCGAGGTCGTATTCCAGGGTGATGAAGGTGGTGCTGCGGCGGTTGTGGGCGACGTCGTAGAAGAAATCGCGCTCCTGGTAGGCGCCGACGACACGGCCGCGGAAGGCGCCGTCCTCGCTCAGCGGCATGTTCACATCCACCACCGCGCGGCGGTTGTTCCAGCTGCCGGCGGCCAGCGTGGCGCCGAAGCCGAACTCGGTCTGCGGCCGCTTGCGCACGAAGTTCACCGCGCCGCCGGGCTCGCCGCTGCCGGACATCAGGCCGGAGGAGCCGCGCAGGATCTCGACGCGGTCGTAGATCGCCAGATCCGGCGCCAGTCCGCTGCTGCCGCCCTGCTGCGGCACGCCGTCGTGCTGCTCGTTCATGCTGAAGCCGCGCACCGTGGGCGTTTCCTGGTCGTAGTAGCCGGTGGAGACGACGCCGGTGGCGGTGCGCAGCGCGTCGGTGACGCTGACGAGGTGCTGGTCGTCCATGCGCTGGCGGGTGATCACGGTGACCGACTGCGGAATCTCGCGCAGGCTCTGGCTGGTCTTGCCTATGGTGGCGGCCTGGGCGGCGTAGCTGCCGCTGCCCTCGCTGGTGGCGGAGCGCTCGGCGGCAGCGGTGACGCGCAGTTCCGCCAGCGTGGTGGCGGAGACATTCACCGGCGCCAGCGAGGTCTCGCCCTGGCGCACGCCGAGCGCGCCGCTGGGCGTCACCACCAGCTCCAGCCCGCTGCCAGCCAGCGCGAGGCGGGCGGCGTCCTCGGCGCTGTAACGGCCGCGCACCGCCGGCGCGCTGCGGCCGGCGACCAGCTCCGGCGCCACCGAGATGCCGCGGCCGCTTTCGCGGGCGATGCGGGTCAGCGTCTCGCCCAGCGGGCCGGCGGGAATGTCGTACTGGTACTGGCTGGCGGCGGCTTGCGCCGCCTGGGCATGGACGGCGGGCGCCGCCGCCAGCAGGCCGCAGCCCAAGGCGATGGCGAAGGACAGCAGGCGCAGGCGGGGCTGCGGGGCGGGCAGGGGGGACGAAGGGTGCATCGGACTTCTCCGGACTCGTGATTCACAGGGGCTTCCTGTGGGTGATGTGTAACGAGCCGGAAAATGTGTTCAGCCGCGTCAGCGCAGATCGACGACGATGAGCCAGGGGCCGTAGCGCTGCACCCGCAGCGGCAGGGTTTCCGCCAGCGAGGCCAGCGCCGCGTCGGGATCGTCCAGGGAATACACGCCCAGCACCCGCAGCCGGGCCGCCTCCGGCGACACCCGCAGGTAGGCGCCGAGGTAGGGGCGCAGGCCGTCGGCGACGCGGGCCAGCGGCTCGTCGTGCACCTCCAGCACGCCGCCGCGCCAGGCGGACAAGGCCTCGGCCCGCTCCGGCCGCGCTTCCGCCCGGCCGGCGTCGAACCAGGCGGATTCGCCTTCGTCGACGCGGTGGCGGGCGCCGTCCCGCGTCTCCACCGCCACCGCATGCTCCAGCACCGCCACCCGGCAGCCCTCGGCCTCCTGCCGCACCAGGAAGCGGGTGCCCAGCGCCCGCACCGTACCCTGGGCGGTGCGGACGACGAAGGGCAGCGGCTGGCCCGGCGCCACCGTGGCGATGAGCTCGCCGGCGCGCAGATGCAGCTCGCGGCGGCCGGCGTTGAAGTGCACGTCCACCGCCGAGCGCGCGTTCAGCGTCAGGCTGCTGCCGTCCGGCAGGGTGTAGCTGCGGCGCTCGCCGGTGTGGGTGCGCAGGTCGGCGGTGAGCTGGCCGAGCGGCAGCCGGCGGTCCAGCATCACGCCGGCGCCGACGCCCAGGCCGGCGAAGGCGAGGGCGCCGCGTATGAGCCGGCGGCGATCGCCACGGTGCAGCAGGATGCGGCGGGCGAGGCCGCCGCGCTCCACTTCGCGCGACTGCACCGCCTCCACCGGCGCGAAGGCACCCTCCAGCGCGCCAGCGACGCGGCGCCAGGCGGCGGCATGGCGGGCGTCGGCCGCCTGCCAGGCGGCGAAGGCGCTGCGCTGGGCGTCGGAGGCTTCGCCTGAACGCAGCAGCACCATCCAGTCGATGGCGTCGCGGGTGATGGCATCCAGCGCCGGGCTGTCGACCTCGCCCATCAGAGCGTGGCCGCCACGCAGCGGGCGATGCCCTGGGTCACATAGCGCCGCACCGACATCAGCGAGATGTCCAGGCGCTCGGCAATCTCGCGGTAGGTCAGGCCGTCGAGCTGGCTGTGGAGGAAGGCCTGCTTGGCCACCGGCGTCATGCCGGCCAGCGCCTGGTCAATGCGCAGCAGCGCCTCCATCAGCAGCGCGCGCTCTTCCTCCGAGGGCAGGGCGGGTTCGGGCAGGCCGGCGATGGAATCCAGGTAGGCCTGCTCCAGGTCGCGCCGCCGCCAGAAGTGGAACACCAGGCGCTTGGCGATGGTGGTGAGGAAAGCCTTGGGTTCGACGATGGTGGACGGGTCGGGATGGGCGACCACATGCACGAAGGTCTCGGCGGTGAGGTCTTCCGCGTCCGCCGCATTGCCCAGCCGCCGCTTCAGGCGGCCCAGCAGCCAGGACTGGTGGCCGGCATAGAGGTGGTGCAGCAGGCTGGCGTGGCGATGCGTTTCGTTGGCCATCGCGGCGGTTCCGTCGGGGAAAGCGCCGAATTATAAACGCAAACGATTCTCATTATTTAATTGATGCGGGAAAGGTACACCGCCACACGGCGCGCGCATTCCGCATCGCCGGAGCACGCGCGCCGGCGGCCTAGGGCTGCAGCTGGCGCTCGGCCTCGCCCAGCGCCGCCAGCTCGACGAGGCTGCTCTCGCTCGCCACCGGGCCGCCTTGCAGCGCGGCGGCGAGATCGGCGGTGGTCGAATGGCGGGTCAGCATCAGGCAGGTGGTCTGGCCGGCAAAGACGAAGCTGGTGTGCCAGCAACCCGGCTTCATGCACACGCCCTGGCCGTTGCCGACGCGGAAGGCGCGCAGGCGCTGCAGGTCCGGCGTGCGCGGATCGTCCTCGCGGCCGGGGCAGACCACCTGCACGATCTCGCCGCCCAGCGGCACGATGGCCTGCTGCGTCAGCCAGTGGGCTTCCAGCAGGCGCAGCCGCAGGCTGTCGTTGCGGTAGTTCACCCACAACACCTCGGGCTGGCCACCGGTACCGGCATCGAAGTCATGCACATGCCAGAAGTCGCTGCCGGGATTGCTGAAACCGGTGGCGGCGGCATCGTAATGCTCGCCGCCCAGCATCCAGCCGAAGGGCGCGAAGGCCTCCGCGCTCAGCGCTTCTATCGCCAGCGGGAGCGGGGCGGCCGGCGCGCTCATCACGCCGCCAGCACGCTTTCCACCGCCTGGCCGAGCGCCAGCACCCGGCGGTCGCTGCCGCCAGCGGCGGCGATCATCAGGCCCACCGGCGCGCTGCCGGTGTCGTGGCAGGGCACCGACAGCGCGCAGCCGTCGAGGAAGTTGATCAGCGTGGGGTTGCGCAGCATCAGGCCGTTGGCGGCGAAGTAGGCTTGCTCGTCACGCACCAGCACGTCGATCTCCGGCGCGATGCGCGGCACGGTGGGCATCAGCAGGGCGTCGAAGCCGGCGATGCGGGCTTCCACCGCGGCGATCCAGCGCCGGCGGGCGGCCATCAGGTCCAGCAGGTCAGCGGCGCTCATCTTGGCGCCGACGGCGATGCGGCTGCCGACGCGGGGGTCGTACTCGGCGCCGCGGTTCTCCAGGTAGCCGCGGTGCCAGGCCCAGGCTTCGGCGGCGGTGAAGGTGCCGCGGGCGTGCAGCTGGGCGAGCTGGGAGAACTCCGGCAGCGCGATGCGGCGCACCCGCGCGCCTTCGGCCTGCAGGCGGGCGAGGGCGATCTCGAAGGCGGTGGCCACCGTCTCGTCCATGTCGTTCAGCGCCACGTCGGTGGGCACCGCGAAGCTGGCGTCGGCAAGCTCGGCGGCGGCGGGGATGTCCACCGGCTCGCCGGCCAACACCGCGTCCATGATGGCGCAGCAGCGCACCGAGGCGGCCAGCGGGCCGATGGAGTCCAGCGCGGTGGACAGCGGCAGCACGCCTTCCATGCTGACGCGGCGGGCGGTGGGCTTGAAGCCGGCGAGGCCGCACAGGGCGGAGGGGATGCGCACCGAGCCGCCGGTGTCCGAGCCCACCGCCGCCACCGCCATGCCGTCGCTGACCGACACCGCGGCGCCGGAGGAGGAGCCGCCGGGGATGCGGCCGGCGGCGCGGTCCCAGGGGTTGCGCGGGGTGCCGTAGTGGGGGTTGAGGCCGAGGCCGGAGTAGGCGAACTCGGTCATGTTGGTGCGGCCGATGATGATGGCGCCGGCGGCGATCAGGCGGTCGATGACCAGCGCGTTGCGGGTGGCCGGCGGCGCGTTCTTCAGCAGTACCGAGCCGGCGGTGGTGGGCTGGCCGGCGATGTCGAACAAGTCCTTCACCGATACCGGCAGGCCTTCCAGCGGCGAGCGCACGATGCCGGCGGCGCGCAGGGTGTCGGAGGCGCTGGCGGCGGCCATGGCGCGCTCGGCGTCGATGCGGGTGAATACCCGCGCGCCTTCGCCGGCGAGGTCGGTGGCACGGCCCAGCGCGGCGGTGGTGAGTTCGACGGCGCTGCTGCGGCCGGCGGCCAGCTCTGCGGCCAGGGATTCGATGGTGGGAAGCATGGGGCGGGCTCTCGTTGTCGGGCGGTAGAGGAATCGCGCTGGGCCAGGCGAATCGCGGGCATCGGAAACGCGGACGTCGCGCATCAGGCCCGGCCTCTCTCGTTCATCTGGGACCTTGCATGACGCCGCACGGGCGTCCGCCAGGCCATCTGCGGCGGCGGCTGGCCAGCGCATGGTAAGGCAGACATGACGGCCGGTGGCGTGGCGGCCGGCACGGCGGCGATGACGGCGGGCGGGGAGGGACCATCGCCCGCCGTCATCGCCAGCGGGGCAAACTCAGGCCACTTCCGGCAGCACGGTGGCGGTGTAGCGGTGGCGGATGCTGCGGCCGCTGCGCGGGTCGTGCAGCTCCATCTCGAAGGTGGCCGCCGGGCGGATGCCGCCGATGACGGCGACGGTGCCGCAGGTCATGCCGGTGCCTTCTTCCAGGCCCTTGCCGCTGGTGTAGCCGGCGATCAGATCCTCGGCGGTGCGCAGGCTGGCCAGGGTGCCTTCCTGGTAGAGCACCTCGGCGCCGTTCTCGACGATGCGCGAGCGCACCTGCAGCTCGTCCCAGTAACCGGCGACGTCGGCCAGGCGCCAGGCGGTGGTGGCCACCGGCTTCACGCAGATCTGCTTGGACAGCGCCACGCTGTGGGCTTCCAGCTTGCGGTCGGTGTGGTCGGAGGCGATGGAGAGGTAGAGCTCGCCATCCAGCTTGAAGACGAAGGCTTCCACCTCGCCGGAGCTGTCGCCGCCGACGACCTGGATGGCGGCGTCCTGCGTCACCTGGTTGGCGGCCACGCGGTAGTACAGCGGCACGCTGCTCGGGCGCGGCACGCCGATCTCGGCCAGCTCCTCGATGTGGTGCTCGATGGCGGCGCGGTCGCGGCCAGCCCAGCCGGCGATGACCAGCTGGCGGATGTCGGCTTCCAGCGGGCGGCTGCCCTGGTCGGTTTCGAGGGTGAAGTGCAGTTTCATTGTCTTGTTCTTTCCTTGAAGTGTTGGGGATGGGGCGTTCAGCCAAATACCGAAGGCAGCCACAGGGCCAGCCCGGGGACGAAGGCAAGCATCGCGACCATGAGGAACAGCGCCGCCACGAAGGGCAGGCTGCCGACGATCACCGCCTGCATCGAGCCGCTCTTGCGCAGGCTGTGCACCACGAAGAGGTTGAGGCCCACCGGCGGGGTGATCAGCGCGGTTTCGACCAGCACGATGATGACGATGCCAAACCACACCGGATCGAAGCCCAGCGCGATCATCACCGGGGCGACGATGGGGATGGTGGTGATCATCATCGACAGCGTTTCCATGAAGCAGCCGAGGATGACGTAGAAGATCACCACCGCCAGCAGCATCCAGCCCGGCGACAGCCCCAGGCCGGACAGCGTCTGGGTGATGGAGTCCGTGAGGCCGATGGCCGACATGATGAAGTTGAGGAAGCCGGCGGCGATGACGATGACCATGATCATCGCCGAGGCACGCATGGTGTTCTCCAGCGCCTCGCGCAGCATGGCGAAGCTCAGGCGGCGGAAGCCGGCGGCCAGGATCAGCGCGCCCACCACGCCCAGCGCGGCGGCCTCGGTCGGCGTCGCCAGGCCGGCGTAGATCGAGCCCACCACCAGCAGGAAGATGCCCAGCGGCGGCAGCAGATGCACCAGCGAGGCGAAGCGGTCGCCCCAGCTCGCCTTCACCCGCTGGCCGCCCCATTCCGGCTTGAGCGAGCAAGCCACCGCGATCACCACCATGAACAGCAGCGCCAGCGCCAGGCCGGGCAGGATGCCGGCGAGGTAGAGCTTGGGCACCGAGGTGTTGGTGAGCACGCCGTAGATCACCAGGTTGATGGACGGCGGCAGCAGGATGCCCAGCGTGCCGCCGGCGGCGATGGAGCCGAGGAACAGCGGCTCGTTGTAGCCGAAGCGCTTGATCTGCGGCAGCGCCACCGTGCCCACGGTGGCGGCGGTGGCCACGCTGGAGCCGGAGGTGGCGGAGAACACGGTGGAGGCGCCGATGTTGGCGTGCATCAGCCCGCCCGGCAGCCACGACAGCCACAGGCTCATCGCCCCGTACATGCGCTCGGCGAAGCCGGCGCGCAGCAGCACCTCGCCCAGCAGGATGAACATCGGAATGGCGACGAGCAGGAACTCGTTGTTGGAGCTCCAGGCCATCTCGCCCATCGCGCGGGTGAGCGGCAGCATGGAGTAGATCGGGTCCAGGATCAGGCCGAGCAGGCCGAGGGCGGCGGCCACCGGCAGGCTGAGGCCGATCAGCACCAGCAGCAGGATGAGGGCGACGGCGATCATGCGGTTTCTCCCTTCACCATGCGCACGCCGGCGGCGGCTTCTTCTTCCGCCTCTTCCTGGGCGGACTTCACACCGGCGATCTCGCGCACGGTTTCCAGGTCGCCGGTCACCAGCGCCACCGAGGCGCGCAGCAGCATCAGCGCCAGCACCACCGAGAACCACACCAGGCCCAGCACCCACAGGAACTGCGGAATCCACAGCGGCGTCGCCAGCGGCGTGTTGGCGGCGGCGTCGCCATCCCAGGAGGTCATCGCCACGTCATAGGCGTAGTAGCTGAGGTACACCGCGAACACGCCGAGGGCGACCAGCGCCAGCCAGTCCAGCACCGCACAGACGCGCACCGGCAGGTGCTGGTAGATCACGTCCACCCGCACGTTGGCGCGCTCCAGCGCGGTGAAGGCGAGCGCCCAGGTGGTGCTGATGGCGAAGGCGTAGCTGGACAGCTCGTCCGCCCCACCGGTGGTGACGCCGAGAAAGCGGCGGGCGAGCACATCCACGGTAATGAGGAACACGCTGGCGAGGGTGAGCGAACCGCCCACCCAGACCGCCACGCGCGACATGGAGCGCGCGATTCCCAGCAGGCGGGAAAGCGCGGCGCAATTCGTCTTGGTCATGAAAGAAACTCCAGAGGCCGGACGACCCGACTGCAGGGAGGGGCCACGGCGCGCCGCTGGCGTGCCGTGGCCGGAGGAGGAAGCTGGAAGCGGAGGGGGCTTACTTGCTGGCGGTAACGCCGATGGCCTTGCCGACCGTGGCGTTGAAGTCGCTCACGCACTGGGCGGAGCAGCGCGCCGCCCACTTGGAAAGCACCGTCTGGCGGATCTTCTTCAGCTCTTCCATGTCGGCCGCGCTGGGTTGCACCAGCACCATCTTGCCCTTCAGCGGGTTGGGACACGCGGCGGCGCCGGTGTTGCAGTCATAGCCTTCCTGGGTCTGGCGGGCGGCGGCGTCCCAGATGTCGTTCACCAGCGTCTTCACCTCGGCCTGCAGGAAAGCCTGCACCTTGGGGTCCAGCTTGTCCCAGGCCTTCTGGTTCACCGCGTGGATCTGCTGGTTCCAGTTGATCGGCAGCGCGTACAGGTGGGTGGACACCTCGAACCACTTGGCGGAATAGCCCGACAGCGAGCCGGTGATGGCGCAATCCACCACCTTGTTCTGCAGCGCCGGCACCACCTCGCCGAAGGCCATGGTCACGCTGGAACCGCCCACCGCCTCGACGAACTCGGCCTGGTTGCGGCTGCTGGTGCGTACCTTCTTGCCCTTCAGGTCGGCCAGGCCCTTCACCTCGGCGTTGCAGAACAGCACCTGCGCCGGGTAGGTGGAAATGCCCAGCAGCTTCACCTTGGCGCCATCGCCGTAGAACTTGGCATACACCGGCTCGAAAGCCTCGGTGACCTTGCGCGCGCTGACCACGTCCGGCGCCAGGCCGGCGAGGTCGATGGCTTCGTTGATCGGGTTGTCGCTGGCGAAGTAGGACAGGGTGGCGGTGCCGAACTCGATCACGCCCTGGGACATCAGGCGCAGCAGCTCCGGCCCCTTCAGGCCCATCTCGTTGAAGCCCTTGATCTCGGCGGTGACCTTGCCGCCGGATTTCTCCGGAATGGTCTTGGTCCAGAACGGCCGCTCGTAATCGGTATAGGCGGTGAGGTTGCTCAGACCACCGACGATCTTGAGCTGGGTCTTGGGCAGGTCCTGGGCCAGCGCGGAACCGGCAAGCAGGGTGCCGACGATGACGGCTAGGGCTTTTTTCATTGGGACGCTCCTCCGATGGGTGAGGGGTGATTCACGGGAAAGGCTGCTTACCCATCGGCGGCCCCCGCCGCCCATGGGCAGGGAAATCAGAACAAGGCCAGGTCTGCGTTCTTCAGGTCGGTCACCAGCATGTGGCCCGGCGCGTGGGTGATGCAGAACGACGGCCGCGCCGCCGCCACCACCGACTGCGGCGTCACGCCGCAGGCCCAGAACACCGGAATCTCGCCGGCGCGGATCTCCACCGGATCGCCATAGTCGGGCGCCATCACGTCGCGGATGCCGATCTGCGCCGGATCGCCCAGGTGCACCGGCGCGCCATGCACCGACGGAAAGCGGGAGGTGATCTGGATGGCGCGGATGGCGTCGGCGGCCTTCATCGGCCGCATCGACACCACCAGCGGACCGGAGAAGCGGCCGGCCGGCACGGTGGGGATACTGGTGCGGAACATCGGCACATTGCTGCCGGCGCTGATGTGGCGGATGTCGATGCCGGCGGCCAGCAGCGCCTCCTCGAAGGAGAAGGAGCAACCGATGGCGAAGGTCACCAGGTCATCCCGCCAGACGTGGGACACATCGGTGCATTCCTCCACCACCTCGCCGTCGCGCCACACCCGGTAACGCGGCACGTCGCTGCGGATGTCCAGGTCTTCGCCTATGGCCGGCAGCCGCGGATTGCCCGCCTCCGACACGCCCACCAGCGGACAGGGCTTGGGGTTGCGCTGGCAGAACAGCAGGAAGTCGTTGGCCAGTTCGCGCGGCAGGATGGCCAGGTTGGCCTGCACATGGCCGGGGGCGAGATTGGCCGTGGGGCCGGTGAATGCCCCGCTGCGCGCCTGCAGGCGGGCGGCGACACTTTCGGCTGGGGCAGCGACGGATACGGACATGCGGACTCCGGGGAAACGGGATGTTGCAAATCCATTTCAGCCCAGAAGTTCCACACTGTCTAATCGTATGTTCGGATTGCTGCTTATAAGGAAAACGGATCAGTGACCGCCTCGCCCCCTTCCTCGTCCGCCGCCACCTGGACCGCCAGCCGGGCGATGGCCTCGGCCACATGGCTGTCGCTGCCGTGCAGCCAACTGGCGGTGAAAGACAGCTCCGGCAGAGGCTCGGAAGCCACTTTCAGCAGGCGCAGGCGGCCTTCCGCCAGCTCGCAGCCGAGGAATACCGGCGCGATCACGCTGGTGCCCAGCCTGTCGCGCGTCATCCGCACCGCCATCGCCAGCGAGGCCAGGCCGTACATGCGCGGCGACCCCACCCCGGCGCGCAGCAGCATCTCCCGCACCATCTGATAAGGCCGGCTGCCCGAGGGGTAGGTGATGATGGGCAGCTGCGCCACCCGCTGCAGCGTCAGCGGCTCCGGCCCCAGGTCCAGCTGCGGGCTGGCCACCCAGGCCAGCGGATAGCGGCACAGCGGCAGGTTCTCCACATTGGCGTCGGCCAGCGGGCCCATCAGGAAGGCGAGGTCTATCTGCCGCGCCAGCAGGTGGGAGCGTAGCACCGGCGTGGTATCCACCTCGATCTCCAGCACCACCTCGGGAAAGGTGTTGTGCAGGCGCTCCAGCAGCGCCGGCAGCCAGGTCTGCACGATGGTTTCCGCCACCCCTATGCACACCCGGCCGCTGATGGCGTTCTGCGAACTCGCCACCAGCAGCATGTCCTGGCGCATCTGCAGCATGCGCTCGGCGTGGGGCAGCAGCGCCTGGCCCTTGGCGGTGAGGCGCACGCCGCGGGTGTCGCGGTCGAACAGGCGGGTGCCCAGCGCATGCTCCAGCTGCGCCACCCGCTGCGACACCGCCGGCTGGCTGGTATGCAGCTTCTCGGCCGCCGCGCGGAAGCCGCCCAGCGTGGCAACCCAGTAGAAGGTCTCGATGCCGCGGAGTTCGATCACGTTAGCGTTTTGATTGAAATGGGCGATCACCCGAGCTTATCAGTAGCGGGGGAGAGGAGGCGCGGCGCCCGGCCAAGCGCTTGCGCCCTGGCGGGCGCTCCCCCTCTCCCCAACCCTCCCCCGCGAGGGGGGAGGGAGTAAAACCCGCCCCCCCGGCGCCAGCGCTTCCTCTCAGCGCTTCCTCTCAGCGCTTCCTCTCAGCGCTTCCTCTCAGTGCTTCCTCTCAGTGCTTCCTCTCAGCGCCTTCTCAGCCAGCACCTCCGGCACCGACACCCTTTCCCATCCAGCCTCACCCAGCGCGGCGGCCAGGTAACGCGCACTCTCCACCGCGCCCGGCGTATCGCCATGCACGCAGATGCTCTGCATGGGCGCCGGCAGCACCTTGCCGGAGTGGGCGACGATGCCGCCCGCCGCCAGCATGCGCAGCACATGGGCGGCGACTTCGGCGTGGTCGTGCAGCACCGCGCCCGGGCGGCTGCGCGGCATCAGCATGCCCTCGTCGGTGTAGGCGCGGTCGGCGAAGATCTCCGCCGCCACCCGCAGGCCGGCGCGCTCGCCGGCGAAGTAGAGCTGCGACAGCGCCGGCGCCAGCAGGATCAGCTCGCGGTCCACCGCGCGCACCGCCCGCGCCACCGCATCCGCTAGCGCGGCGTCCTCGCAGGCCTGGTTGCTCAGCGCGCCGTGCGGCTTCACATGGCTCAGGCGGCCGCCCTCGGCGGCGGCGAAGGCGGCCAGCGCGCCCACCTGGTAGATCACCGCCGCTTCCACCTCGGCCGGCGACAGCGCCATCGGCCGGCGGCCGAAGCCCTGCAGATCCGGGTAGGCGGGGTGCGCGCCCAGGCTGACGCCGGCGGCCAGCGCGGCGCGCACCGTGCGGCGCATCACCATCGGGTCGCCGGCGTGGAAGCCGCAGGCGATGTTGGCGGAGTTCACCACCTGCAGCAGGGCCTCGTCCTCGCCCATCTTCCAGGCGCCGAAGGATTCGCCGAGGTCGGCGTTGAGGTTGATCTTCACAGCGTGTTCCTCTTCGGGTCGGCCGGCTGCGGCAGGGGGTCCAGCAGCGGGCGGTAATCCGGGCCCAGCGCATGCACCACGCCGCCGACCAGGTTGCAGGCATAGAGCGCGGCCAGATCCACGCCCTCGGCGTAGAGCGGACGGATGGCCGCCAGCAGTTCGCGGCTATAGCCCTCGGCCACCCGCGCCAGGCGCTCGCCCTCGGCCACGTCCACCACGCCGAAGCGCAGGGTCTCGCCCGGCCGCAGCGCCGCCAGGCGGGGAATGTCGGCGCTGATCACGGTGGCGATCTTGGGATAGCCGCCGGCGGTCTGGGCATCGGCCAGCAGCACGATGGGCTGGCCCTTGCCCGGCACCTGGATGGAGCCGGGCACGGTGGCGTCGGAGACGATTTCCGCCGCGCCGGCATGCACCAGCGTCGCCCCCTCCAGGCGCACGCCCATGCGGTCGGCCTCGGCAGTGACGCGGTATTCGCCCGCCACCAGCGCCGCCAATGCCTCGGCGGAGAAGTGGTCCGCCTGCGGCCCGGGAATCACCCGGATGGGCGCGGCATCGCCGCCGGGTGGCTGCGGCAGCACCCGCTCCGGGCCCTCCGCTGCCACCGCGGCCGGCAGCAGATCGCCAGCGGCCAGCGGCCGGCCCTGGCCATCGATGCCGCCCAGGCCGGCGCGGGCATAGGTGGCGGCGCTGCCCATGACGGCCACCGGCGCCAGCCCGGCCACCGCCACCATCGCCAGCCGGCCGCGCTCCATGCGGCGGATGCGCAGCACCTCGCCCTCGGCCAGCGTCAGCGAGCGCCAGGCCGGCAGCGCCCGCCGTTCCTCGCCACTGCCTATCTCCAGCGCGGCATGGCCGGCCACCGCGACGCGGACCGCGCCGCCGCGGGCAGCCAGTTGCAGGCCGCCGTCGAAGCACTCGATCACCGCGCTGTCTTCCGCGTTGCCGGCCAGCGCATTGGCAAGGCGCATCAGCCGGCGATCCAGCACCCCGGCCCAGGGCACGCCAATGCGGCGGAAGCCGCGGCGGCCGCCGTCCTGCAGCGTGGCGAAGGCGCCGGGCGACAGCACTTCGACACCGATGGGCCTGGCCGCGCTCATCGCCCGCCTCCAGCCGCCGCCTCGGCGCGCCAGTGCGCCGGCGGCAATTCTCCCGCCGCCACCGCCGCCGCCAGCCGCGCGTACTCGGCGGCGGACACCGGCTCGAAACGCACGCAATCGCCCGCCGCCAGCAGCGAAGGCTCGGCCGCCGCCGGGTCGAACAGGCGTACCGGGCAACGGCCCAGCAAGTGCCAGCCACCCGGGCTTTCCCAGGGATAGATCGCGCTCAGCCCGGTGGCGATGGCGACGCTGCCCGGCGCCACCCGCAGCCGCGGTTCGGCGCGGCGCGGCAGGCACAGCCGCTCGGGCAGGTCGCCCATGAAGGGGAAGCCGGGCATGAAGCCCAGCATGTACACCCGGTATTCGGTGCCGGCATGCAGCGCCACCACCTCGTCGGCGGTGGCGCCGATGGCGGCGGCGGTGGCCTCCAGGTCGGGGCCGGCCTCGCCGCCGTAGCACACCGGCAGCCGCCAGTGCCGGCCGCTGGCGGACTGCGCCTCGCCCGCGCCGGCCAGCAGCGGCGCCAGCGCGGCCTCGACGTCGGCGCGGCAGGTGAGCAGCGGGTCGTAGAGCAGGGTGAGGGAGCGGAAGGTGGGCACCGCCTCGATCAGCCCCGGCAGGCCGCCGGCGCGGGCGAGCCGCTCCACCGCCGCGTCCAGCGCGTTCACCGCCGCCAGCAGGCCGGGGGCTATGGCGTCGCCGAACTCCACCGTCAGCGCGGCGTCGCCCGCATCCAGCAAGCGGATCTGCGGGCTCATCCCGGCACCGCCGTGGCTGCCGCCCGCGCCGCCTGGTCGTAGCGGCCGGAGAGCATGCGCAGCAGCGCCGCCAGCTCGCCGATGCGGGCGTTGTCTTCCTCGCTGCCGGAGAAGCCTTCCATCAGGCAGGATTCGCGTACGTCGCGGTAGGCGAGGCAGACCTCGCAGCCTTTGTCGGTGAGGAAGAAGAAGGCTTCCTTGCCGCGGCGCTCGCTGCGCACCAGGCCCAGTCCGGCGAGCTTGCGCAGCGAGTAGGACACCACGTGGGTGTCTTCCACGTTGAGCACGAAGCAGATGTCCGCCAGGCGCTTGCCGCGCTCGCGGTGGGCGACGTGATGCAGCACCAGCACGTCCAGCGCGGTCATGTCGGGCACTCCGGTTGCTGCGCTGGCACGGATCATCCAGCGCGAGAAGGCGTTCCAGGCCAGGATCATGCCGTACTCCAGTTCCGACAACTCCGGCGAACGCGGCGACACCAGGTGCTGGGAGGAGACGATGCGGCCCGCTTCCGGAACCATGCAGGGCAGGGCGGCTGGCGGTTTGCTCATGGTTTTCTCTTTTCGTATACGATTTATCGACAAGTTATAGATGAAATCAACGAATCGAACAATCACCGCCCGGCCGCCATGCCGGCGCGTCCCTTCCCCCAACCCGCCCCGAGAACCCATGAACAGCGCCGAACGCGTCCTGCGCGCCTACCTCCACGCCAAGGACGAAAACCGCCCGCTCCACATGCAGCACGCCTTCACCCCGGACGCCGTGCTGGAGATGCAGGTCGCCAGCGACAACATCGCCTTTCCCGCCCGCAGCGAAGGCCTGGCCGCCATCACCGACGTGCTGGTGCGCCGCTTCGGCGAGCGCTACGACAATGTCTACACCTTCTACCTCGGCCGTCCGGCAGTCGAGACCGCCCATTTCCGCTGCGACTGGCTGGTCGGCATGACCGACAAGGAAAAAGGCGAGGTGCGCGTGGGCTGCGGCAGCTACGACTGGTACTTCGAAACCGCCGAGCCGCGCTGCGCGGAGAAGCTGAAGATCGTCATCGCCGCGATGGAGGTGCTGCCCGCGGCGCAGGCGCCCACGGTGTTCCAGTGGCTGCTGTCGCTGCCCTATCCGTGGACGGATGCCGCCGCCGTGCTGAAGGAAGCACCGGCGCTGGCGGGCTTGCAGCCGGTGCTGGCGTGGTTGCGCGAGGGCGGGCGCCAGGGCTGACGGCCCGCCGGGCGGGCGATCACCGGGTCGGCGGGCGGACTGCGGCAGCGCCCGGCCAGGGAGCCGGCACAAAGCGGGAAGCCGTTCGCCCGCAGCGAAAACCGGGCCCCCGGCCCGACCAATGATGGCGAGCTGAATCGCCCGCTCAAGAGCCTTCGAGCAGGAAGGGCAGCGCCCGCTCCAGCAGCGCCGCCGGCGCTTCCTCCGGCACGTAATGGCCGCAGGGCAGGGCGCCGCCGTCCACCTGCTCCGCCACCCGGCGCCACTCCGCCAGCGGGTCGAAGCAGCGCTGCACGATGCCCTTGGCGCCCCACAGCGCCAGCAGCGGCATGGGCAGCTTGCGGCCGGCGTCGCGGTCGGCGCGGTCGTGCTCCAGGTCGATGCCGGCGGCGGCGCGATAGTCTTCGCACAGGCTGTGGGCGCTGCCGGGCTGGGCGAGGCAGCGGCCGTACTCGGCGAAGGCGCGCGGATCGAAGGGGCCGAGGCCGGCATGGCGGCTGCCCATGACGTCGCGCAGGTAGGCGGCCGGGTCGGCCTCGATCAGGCGTTCCGGCAGCGGCGCGCGCTGGATCAGGAAGAACCAGTGCCAGTAGGCGCGGGCGAAGGCTTCGCTGGTCTGCTCGTACATCGCCAGCGTGGGCGCGATGTCCAGCAGCACCAGCCGGCTCACCGCCTGCGCATGGTCGGCGGCGAGGCGGTGGGCAACGCGGGCGCCGCGGTCGTGGGCGAGCACCGCGTAGCGCTCATGGCCGAGCAGGCGCATCAGCGTCGCCATGTCGGCGGCCATGCTGCGCTTGGCGTAGTTGGCGTGATCCGGCGCGCCGGCCGGCTTGGCGGAGTCGCCGTAGCCGCGCAGGTCGGCGGCGACCAGGGTGAAGTGGCGCGCCAGCTCCGGCGCCACCTTGTGCCAGATGGCGTGGGTCTGCGGATGGCCGTGCAGCAGCAACAGCGGCGGCCGTTTGCCGCCCGCGGCAGCGTCGGTGACGCAGGCGATGGAGATGCCGGGCTCGACCTCCACCTTCAGGCTGGAGAAGCCGGGGAAGAGCGCCTGATCCGTGGGCGCGGCGGCGGTGTTGGCGGGGAACATGTGGCTGTCCTCTTCGTGCTGGGGAGGGGCAGTATCGCCCTTCGCCAGCACTCGCGGAAAGCCGCCGGCCTGGAACCGGTCAAGCCCGCTCAGGGGTAGACGAACTGCCGCACCAGCGTCAGCTCGCCGGCGGCGCGCATCGGCACGTCGAACTCCTGGCGGCGCTCGTCCGGCGTACCTTCGTTGGAGATCACGCTGATGCGGGCGGTGGTGAGCAGGTGCTCCCGGCCGCTGCCGTAGTAATTCACATAGACCAGGTAGGGGCCCTTGGACGGCGAGGGCGAGGCGAAGATCTCCGGGCCGTAGCCGGTGGTGACATCCACATCGATGGCGCCGCTGCGCACCACCCGGTTGCCGTACCAAGCGTGCTCGCCGTCCGGCGTCAGCACATGGAGGTCGAGGTCGGTGCCGTCGGTATCCCAGCTCAGCACCACCCGCAGCCGCGCCTGCGGCTGGCCGGCGGCGGTCTGGTAGAACTGGGTGCGCTGCACGCTGCGGCCCTCGCCGTCGCGGATCTCGACGCTGTTGGAGCCGGTGGCGAAGCTGTAGGCGCGGCCGTAGCGGCCCTGCTCGTCCACTTCCAGCGGCATTGCGTTGCCATTGACCACCAGCGTGGCCGGGCCCTTGCCCTGGTGGGCGATGCGGCCGCGGATCTGCGCCGCGTCCGGCGTGCCGGCGGGCATGCCGGCGCGGGAGGCGGGGTAGTTCACTTCCTGGGTGTAGGGCGCGTCGGCGCTGCCGGTGCGCCAGCCGCCCATGGGCATCTCGGCCTGCGCCCAGGCCGCCGCCGGCAACAGGGCGAGGGCGAGAAAAAGCACGGCGTGCTCAGAAGATGACGGTTTTGACATGGGTGAGATCGCCGATCTTGCGCAGCGGCACGACGAAGCTCTCGCGCCGCTCCTGCGGGGTGTTTTCATGGAAGACGAGGGTGATGCGGCAGGTGATGATCTTGCGCTGCCGGGTGCTTTCGTCGAAATGGTAGCCGGCGCCGCCGAAGTTGCCCCAGTAGTTCACATAGAGCTGGTAGGGGCCGCGCAGCGGCGCGGTCATGGAGAACATCTCCGGGCCGGCGCCATCCACGCTGTCCACATCCATGCCGCCGCCGTTGCTGAGCTGCGGATGCGCCCAGAAGGCGTGCTGGCCATCCGGCGTCAGCACATGCAGATCCACCTCTGCCTGGTCGTCGTCCCAGGCCAGGATGGCGCGCAGCTGGGCGCGCGGCCGCGCCGGGTTGGCTTCGTAGAACTGCAGCCGGCCCAGGGATTCGCCCCCGGCGCTGCGGATCTCCACGCTGTTGGAGCCGGGGGCGAAGGCGTAGGGGCGGGCGAAGCGGCCGTCGGTGTCGCTGTACAGCGGCATCGGGTTGCCATTGACCACCAGCGTGGGCGGCGTGCGCACCTTGCCGTTGGCGTCGCGGGCGCGATGTTCGGCGGCGAGGCGGCCGCGGATCAGCGTGCGGCCGGCCTGGGCGCCGCGGTCTATCGGCGAGTAGGGGTAGGCGACGCCGCTGTCCTCGCTGCGGTCGGTGAAACCGCCGCGGTTCCAGCCGCCGTCCGGCGCGTCCAGCGTCAGCGGCTGCAGCGCCAGCGCGGGCGGCGGAGCGAGAAACGGGGCGAGAAGCAGGGCCGCGGCGAGCAGGAAATCGGAGCGGAAGCTGGGGCGCATCGGAGGGCAGGAAAGGTTGATGCGCAGTGCGCGCGGGCGGCGCCAGCGCAATGGCATGACGCGCCGCGCATGCTACGACCATCGTCAGCGGGGTGCAACGGCGGGCGGGCGCTCGACCGCGCGCCGGCGGACGCGCCGGTGCGCCGTCGAAGCAAGCGCTCAGGCCACCGCCGGCAGCACCGGCAGGCGGAAGGCGAATTCGCAGCCGCCGGCGAGATTGCGCGCCTCCAGCGTGCCGCCGTGGGCTTCGATGATGGAACGGCAGATCGCCAGCCCCATGCCCATGCCGCCGCTCTTGGTGGTGAAGAAGGGGTCGAAGATGCGCGCCAGCACCTCGCCGGCGATGCCGCCGCCGCTGTCGCGCACGCTGACGACGATGCCCTCCGGCGCGAGCGCCGAAGCCACCACCAGCTCCCGCGCCTGGGGCGGCAGCGCCGCCATCGCGTCCAGCGCATTGGTCAGCAGGTTGAGCATCACCTGCTGCAGCTGCACCCGGTCGGCCTCGATCAGGGCGTCGCCCGCCTCCAGCCGGGTGTGCACCCGCAGGCCACGCGCCTCCAGCTCCAGCCGCAGCATGCCCAACACCTCGCGCACCACCTCGTCCGGCGCGAGCGGCGCCAGCACCGCCGGCGCCTGTTTCGCCAGCGCCCGCAGGGCGCGGATGATGTCCGCCGCGCGCAGGCCGTTCTGCTTGATGTGGGTGAGTCCGGCCAAGGCCTCGCCGATGTCCGGCGTGGCGCGGTTGAGCCAGCGCAGGCTGGCGTCCACCGAGGCGACGATGGCCGTCAGCGGCTGGTTCACCTCATGGGCGATGGAGGCGGCCAGGCTGCCCATCACCGTGAGGTTGGCGCTGCGGGCGAGTTCGGCGCGGGCGCCGCGCAAGCTCATCTCGGCGGCGAGGCGGCGGTCGTTTTCCTCTATCAGCTGCTCGTACAGCCTTGCGGTCTCCAGCGAGATCGCCACCTGCGGCGCCAGGATTTCCAGCTGGGCGACGCGGTGGGCGTCGAACACGTCCGCCGCCAGGTTGTTCTCCAGGTAGACGATGCCCACCAGCCGGCCGCCGCGCAGCAGCGGCAGGCACAGCAGCGAGCGCAGCCGCCCGCGGCCGCGGATGGAAGGCGCATCCACCATCGCGTCCGCCAGCACCAGGCGCTCGCGGGTACGCAGCACGCTGTTCAGCACCGCCAGCGGCAGCGCGTCCTCGGTCGGCGCGCTGGCGCCGAGGGCGACGGCCACCCGCTCGCCCACCACCCGGCCCGAGGCTTCGATCACCGCCTTGTCCTCGCGCATCAGCAGCAGCAGGCCGTACTGGGCGCCGGCATGGACCAGGATGTCGCCCATCAGCGTCTCGATCAGCCTGTCCATCACCATTTCGCCGGACATGGCCCGCGCCGCGCGCATGCCCAGCGCCAGGCCGGCACCGCCGCTGGCGCCGTTCATGCCGCTCTCGGCCAGCGCGGGCGCGGCCGGCGGTGGCGGCGACAGATCCGGGTGCGCCGCTTCCAGCAGCGCGGCCTTGTGGTCCGCGCCCCAGCGGCGGTAGGCGGCGTGGGCGCTGCGCTGGTGCTGCAGGCCGGCGGTGTGCAAACCGCTGCTCTCGCACAGCAGACCGGCGAGTTCATGCGCCAGCGCCAGTTCATGGACGAAGCCGGCGGCGGCGGCCGCGTGGGCAGCCTGCTCGTAGCCGCGCAGCGCGGCCAGCACCTCGCCACCGCGGCGGGCCATCTCGGCTTCCACCAGCAGCAGCTTGCCGCGAAAGTTGGGCGGGTTGAGCGCGGCCCAGCGGGTGAGGCGGCGGTGGGCTTCGCCCAGTGCTTCGTCCGCGCCGCCGGCGTCCGCCCGCGCGGCGGCCAGCGCCAGGTAGAGATGGCAGTCGGCAACGTTGATGTGGGCCGGCGCCGACCAGGCGAGCGCGCGCGCCTGCGTCAGGCTGCGCGCCGCCACGTCCCACTCGCCGCGGAACACGCCGGCCATGCCGTCGTACAGCCGTATCCAGAAGCGGGTGGGCTGGGAGTTGCTGCGCGCCAGGCGCTCGGCGGCCTCGCCCATGCCGTCGGCCTGCGCGCTGGCGTCGCCGCTGCGCAGGCGGCGCACGAAGTGCTTCTGCGAGTTGAGGATGAGTTCGATGTCGCGGTACTGGATCAGCCGCGTCAGCTCCAGGCCGCGCTCTATCTCCTCTTCCACCAGCCGCAGCTGTTCGCCCATGGCGAGCAGGTCGGAGGCGATGTGGTTGCGCGCGTAGCAGGCCATGCCGATGTCGCCGGAGGCCAGGCCCTGCGCCGCCGCCCGCTGCACATGGCCGAGGGCATAGGCCAGCGGCTGCGTCCACGGGCTGACCTGGTCCACCGCCACCAGGGTGGCGATGCGCTCCGCCTCGTAGCCGTGGCGGTCTATCAGCGCCATCGCGGCAAGGCCATAGGCCAGGCCGTCCTCGTATTCGTCGTAGCGGCTGGCGATGAACACGCCGAACCAGGACAGGCCGTAGGGCGATTCCGGCGTGGTGCCGTGCTCCAGCGTCAGCTCCACCATCTTGGCCACATGCAGGAAGCTGATGCCGTCGGTGACGAACAGCGAGGACATCAGCGTGGCGAGCAGGCCCATGACGATGTGCACCTGCCGCTCGCCGGCCTCCGGCAGCTCGCCCAGGCTGGCGATGGCGCGGCCGCCGCGGGCGGCGGTCACCGCGTCGTAGGCGGCGCGCAGGTGGGCGTCATCCGGGCCGCGCCGCAGATGCACGCCCAGCAGCGCCAGCCCGCCCAGCGCGGCGTCGATGGCGCCTTCGTAATCGGAGCGCACCGTTTGCAGCACCGCCTTCAGCCGGTGCACCGCGGCGCGGTCCTGCACCGGCAGCGCGCGGGCCAGCAGCGCGTCTATCGCCCGCGCCGCGCCGGCCAGATCCGCCTGGGAGAGCAGGCATTCGCAGCGCAGCAGCTCCACCGCGTAGGCGAGCGGGTAATGGGCGCGCCACCAGCCGGCGTCCATCAGCGCCACCGCCAGCTCGGTGTAGCGGGTGGCCTGGCCGATGGCGGCGGCGCCGCGCGCCTGCCGGCCGCCGACCACCAGGGCATCGACGAAAGCCACCCGCTGCGCCAGCGTCAGCGGCTGGCCGGCGCCGCGCTCGATCTGGCTGCAGATCTCGAAGGCGTGCGCGGCAACGTCCTGCCGCCAGTAGCCGATCATGATGCCGGCGATGCGCGCATGCGCCTGCGGCCGGGCGGCGGCATCCACCAGCGAGTAGGCGCCTTCGAGCACGCGGTCGTGCTGGAAGGCGTAGCCCCCGGCCTCGCGCAACAGCAGGCCGGCGTCCACATAGGGTTGCAGTTGCTGGCGCAAGCGTGGCACGTCCAGCGCGGCGATCTCCGCCAGCAGGCCTTCGGCGCAGCGGATGCCGACGCAGGCCAGATCCTGCAGCAGCGTCGCCCCCACCGGCGGCAGGCGGGCAAAGCGGCGGATCATCAGTTCGATGACGTTGTCGGTGTAGCCGCGCTGGGCCACTTCCGCCTCGTCCCAGCGCCAGCCGCCGGCCGCGCGCTCCGGCCCGCCTTCGCGGCGCAGCACGCCCTCGTCCACCAGCGTGCGCAGCAGCTGGGTGGAGAAGAAGGGATTGCCGCCGGTCTTGCGGTACAGCTCCTGGGCCAGCGCGTGCACTCGCTGCGGCGGCTCGGCCAGGGTGGCGGCCACCAGTTCGGCGAGGTCACCGGCTTGCAGCGGCTGCAACTGCACCCGGGTGACCGCCAGCGCCGGCGGCCGCGCCATCCGCAGCAGCGCGGCAGCAGGGGAGGCCGCGGCCGGATCGTCCTGACCGACCTCCTCGCCGTAGGCGCCCTGCCGGTAGGCGCCGACCAGCAGCACGCCGGTCGGCGGCTGTTCGGCGTAGCGCTCCAGCAGCGCCAGCGTGGGCGCGTCCGCCCACTGCAGGTCGTCGATGAACAGCAGCAGCGGCGCGCCCGGCATGGCCAGCGCGGCGAAAGTCTGCAGGATGGCGTTCTCCAGCCGCTGCTGCGCCTGCCGCGCCGGCACCGCCGGCAGCGGCGAGGTGTCGCCCAGCACATGCGCCGCCTCCGCCACCAGGTCGACGATGGCGCGGCCCTGGCCGGCGAGGCCTTCCAGCCAGCGCTGCCTCACCGCGGCAACCACCGCCTCGTCCTCGCCCAGCAGGTCGCGGGTCAGCATGCGCACGATCTGCGCCACCGGCGCATAGGGAATGTCGCGCTGCAGCTGCTCGCTCTTGCCGGCGGCGATGCGGCCGCCGTTGCGCTCCGCCTGCCGCGCCAGCCAGCCCGCCAGCGCCGATTTGCCGGCGCCCGCCTCGCCGGCGATCAGCACCAGCTCCGCCGCGCCGCACTCCGCCACCCGCGCCAGTGCATCCGCCAGCAGCGCAGTTTCGCGGCCGCGGCCGAACAGGCGGCCGGGCAGGGCAAAGGGAAAGGCCGGGGTGGCGAAGCCCGGCTCGCCGGTGCCCGGGCCTTCGAGCGCCGAGGCCGTGCCCGCCGGCGCGAACTCCGCGATCGCTCCCTGTGCCAGCCACTGGCTGCGGCAGCGGGCGAGGTCGGCGCCCAGCGCGGCGGCGGAGGGGTAGCGCTCGCCGGCATCCTTGGCCATCAGCTTGAGCAGGATGCGGCCCAGCATCGGCGGCATCTCCGGCCGGTGCACGCCCGGCGGCCGCGGCTCGATGGCGACATGGGCGTGGTGCCAGGCGCTGGGCGAGAGCAGCGTGGCCGCCTGGTTCTCGGCGGTGATGGAGGCCGCCGTCACCGCCGCCGAGTAGGGCAGGCGGCCGCACAGCAACTGGTAGAGGCTGATGCCCAGCGCGTACAGATCGCTGCGGGCGTCGGCGCCGCGCTGCTCCGCCCGCGCCAGCTCCGGCGCCAGGTAGGGCAGCGCGGCGGCACCGGGGCGGGGCAGGGCCGGCGCCACGGTGGCGTAGCCGAAGCCGGCCAGACGCAGCCTGCCGGCTTCGTCGATCAGCAGGTTGTGCGGCCGCAGGTCGCCGTGCAGCAGGCCGAGGGCGTGGGTTTCGGCCAGCGCCCGGGCGGCGGCGATGGCGAGATCGAGGAACACATCTATCGCCGGCGGCGTGCTCAGCCACTGGCTGGCCGGCAGGGTGGCGGCGTCGGCGGGGAAGATCACCGCCATGTCGTCCGGCGTCCACACCGTGGCCACCGGCACCGCCGCCCAGGCGGGCGACAGCTGGGTGGCGAGGCGGGCTTCGTTGCGCAACTGCGCGCAACCGGCGCTGGCGGCGAGGCGGGCGACGCGGGCCAGCCAGTAGCGGCCGGTGTCGACATCCAGCAGGCGGTAGCGGCTGATGCCGTCGGCGCTGTCGATTTCGACGCGCCGCACGCGCGCCAGCCAGGCGTGATCGAAGACCGGCGGGGCGACCGGTGACGTGGGCTGGGGAAAGCTCATTTCTTTATCGTTCTGGCGGTGGGAGCACCACCAGGGATTCTAGCGGCGGCGGACGATGGCCGCGCCGCGAGCCACCATGCCCGCCTAGCGTTGCGGCTTGCACAGCCCGAGCTGCTGCGCCATCAGCACCAGATCGGCGAAGGTGCGCGCCTGCATCTTGCGCATCGCCTGGCCACGATGGATCTTCACCGTGACCTCGCTGATGCCGATCTCGCCGGCGATCTGCTTGTTCAGCAGGCCGGCCACCGCCAGCGCCATCACCTCCGCCTCGCGCGGCGTCAGGCTGCGGTAGCTGCTGTGCAGGCGCTGGCTGCGGCGCTGCGTCTCGCGGCGGGCGCGGTCCTGCTCCAGCGCGGCGGCAACCGCGTCCAGCAGATCCTGGTCGCGGAAGGGCTTGGCGATGAAATCCACCGCGCCGGCCTTCATCGCCGCCACCGTCATCGCGATATCGCCATGGCCGGTGAGGAAAACGATGGGCAGCTGCACGCCCAGGCCCGCCAGCCGGGCCTGCAGCTCCAGCCCGCTGGGGCCGCGCAGGCGCACGTCCAGCACCAGGCAACAGGGCACGTCCGGCAGGGAGAACTCCAGCAGTTCGGCGGCCGAGGCGAACAGCGCCACCTTCATGCCGACCGAGCGGAACAGGCTGCCCAGCGCGGTGCGCAGATCGTCGTCGTCATCGACGATGAGCACCACCGCTTCATCATCCGCCAGCGGCTGCGGGGCGGCGCTCAAGCTGGACACTCCGGCGCGTGGGGTTTCATGCGGCGCTACACCCTCGGGTTGGTACACAGGCGGACGCCATGCGGCGGACGGGCTCCGCCGGCTGGCGACCTCGCGGATTGGAGCACAGCGCCGCGCCGGCGGGAACCTATACGATAGGTTTAGTCGCTGGCGGGCGCCGGCGCCCGCCATCCCGGCCCCCGCGCCGCACCGCGGCAACACGCCGCCAGCCCCGGCACTGTACGAAGGCAACAGGGCGCGGCGCCGCCATCCGGCCGGCCGCGCCCAGCCATCCGCGCCCCCGTTTTCCCCCCGTTCCCGCGCCACTCGTCCGCCGCCGCTCATACCCCGGCGCCGCCCGACTAATACGAACAGACGATGGTCGCGCCCCGCCCCGCCACCTAGGCTGGATACAGGCGACGAGCCGGCCCCGACGCGGCCACCGCCACCTGGAACGGCCTCCCCGGCCGTGCAAGCCGACAACAGAAGGAGCAGAAGATGTCCAACCCCAAGCTCGAAGTCCTGACCCCGCAAAACAGCCAGCTCATCTTCATCGACCACCAGCCGCAGATGGCCTTCGGCGTACAGTCCATGGACCGCCAGGCGCTGAAGAACAACACCGTCGGCCTGGCCAAAGCGGCCAGGATCTTCAACATTCCCACCACCATCACCACGGTGGAAACGGACTCCTTCTCCGGCTACACCTACCCCGAACTGCTGGACGTGTTCCCCGAACAGCCGCTGCTGGAACGCACCTCGATGAACTCCTGGGACGACCAGAAGGTGCGCGACGCCCTCGCCGCCAACGGCCGCAAGAAAGTCATCGTCTCCGGCCTGTGGACCGAGGTGTGCAACACCACCTTCGCCCTGTGCGCGATGCTCGAAGGCGGCTACGAGATCTACATGGTGGCCGACGCCTCCGGCGGCACCAGCAAGGAAGCGCACGACTACGCCATGCAGCGCATGGTGCAGGCCGGCGTGGTGCCGGCGACCTGGCAGCAGGTGCTGCTCGAATGGCAGCGCGACTGGGCCCACCGCGACAGCTACGACGCGGTGATGAAGCTGGTGAAGGAACACTCCGGCGCCTACGGCATGGGCGTGGATTACGCCTACACCATGGTGCACAAGGCCGCCCAGCGCACCGCCACCCAGCACAAGGCCATTCCCGCCGTCGCCGCGCGCTGATCCCCCTGAAGCGCGCCGCCGCCTGCCCGCCCCCGGCGGGCGGCGGCGTGCCATGCCGACTCCCCCGACTCCCGACAGGCAGGCCCCCGACATGCAAACAACAAACACCGCGCCGGCACCCGATGCCGGCCGCCGCAAGCTCCTGATCTCCGGCGCCGCGTCCGCCGCCGCCCTGGCCGCCAGCGCCGCCACCGCCGGTGAAGCCACCGCCGCCACCAAGCCCCCCGCCGGCCACCATGGCGGCCATCACGGCGGCCACTACATCACCACCCGCGACGGCACCCGCATCTTCTACAAGGACTGGGGCAGCGGCGCGCCGGTGGTGTTCTCCCACGGCTGGCCGCTGAACGCCGACGCCTGGGATGCGCAGATGCTCTTCCTCGCCCAGCGCGGCTTCCGCGTCATCGCCCACGACCGCCGCGGCCACGGCCGCTCCGACCAGCCGGCGCAGGGCAACGACATGGACACCTACGCCGACGACCTCGCCGCCCTGCTCGACGCGCTGGACCTCAAGCAGGCCACCCTGGTCGGCCACTCCACCGGCGGCGGCGAAGTCGCCCACTACCTCGGCCGCCACGGCAGCAAGCGCGTGGCCCGCGCGGTGCTCATCGGCGCGGTGCCGCCCATCATGCTGAAGACCGCCGCCAACCCCGGCGGCCTGCCGATGGAAGTGTTCGACGGCATCCGCAAGGGCGTGGCCGAAAACCGCTCCCAGTTCTACAAGGACCTCGCCGTGCCCTTCTTCGGCTTCAACCGCCCTGGCGCCAAGCCGGTGCAAGGCACGGTGGACGCCTTCTGGGCGCAGGGCATGAGCGGCGGCATCCTCGGCCAGTACGCCTGCATCAAGGAATTCTCCGAGGTGGACTACACCCCGGACCTGAAGAAGATGGACGTGCCCACCCTCATCCTGCATGGCGACGACGACCAGATCGTGCCCATCGCCAACTCGGCGCAGCTCTCCGCCCAGCTGGTGAAGAAAGCCACGCTCAAGGTCTATCCCGGCGCCTCCCACGGCATGTGCGTGGTCAATGCCGAGCAGGTGAACGCCGACCTGCTCGCCTTCCTGCAGGCCTGAGCCCGCCGCCAGGCCGGCTGCCGCCCTCGCGCGGCGGCCGGCGCCCGTGCATTCCCATCCAGCTGATTTCCGCCGCCGCCACCGCATAGCCAGAGGGCCCGCCATGACAGCCACCGCCAGCTCCACCCCCGACCTCATCCTCACCAACGGCAAGTTCGCCACCCTGGACAAGCAGAACCCGGAGGCGGAAGCCGTCGCCATCCGCGATGGCCGCTTCATCGCCGTCGGCAGCCGGCAGGACGTCATGCCGCTGGCCGGCGCCCACACCCGCGTCATCGACCTCCAAGGCCGCCGCGCCATCCCTGGCCTGATCGACAGCCACATGCACATCATCCGCGGCGGCCTCAACTACAACCTCGAACTGCGCTGGGACGGCGTGCGCTCGCTGGCCGAGGCCATGCGCATGCTCAAGGAACAGGCCGCACGCACGCCGGCGCCGCAGTGGCTGCGGGTGGTGGGCGGCTTCACCGAACACCAGTTCGCCGAAAAGCGCCTGCCCACGCTGGAAGAACTCAACGCCGCCGCGCCGGACACGCCGGTGTTCATCCTCCACCTCTACGACCGCGCCCTGCTCAACGGCGCCGCCCTGCGCGCGGTCGGCTACACCAAGGACACCCCCAACCCGCCGGGCGGCGAGATCGTGCGCGACGCCCACGGCAACCCCACCGGCCTGCTGCTGGCCCAGCCCAACGCCACCATCCTCTACGCCACGCTGGCCAAGGGCCCCAAGCTGCCGCCGGAGTACCAGAAGAACTCCACCCGCCACTTCATGCGCGAGGTGAACCGCCTCGGCGTCACCGGCGTCATCGATGCCGGCGGCGGCTTCCAGAACTACCCGGACGACTACCGGATCATCGAAGAGCTGCACCGCGAAGGCCTGCTCACCGTGCGCCTGGCCTACAACCTGTTCACCCAGAAACCCAAGGAGGAGCTGGCCGACTTCAAGAGCTGGAGCGCCCAGGTGCAGCCCGGCCAGGGCGACGACCTCTACCGCCACAACGGCGCCGGCGAGATGCTGGTCTATACCGCCGCCGACTTCGAGGATTTCCGCGTCGAACGCCCGGACATGCCGCCCTCCATGGAGGCCGACCTGGAACCGGTGATCCGCCTGCTCGCCGAAAAGCGCTGGCCGTGGCGGCTGCACGCCACCTACGACGAAACCATCTCGCGCGCGCTGGACGTGTACGAGAAGGTCGCCCGCGAGGTGCCCTTCGACGGCCTCAACTGGTTCTTCGACCACGCCGAGACCATCTCCGAACGCAATATCGACCGCATCGCCGCGCTCGGCGGCGGCATCGCCGTGCAGCACCGCATGGCCTACCAGGGCGAATACTTCGTCGAGCGCTACGGCGCCCGCGCCGCCGAAGCCACGCCGCCGGTGAAGAAGATGCTGGAGCGCGGGGTGAAGGTGGGCGCCGGCACCGACGCCACCCGCGTCGCCTCCTACAACCCCTGGGTGTCGCTGTCCTGGCTCACCACCGGCAAGACGGTGGGCGGCCTCGGCCTCTATCCCCAGGCCAACCTGCTGGACCGCGACACCGCGCTGCGGCTGTGGACCGAGGCCAACACCTGGTTCTCCTCCGAAGTCGGCAAGAAAGGCCAGATCAAGGCCGGCCAGCTCGCCGACCTGGCGGTGCTCTCCGCCGACTACTTCGCCGTGCCCGGCGACGAGATCCAGGACATCACCTCGGTGCTCACCGTGCTGGGCGGCCAGGTGGTGCATGGCGACCAGGAATTCGGCCCGCTGGCGCCGGAGATTCCGCCCGCCATGCCGGACTGGTCGCCGGTGCGCCACGACGGCGGCTACCGCCCGCGCGCCCTGCAAAGCGCCCAGGGCTACAACAAGGCCCGGCTGCAGCCGGATGCCGCCTGCGGCTGCACCAGCAGCTGCGGCGTGCATGGCCACGCCCATGCGCAAGCCTGGGCCAGCCAGGTACCGGCGGGCGATGCCCGCAGCTTCTGGGGCGCGCTCGGCTGCGCCTGCTGGGCGTTCTGATCATCATGACCAAGACCGCGGCCTCCACGGCCGACTCCAATACCGGCGCCAGCTCCGGCGCCTTCGCCCCGCTCGCCCGCCCCGTGTTCGCCGTGCTGTGGGTAGCGACGGTGATGGGCAACATCGGCAGCTTCATGCGCGACGTCGCCAGCGCCTGGCTGGCCACCGACCTGTCGGCCTCGCCGGCGGCGGTGGCCATGATCCAGGCCGCCGCCACGCTGCCGGTGTTCCTGCTCGCCATCCCCGCCGGCGTGCTGGCCGACATCCTCGACCGCCGCCGCTTCCTCATCGCCGTGCAGATCGGCCTGGCGCTGGTCAGCGGCACGCTGATGCTGCTGGCCTGGCGGCAGGCGCTCACCATCGAACTGCTGGTCGCCATGGTCTTTCTCGGCGGCGTCGGCACCGCGATGATGGGGCCGACCTGGCAGTCCATCGTGCCGGAGCTGGTACCGCAGGACATGCTGCGGCGGGCGGTGGCGCTGAACTCGCTGGGCGTGAACATCGCCCGCGCCATCGGCCCGGCCGCCGGCGGCCTGCTGCTGGCCGCCTTCGGCGCCGCCGCCACCTACGGCGCCGACCTGCTCAGCTACCTGTTCGTGATCGTCGCCCTGCTGTGGTGGCGCCGCCCGGCGCAGGCCGAAGACCCGCTGCGCGAGCACTTCTTCAGCGCCCTGCGCGCCGGCCTGCGCTTCACCCGCGCCCACAGCAAGCTGCATGTGGTGCTCATCCGCACCGCGGTGCACTTCGCCTTCGGCAGCAGCATCTGGGCGCTGTTGCCGCTGGTGGCGCGCCAGCTGCTGCAGGGCGGCGCCAGCCTGTACGGCGTGCTGCTGGGCGCGGTCGGCCTCGGCGCCATCCTCGGCGCACTGCTGATGCCGCGGCTGCAGCGCCGGCTGAACGGCGACGGCGTGATGCTGGCCTCGGCGCTGGCCACCGCGCTGGTGATGGCGGCCCTCTCCACCGCGCCGCCGGTGTGGCTGGCGATACCGCTGCTGCTGCTGCTGGGCGCGGCCTGGATCCTGGCGCTCACCACCATGGCCGGCGCCGCCCAGGCCATCCTGCCCAACTGGGTGCGCGGCCGCGCGCTGGCGGTGTACCAGATGGTGTTCAACGGCGCGCTGGCCGCCGGCAGCCTGCTGTGGGGCTTCGTCGCCCAGGGCCTGGGCACGCCGCAGGCGCTGCTGATCGCCGCCGTCGGCCTGGTGCTGGCGGCACTGGGCATGCACCGGCTGCGCCTGCCGCTGGGCGAGGACGACCTCGGCCCCGCCCGCCACTGGCCCGACCCGGAGATGGCGGAAGCGGTCGCCCACGACCGCGGCCCGGTGATGATCCTGATCGAGTACCGCATCCCCGCCGCCAGCCGCGACGCCTTCCTGCACGCGGTGCATCAGCTCTCCGAGGAACGCCTGCGCGACGGCGCCTTCAACTGGGGCGTGATGGAAGACCCGGCCGACGCCGAGCTGCTCACCGAGTGGTTCCTGGTCGAATCCTGGGCCGAACACCTGCGCCAGCACCGCCGGGTGCACAGCGCGGATGCCGACCTGCAGCGCGAGGTGGTGCGCTTCCATGCCGGCGAGGCCCCGCCCAGGGTGCGCCACCTGCTCGCCGTCGGCCTGCCGCCACGCCAGCCGAGCCACTAGCCGCCGCACCCACATCCCCGCACAGGAGAACCCAAGATGAAGCTCTACCTCGTGTCCCTGGGCGCCGGCATCCTGGTCGGCGTCATCTACGCGCTGATGCAGGTGCGCTCGCCGGCGCCGCCGGTGGTCGCCCTCATCGGCCTGCTCGGCATGCTGATCGGCGAGCAGGTGGTGCCACCGGTGAAGCGCATGCTCGCCGGCGAGCCGGTGACGGTGGCCTGGTTCCACCGCGAATGCCTGCCGCAGATCACCGGCGCGCCGCCGCAGGCGGTAGTGGCGAAGGCGGCAACGACGGAGCCGGACAGCGCCGCCGGCCCGCACTGAAGCCGCCCCACAGCCACCACTCCCAGCGGCGGCGCGGGCTCCACGGCCGTGGGGGCCATACCTTCGTATGATATGCCCCCACTGCCGACCGGGCTTAGACTCAACTTGAGCAGTGAAGGCTGGTCTTCAGCTTTCTCCCGCGCCGACCACAGCCGAAGGAACCCGTGTGACCCCCCCAGTGATAGCGATAGTCGACGACGACGCCGCCGTGAGGCAGGCGATGGGGCGGCTGGTACGCTCCTTCGACCTCGCGGTGGAGTTGTACGGCAGCGGCGCCGAGCTGCTGCAATCGACCTCGCTCGCCGAACTCGACTGCCTCATCACCGATGTGCAGATGCCCGGCATGAGCGGCTTCGCCCTGCACGACGCGCTGCGCGCCCGCCATGTGGAAATGCCGGTGATCTTCATGTCCGCCTTCGCGGACGAGGACTACGAACAGCGCGTGCGCGCCCTCGGCGGTGTCTGCTTCCTGCACAAGCCGTTCGAGGACACCGAGATCATCGGCTGCATAGAGCAGGCGCTGCGGGCGCAGGGGCCGGGTCTGGGAGCTTGAGGGCCAGCGTGGGAGCGGAACGGCCCGGCGGCCGGCTTTCCCGCCTGGGGCGGCTGCCTGCAAGCGGCGCGGGCGATTGCCCTTGGCCAGGCTGGCGGCGAACGGTGTCTTGAACTCCCTGCCCTGATGGCCGCCAGCGCCACTGGCTCAGTCCCCTGGCTCACCGCTTTACGGCCGGCTCCCACGGCCGATTCCGCTCACCGCTCCTGGCGCCGCTCCCGCAGCCGCCGGTACAAGGTCGCGCGGCCCATGCCCAGCAAGCGGGCGGCGGCGGTCACCTTGCCGCCGGCTTCCTTCAGCGCACGCTGGATGGCTTCGTCCTCCAGCGTGGCGAGCAGGCCGCTGCCTGCTCCGGCCACGGCGGGCGATGCCGGCAGCGCGGGGAAATCCGCCGGCTGCAGCTGGCGCGCCGGCTCCGCCACGGTGTCGGCATAGGTCAACGCATGGCGCAGCTCGCGCGCGTTGCCCGGCCAGGAATGGGCCAGCAGGCCGGCCAGCGCGGCCGGCGCCAGCGTGCGGCGGCCGGCGGAGACTTCGGCCAGCAGCGCCTGGATCAGCGCCGCCAGCCCGGCGCGTTCGCGCAGCGGCGGCAGCGTCACCGTGAAGCCGGCGATGCGGTAGTAGAGGTCGGCGCGGAAGCGGCCCTCGCGCATCGCCTGCTGCAGATCCTGGTGGGTGGCGCAGATCAGCTGGAAATCCACCCGCCGGCTGGCGGTGCTGCCCAGGCGGCTCAGTTCGCGCGTCTCCAGCACCCGCAGTAGCCGCGCCTGCAGTGCCAGCGGCATGTCGCCGATCTCGTCCAGGAACAGGCTGCCGCCATCGGCCAGCTCGATCTTGCCCGGCATGCCGCCACGCCGCGCGCCGGTGTAGGCGCCTTCGACATGGCCGAACAGCTCGCCCTCGATCAGCGTTTCCGGTATCGCCGCGCAGTTCAGCGCCACCAGCGGGCCGGCGGCGCAGGTGCTGCGGCGGTGCAGGCAGTCCGCCGCCACTTCCTTGCCGCTGCCGGTCTCGCCCAGCAGCAGTACCGGCAAGCGGTTGGCGAGGGCGCGCAGCGCGGTTTCCAGCTGGCGCGGAATGGCGGCGTCGCCGAACTCCGGCAAGGCCTCCTGCCGTGGCGCGGCCGGGCGGCGCGCCGGCGGCGTGGAAAGCGCGGGCTGCGCCGGGCTGCCGGCGGAGGCGAACAGGCAGAGGCCGGAATGCAGGCGCAGCGGCACCGGGCCGCGGGCCTGGCGCAGCGCGTCCATACAGGCCTGGAAGCGGCCTTCGAAGAGGTCGCCGAAGTGCAGCGCGGCGCCCCGGCCATGCTCGCTGCCTTCGCCGCGCTCGCCGAGGAAGCGCCGCGCCTGCTCGTTCATGCCGAGGATCTCGCCGTCCGCGCCCAGGGCGACCAGCAGATCCTGGGCGTCTTCCGGGCGGCTGTCGTCCCACGACAGCTTGAGGGTGTGTGCCGCCGGCCGGGCGCGGAACAGCTCGCGCTCTATCGCCCGCGCGCACTGGCTTACCAGGGCGAGGGCGCCGAAATCCGCCCGCGGCGAATCGCGGGTGATGTCCACCACGCCGGCCAGGCTGCCGTCCGGCGCCAGGATGGGGGCGGCGGCGCAGTGGAACATGCGGGTGGCGGAGAAGAAGTGCTCCGGGCCGAACACCCGGATGGCGCGGCGCTCGCTCAGCGCACAGGACATGGCCGAGGTGCCGATGGCGCCTTCGGACAGATCCACACCCTGGCGGAAAGCCAGCCGCATCGGGTGGGCGCGGTCGTCCAGCGCGCCGCCGACCGACAGCGCATGGCCGGCCCCATCGGTCATCAGCACCGCGTAGCCGGCGCCGCTCACCGCCCGCGCCAGCTTGTCCAGCGGCCCGGCTGCGGCCTGCAGCAGCGGCTGGCCGCGCTCCAGCAGGCCGCGCAGCATGGCGCGGCCGACCGGCTCGAATTCCACCGGATCGCGCTCGCGGCGGTCGGCGGCGGTACAGCGCGTCCAGGAGCGGAAAATCGCCTCGTCTATCAGGTCGTCCGGCTTCAGCCCGTGTTCGAAATAGGCCTGACGGGCGACGATGGCTCTCTCTAGCGGGCTGGGGACAGGCGGGTTCATCTCGGTGACCTCGCGGCGGGGCGCAGGATGGCGCCCGAATCCAGAAGCCGTTTTTATACCTCCATTAACTGACTTACGGTATAGCCGGCCGCAAGCCGGCAGGAACACCGCGAGGGAAAAACCCCGCGGCAGCACCGGAGAGGGCGGCTGCCGCGGGGAAACGCGTCAATCGGGGCGCGGTGGGAAACCGGCTCAGAAGGGGTACTGGATGCCGCTGTCCATCACGCTGACCCACTGCGTCTGGCTGAAGGCCTCGAAGCTGGCCGGGCCGCCGAAGCGGCTGCCGTTGCCGGAGGCACCCATGCCGCCGAAGGGCACCTGGAATTCGTTGTTCACCGTCTGGTCGTTGATGTGCACCATGCCGGCCTTCAGCCGCGAGGCCAGCGCCAGCGCGCGCGGCACCGAGGCGCTGTGCACCGCGGCGGCGAGGCCGTAGTCGGAGCCATTCACCAGCGCCACCGCCTCGTCGTCGCTGTCGAACACGGTGATGGGCGCTACCGGGCCGAAGATTTCCTCCGTCCATGCCGGCATCGCCGGGGTGACGTCCGCCAGCACGGTGGCCGGGTAGAAGCGGCCGTCGCGCTGGCCGCCGGCCAGCAGCCGCGCGCCCTGCGCCACCGAGCGCGCCACCACTTCGGCCACCTTGTCGGCCTGGCGGTCGTTGATCAGCGGGCCCAGATGCACCGGCCCGGCAGCCGGGTCGCCCACCACCAGCCTGGCCGCCCGCGCCGCCAGCAGCTCGGCGTAGCGGCCGGCGACCTTGCGATGGACGAGGTGGCGGCCGGCCTGCATGCAGATCTGGCCCTGGTGCAGGAAGGCGCCCCAGGCGGCGCAGGAGGCGGCGGATTCCAGGTCGGCATCGTCCAGGATCACCATCGCGTTGTTGCCGCCCAGCTCCAGCGACACCTTCTTCAGCATGCGGCCGCAGGTTTCGCCGATCTGGCGGCCGACGGCGGTGGAGCCGGTGAAGGAGATCATCTTCACCGCCGGATGGCGCACCAGCGCCTCGCCGGTGGCCGGGCCGCCGGGCAGCACGTGCAGCACGCCGCGCGGCAGGCCGGCGGCCTCGAACAGCTCGGCCAGCAGCAGGCCGCCGCACACCGCGCTCTGCACATCCGGCTTGAGGATCACCGCGTTGCCCAGGGCCAGCGCCGGCAGCACCGAGCGCAGGCCGAGCAGGATGGGGAAGTTCCACGGCGCGATCACGCCGACCACGCCGATGGGCACCCGCTGCCAGTAGTTGCGCCGGCCGGGCATGGAGGAGGGAAAGATCTCGCCCACCGCCTGCATCGGCATGGCCGTCGCCATGTGCGCCTGCTCCACGCTGGCGTTCAGCTCCCACTCGGCCTTGGCCGGGATGGAGCCGCATTCGCGCACGTTCCAATGGTTGATGCGTTCGGCATCGGCCTGCAGCAGGCGGGCGAACTCGCGCAGGATGGCGGCGCGGCGGTCGAAGGGCAGCGCCGCCCAGGCCGGCTGGGCTTCGGCGGCGAGGCGGGCGGCGGCGTCCACATCGTCGGCATTGGCGGTGGCGAGCCGGCCCAGGCGCTGGCCGGTGGCGGGCTCGGTGACGGCGACGCTGTCGCCCCGGCCGGGCTGCCAGTCGCCGAGGAAGATGCGCTGTTCCCAGCGCGCTGCGGGGGTATCGGTCATGGTCGGTTCTCCTGGTCGGGCGGCGTTCAGCCTTGGGCGGCGGTGGGGTGGGCGGCGTTGATGTGGTCGGCGATGTAGCTGGCCAGCGCGTACACCGTTTCCGACGGGTTGTAGCCGATGGAGGTGGGCAGCAGACTGGCGTCGGCGATGTAGAGATTGCGCACGTCATGGGTTTCGCCGTGCGGATTCACCACCGTCTTCGCCGGGTCGGCACCCATGCGGCAGGTGCCCTGCGGGTGGAAGGAGGTATAGCGGTAGCGCGCCGGCTGGTTCTTCAGGCCGTCGATGACGCGGTCGATATCGGCCGGGCTTTCCATCACCAGCGCCTGCGAGCTGGGCAGGTGGATGCGCCGCGCGCCGGCGGCGAACAGCACCCTGGCGTTGGTCTTGAGGCCGGCCTTCATCGCCTCGAAGTCGGCGTCGTCCACCGCGTAGCGGATGTGCTTGGCGCCGTCCTTCCAGCTCACCTCGCCGACGTTCTTGTCGTGGATCAGGGTGATGAGGCGCAGGGTGTTGCGGTAGCGGCTCATGTAGGAGACGTAGGGCTTGCCGGTGCCGGGCTCGACCTGGAAGCTGGCTTCCACCGGGTCCTGCACCGCGTTGAGCAGCAGGTAGCCGCCTTCTTCTGGCAGGGTGTACTTGTCCACGTAGAGCGAGTGGGTGGCGCCATGGAAGTCGTCCACCGTGTCGTCGAACTCGGCGGTGAGCGACAGCGTGGGGTGGCAGGCGAAGTTCTTGCCGACCTGGCCGCTGCTGTTGGCGAGTTGGCTCTTCTGCAGCAGCAGCGGCGTCTGCACCGGCCCGGCGGCGAGGATGACGATGGGCGCATCCACCCGCAGGTCCGCCTTCTTGCGGCCGCTCGCCGGGTCCACCACCTCCGCCTCGATGCCGCGGGCGACGCCGCCTTCGGCCAGCACCCGGGTGGCGCGGGTGTCGGCGTAGATGCGGGCGCCGTGGGCCGCCGCCCAGGGCAGGTAGGTGACCAGCATGGATTGCTTGCGGTCGGACACGCAGCCGGCGAAGCAGAAGCCGGTGAGGCCGCAATCCTTCACGTTGCGCCTGGCGATGCCGGCGGGGATGCCCAGCTTCTGCAGCCCGCCGTTGATCATCTCCGCGCCTATGCTGGTTTCGTGGGGGCCGTTCTGGCGGATCTTGAGATTGGCCTCCACCTTGTCGAAGTAGGGCGCCATCACCGCCGGGCTGAGGTTGGAGAGGCCGAACTCCCGCGCCCACAGCTCCAGATAGTAGTCCGGCGTGCGGAAACAGAGCGCCGCGTTCACCACGGTGGAGCCGCCCACGCAGGCGCCCTGCAGGATGCTGATGTCGCCGTCGGCATTGGATTGGCCGCCGTGGTCCTGGTACAGCGTGCCCATGGCGATGGCCATCATCTCGGTGAATTTCTCCGACGGCACGTAGGGGCCGGCTTCCAGCACCACCACCGATTTGCCCTGGGCCGCCAGTTCGTAGGCGGTGATGGCGCCGCCGGCGCCGGAGCCGACGATCACCGCGTCGGCCTTGAGGTGCAGCTTGCGCTGCCTGATGTCCGCCGCCTGGGTGAGCTTGAGGCCGTGGGGCGGCACGATTGCGATCTTCTTCCGGGTCATCTGGGTTCTCTCGCGGGTCATTGGGGCAGCGGCCGGGCGGCCTGCGGCAGGGGCGCGTTGCCGAGGGATTCCAGCCCCCACTTGCGCGTCACCGGGCCGTCGTAGCCCAGCGGCGCCCAGGTCGGCGGGTTGGCCCAGTAGGCGAGGCCGACCAGCTTCTTCAGCCCCATCGCCAGCGCCCGCTGCGGCACCTCGGGCGAATCCGCCCATTCGTCGCAGAAGCGCGCCGCCTCGGTATCGCCCAGCGCGCTGAAGCGCTTGCCGTAGCGCGCCTGCGGGCCGTCGTCGAAGTAGCGCACGCCGCCCTTGAGCCCTTGCAGGATGTGCGGCGCCATGGTCGCCAGCAGGGCGGCGTCCAGCGTCTGCATCACCGGGATCTGCGCGGTGGGCACCAGCGCGCTTCCGCCGGTGGGCAGCATCACCGCCAGCAGGCGCTGGAATACCGCGTGTTCGTCCGCGCTCATCACCTTGATGCCCTCCGGCAGCGCGGCCTGGGCGGCGCCGGGGGCGAGCAGGCCGGCACCGGCGGCGGCGCCGGCCGCGGCCAGGCCGAAGCGCAGGAAGGCGCGCCTGTCCATGCGCTGTATCTGCGCCAACGCCTGCAGCGTGTGCGGATGCAGGCTGGCGGAAGTGGGTTCGGGCATTGTCTTGTCTCCTGTTGTGGTCGGTCTGGTCGGTGCCGGGGGAATCGCCCTCGCCGCCTGCCGGCCGTCTCGTGGGGAACGGCCGGGCGGGAGCGGCCGCTCGCTCCCGCGCCTGGGTGCGGCCCTGGCGGGCCGCGCCTCAGAACACCTTCAGCAGCCGCAGGTTGAAGCGGCTGGATTCACGCGCGCCGTTCTCCACCCGCAGCGCCTGGCCGTACTGCGCCTGCAGCTGCACGGTGGGGGCGACGAAGGTGGCGAAGGTGAGCAGCCAGCGGTCGTTGCGCAGGCGGTCGTCCTGGCGCACGCCGTCCAGCTTCGTCTCGCCGCCGTAGTCGCGGTAGTAGGAGACGGCGGCGTGGGTGGCGGGGGAGAAGAGGTAGCGCAGGTGGGCCTGCAGGCCGTAGCTGGGGTCCTGCTTACGCTTCATGCCGAGGAAGTCGTCGTTCTCGCCATACACCGCGTACTCGCCGATCAGGTCCAGCATGAAACTGGCCGGCAGCGCGGTGACGTAGCCGGCCTGGAAAATGCCCTTCCAGCGGTTCTCGCCGACGTTCACCGGGCCCTTGTCGTCGTCATAGCTGCCGACCGGGATGGAGACGAAGGCCGACAGGCCCAGCCAGCGCTTCTCCTCGGCCTGGTTCACCAGCCACAGCGTGCCGCCGACCAGCGGGTCGCCGACGCCGCTGGCGGAGGTGGAGGAGAGGCCGGCGAAAGGCGTCTTCAGCCGCACGGTGCCGAAGGGCAGGATGAGCTGCGGGTCGATCACGTAGTCGCCCAGCCTGGCGTAATGCACCCAGCGCAGCAGGCCGATGTCGGTCTCCAGGCGGAAGCGGCCGGGCAGCTTGTCGCCGCCGGCGTAGTAGGCGTCGCGCTCGGTGTGCTGCAGGTAGAGGATGCCGAGGTCGGTGCCCGGCGGCAGCGCCGCGTAGTCGCCGGGGTCGGTGGCGATTTCCGCCGCGCCGGCGCCGCCGGCAAGCAGGCCCAGGCTGGCGAGCAGGGCAAGGGTCAGGGATGCGGGGCGCGAACGCCCCCGGACGCAGCAGGATGACCTGTGCATGGGTGGAGTCTCCTCGTTGTTTTGGCTTTGCGGGTACCGTCTGCGCGGCCCCGTGCCATGCATGGCAAGGAGTGTTCCAGCCCCGTTCTCCGCCGCGAGTAGAGGCGGTTTCCCTTTTCTGATCAGCGGCTTGTGGCGAAGGCAGCGGCCGCCCGCTGGACGCAGGGCCGTCTCAGCCGTCTCCGGCTGAGACGATCGGTCTCAATTCGAGACCAGCGCGCCACCACCGGCGGGCCGCCTCTTCCGCTCGCGCCAGCGCAGCCGGCAAGGCCCGGCCGCCGCACCCCTCAGTTGGAGCCGCCGCCCGTCAGCCGCCGCGCCCAGCGCTCCACCAGTTCCTCGTCCTGGCTCGCCGGGTGGTGGCGCAGGCCGAGGTGCAGGTATTCGTGGGCCAGGGTGATGCGGTCCTCCACCGTCTGCAGCTCGCGCACATGGATGCGGCCGCGGTCCAGCTCGGAGAAGGGCGTGCCCCAGGCCAGCCGGCACACCAGCGGCGGCGAGGACGGTGGGCGGAAGCCGGGCAGCTCGGAGAGCTGGCGGTGCCATTGCGGCGCCTGCGCCTGCAGCCAGCGCTCCGCCTGCTCCAGGCGCTCGCAGGGCAGGCCGGCGGGATCGCGGCTGGCGGCAAGGTCGGCGGCGGGGAAAGCCCGCCGCAGGATGGCATCCCACGGCGTGCCGGCGCGGCCGGCGGCCTGGGCCTCGCGCCACACCAGGCGGTCCGGCCCCGGCGTGTCCAGGTGGTAGCCGACCGGCGCGCCGCGCAACACCAGATCGGTGGTGAAGGCCGCCACCGCCAGCGCCGCCGCCGACGGCGGATTGGCCGACACCCGCTGGCTGCGGCTGCTGTCGGCGATGGCCAGGCAGTTACCCTCGCGCCGCGCCTCGTTGAACAGGTAGCTGCGTATCACCACCGCCAGCGCGCGCGCCGCCTCGGTGTCGCTGGCGTCGGCCTCGCGGTCCAGCACGCGGGCGACGTATTCATCCACGCCGAAACGGCCGGAGACCTCCGGCCGGCCGTCCCGCTGCGCCAGCCGCATCTGGCCGCTGGCGAGGAAGGGCAGGGCGACGCCGTTGTCGAACACCGCCACATGGCGGCCGCGCAGCGGGCCGGGCCGCGCCGCCTTGCCGCCAGGCAGTTCCACCCGCGCCAGCGGATAGCGGCTGAAGAACGCCACCTCCACGCAACCGGGCGCCAGCGCCGCCTCACCCTGCGGCAAGGCCGCCGCCAGCGTGGCGCCGTGGCGCGCCAGCACCTGCTGGCCGGTGCCGCTGCCGGCGAACCACAGCGGCGTGCCATCCACCAGCCAGCCGGCGCCGCCGCCGTAGCGCTCCCGCGTGCCGGGGCGGAACCAGGAGAAGGTCTTGATGCGCAGCCGCCCACCCAGCTCGCGCACCGCGCCGGCCTCGCCGCCGGGGCCGAAGGCGCGCGCCAGCAGCACCTGCGCCGCCTGCTCCCGCGCCCGCGCCGGCACCGCCTCCAGCGCGAAGATGAGTTCCGCCGGGCTCACCAGCGTCTCCGGCCGCATCGCCGCCAGCTCCGCCAGCCAGGGCGCGCCGGGCGCCCGCGCGGTCCAGAAATCATGCCAGCCGGCGGCCTGCAGCCCCAGCCGCGCCGGCTCGAAGAACAGCCCGCAGGAGGACACCAGCGCCGCGTCCCGGCCGATGGCGCCGCCGCGCTCGCAGCAGTAGTGCTCTTCCTCGCGCAGTCGGCGGCTGGCCGCGTCGTTGCCGGCACCGGCGCGGCAGATGTAATCCGGCGCCGCGCCGCCGCTCTCCGCCAGCCAGGCGAACACGAAGAGCTTCCACAGGCTGCCCAGCGGCACCCGGGCCGCCACCGCCTCCCCGTCCAGCGGCTGGCCGTCGGCCGCATAGGCGCGCGTCACCAGCTCGCCGGAGAGCGGATCGCGGTAGGCCAGCTCCAGCGCCGGCGCGGCCGCGGCCAGCGAGGCGGCGAGCAGCAACGCGGCGGGCAACAGGCGGAGCAGACGGAGAACAGCGCTCATGGAGACACAGGCAGCAATGCCCGGCGGAATGCGGAACCGGCCGCATGATGTGCGCCCCGCCAGGGGCTGTCCACCGCGGCGGCGGGTGCGGTGAATGCGGCATATGCGGAGCCGGCGCGGCCTGCCCGCAACGAGCGCCCTTGACAGGCCCCGGCGCGCGGGCGCCAAATCGAGGCCGTCAGCGGATAGACCGCCGACATTTGCCAACGGAGCGTTGGCACCACGATAAGGAGCTTATCGTCATGCAGCCGTACGACCTGCTCGTGTTCATCGGGCGCTTCCAGCCTTTCCATCTCGGCCACCTGGCCGTCGTCCGCAAGGGCCTGGCATCCAGCCGCCGCGTGCTGGTGCTCGCCGGCTCCGCCGACCGCCCACGCAACATCCGCGACCCCTTCACCGCCGCAGAACGCGCGGAAACCATACTCGCCAGCCTGTCGGCCGAAGAGCGCCAGCGCGTGGCCGTGGTGCCGCTGCGCGACGCCATGTACAACGACCCGGTGTGGATACGCAATGTGCAGGCGGCGGTGTTCGCCCACCTCGCCGCCGTCTTTCCCGGCGATGCGGTGGAGCGCCTGCGCCTCGGCCTCGTCGGCCACAGCAAGGACAACAGCTCCTACTACCTGCGGCTGTTCCCGCACTGGGGCGCGGTGAATACCGACAACCACCAGGGCATAGGCGCCACCGAGCTGCGCGAGCTGTACTTCTCGGCGGACTTCGACGGTGCTGCCGCGTCGCCCGAGGTGGTGCGCCTCTTCGCCGAGCGCCTGCCGCCGGCCACGCTGGCCTTCCTGCAGCGCTTCGCCACCACGCCGGCTTACCGCGAGCTGAAGGCGGAGCAGGATTTCGTCGCCCGCTACCGGGCGCAGTTCAGCGACCTGAAATACCCGCCCAGCTTCAACACCGCCGACGCGGTGGTGGTGCAGAGCGGCCATGTGCTGCTGGTACGCCGCGGCGCGCGGCCGGGGCTGGGCCAGCTGGCGCTGCCCGGCGGTTTCATCCACCCCGCCGAAACCGCGCTGGACGCCTGCCTGCGCGAGCTGCGCGAGGAAACCCGGCTCAAGGTGCCGGAGCCGGTGCTGCGCGGCTCGCTCAGCGGCAAGGACCTGTTCGATGATCCTTTCCGCTCCACCCGCGGTCGTACCTTCACCACCGCCTTCCGCTTCGACCTGCGGCCGGACACCGAGCTGCCCAGGGTGAAAGGCGGCGACGATGCCCGCGAAGCCTTCTGGCTGCCGCTGGCGCGGGTGAATCCGCAAGAGATGTTCGAGGACCACTACTTCATCCTGCAGAAGATGGTCGGCCTGTAAGCACACAGGCCAGCTTCCCCCGCCGGGATAGACCCGGCGGCCTTCAACCCCGTAGAGGAGTTCTACGATGAGCACCCAGAACCTGATTCTCAACACCGACAGCTACAAGCTCAGCCACTACCTGCAGTACCCGCCGGGCACCGAGTTCGTCAGCAGCTACATCGAATCCCGCGGTGGCGAGCTCGACGACGTGCTGTTCTTCGGCCTGCAGGCCTTCCTCAAGGCCTACCTCGCCCGGCCGCTCACCAGCGCCGACGTGGACGAGGCGGAAGCGGTGGCGCAGGCCCACGTCGGCCTCTTCAACCGCGCCGGCTGGGAGCGCCTGCTGCAGAAACACGGCGGCCGCCTGCCGGTGGAAATCGAGGCCCTGGCCGAAGGGACGGTGCTGGGCACCCACATTCCGCTGCTGCAGCTGCGCAATACCGACGCCGAGTTCTTCTGGCTGCCCAGCTACCTGGAAACCGCGCTGCTGCGCGCGGTGTGGTACCCGACCACGGTGGCCAGCCTGAGCTTCGCCTGCAAACGCATCCTGCGCGCCTACCTGGACGAGACCGCCGACGACCCGGACGCGGTCCTGCCCTTCCAGCTGCACGACTTCGGCGCCCGTGGCGCCTCCACCGAGGAAGCCGCCGGCCTGGGCGGCGCCGCCCACCTGCTCAACTTCCTCGGCACCGACACCGTGTCCGCGCTGCTGGTCGCCCGCCGCTACTACGGCGAAGCCATGGCCGGCTTCAGCATCCCGGCCAGCGAGCACAGCACCATGACCGCCTGGGGCCGCGCCGGCGAGGCCGATGCCTACCGCAACGTCATCCAGCGCTTCGCCGGCCCGGGCAAGATCGTCGCCTTCGTGGTGGACAGCTACGACCTGTGGAACGCGGTGGACAACATCGTCGGCGCCGAGCTGCGGCCGCTGATAGAGCACAGCGGCGGCCGCATCGTCATCCGCCCGGACAGCGGCGATCCGGAGCAGGTGCTGCCCGAGCTGATAGAGCGGCTGATGGCGCGCTTCGGCTTCCACACCAACGCCAAGGGCTACCGGGTGCTGCCCGACTTCCTCCGGGTGATCCAGGGCGACGGCGTGCATCTGGGCAGCCTGCCCGGCATCCTCTCCACGCTGAAGGCGCGCGGGCTGTCCACCGAAAACAGCGCCTTCGGCATGGGCGGCGGCCTGCTGCAGCGGGTGAACCGCGACACCATGCGCTGGGCGATGAAGGCCAGCGAGGCGGTGATCAACGGCCGGCCGCGGGAGATCTACAAGGATCCGGTGACCGATCCCGGCAAGCGCAGCAAATCCGGCCGCTGGGCGGTGGTGGCCGGTGCGGACGGCTGCGAGGCGGTGAGGGTGGAAGCCCTGGCCGGCCGCGCCAACCTGCTGCGCCCGGTGTTCCGCGACGGCGAGCTACTGGTGGACGACAGCTTCGCCGACATCCGCGCCCGCGCGGCCGAAGGGCTGGCGGCCAGCCTGGCGCGCAGGCGGCCGCCCGCGGTCTGAAGGGGTTGAACCACGCCTCATCCGCCGCCGGATAACGCACCGTCCGGCGGCGGTTCTCCTTGCCCGGCTCAGCCCTGCGCGAAGGCGGCGTACAGCGCGCCGCTGTAGTGGTCCAGCAGCATCGCCAGGCCGTAGAGCGCCGCGCCCAGCAGCGCCGAGCCGACGATGGCGCCGCGCTGGTAGCCCAGGTAGGCGATCCACTCCAGCGCGAACAGGCAGAAGAAGCCCATCAGGATCACGCTGATCACGCTGACGTCGAGCATGAAGAAGCCCACGCTGGCGAGCACGAACAGCAGGATGAACAGCGGCGTGCACACCAGCCGCATGCGCCGCTCATCGCTCCAGGGCGAGGTCGCCAGCAGCAGCGCGGTACCCAGCGCCAGCGAGCCGTAGTACTCCAGGCCGGCGGCGAAGTAGTGCGCCTGCGCCGGCAGATGGCCGCCGAGCTGCAGGCCGACGTAGCTGCCCAGCACCAGCAGATGGCCGACGATGGCCGCGCCCAGGTCGTTGCGCCCCAGCATCAGCAGCAGCGTGCCCTGGCCGTAGTACAGCGTGAAGGAGAGCAAGCCCGACAGGCAGGCGGCGGCGAGGAAACCCAGGATGGCGCTCTGGTGCAGCACCGCCAGGCCACCGGTATAGAGCAGCCCGAGCAGGCACAGCAGCTGGACGAAGCGCTGGGTGGGCAGCCGCGCCACGAAGCCGAACAGCTTGTGGGTCACCGCCGGGTAGGCCTTCATCATCCAGTACAGCACCATGGGCAGGATGAAGCTGCAGGCCAGCGCGATGTAATAGGTGTGCCTCACCGAGATCGCCGCCGGCTGCAGCAGGCCCAGCAGCGTGGGCGCCAGCAGGATGAGCTGGTAGCAGATCTGCGGCACCGCGGCGAACAACTTCCAGGCGCCGGCGATCAACCGCCCCAGCGTGCGGGCGAAGGCCAGCAGCAACAGCGCCACCGCGATCAGCTTGATGAAGTGCGACCAGGTGAAATAGCGCTCCCAGAAGGAGGGCTCGGCCGCGGCTAGCTCATCGGTTTGCTCATCGGCTGGCCCAGCGCCCTGCACGGCGGCGGGGCGGGGCGCTTCGTCCGCGTATGGCGCGGGCTGGCTTCCGGCGCCCTCGAAGTAGTGCCGGCGTATCGCCTCCGCCCTGGCCGCGTCGATGAAGCCGTCGCGCTCCAGCTCGCCGACGAAGGTCTGCCGCGCGAGGTCCTGGCGCAATTGCTCGGCGGTCGCGCCGGCATCCTGCTGCGCCCAGGCTGGCGCGAGCGCCAGCGATATCCACAACCCGAACAGGCAGGCGAGTCTTCTCATCGGGGGATGATCCTTGTTGTTTGTGTTCTGGCGCCGGGCGGCCAGAAGAAGGCCCGCCGACTCGGGGTGGCGGGCTTCAGGCTGCAAGCGCGGGCGGCCGGCAGCAGTAGCGCCGGCGGGGAAAAGAAGGCGGCCGCCTCAGGACGGCGGCGTGCCGCGCCAGCGGCGGATGCTGCGCTGGAAGAACAGGCTGTTGGGTACCTGCAGCACCGTGTCCTGGCCGTCGGGCAGGCTCTCCTGCAGCGTGGTGTAGATGAGGTTGATGTCCACCACCTGGCCCTTCAGCCCCGGCTTCTCGCCGTTCTCCAGCAGCTCCACCTGGTCGTAGAGGCGGAAGGGGCGGATGGTGAAGATGAGTAGCGTGCAGAAGATGTTGGAGAGCACGCTCCAGGCGGCGAAGAAGGCCACCGCCGCCACCGCGGCGAAGCCGGTGAAGGCGGTCCACAGCACGGTGCCGGAAACGCCGAAGCGGTCCAGGATGAGCAGCAGCGCGCTGGAGTAGATGACGAAGCTGGTCAGCCGGCGCGAGCCGATCACCAGCTCAGGCGGCAGGCTGTAGCGCTCGCCGATGCGGCGCACCAGCCGGCGCAGCACCAGGCGCAGCAGCCAGGCGGCGAGCACGATCAGGGCGATCTGGGTGGCCAGTTCGATGACGTCCAGCCAGGGGTGTGCCCACAAGGGGATGATCTGTTTCATTGGCAAGGGGGCAGCGCCGGACTCGGCGGCGCTTCATCTGGAAAACGGCGCGGGCATTGTAGAACAGCCGCGGGCGAGGCCGCCCTCGCGGCCCGGCTGTGTTCCGCCCAGCTCACAGCGCCGCGGCTTCGGCCTGGGCGCGGGCCTGCGGGCTGTCGCTGTGCTGCGCCTCCTTCAGCCGCGTCAGCAGCGCATGCAGCATCTCGGACGACAGGCCGTGCAGCACCAGCCGGTAGCCGGCGCGCAGGGTGCTCATCGGCACCAGCGGATGCTTGTTGTTGAGCAGGATGAGGTGCTGCGGCGCGCCCAGGATGGTGGCGGCGTAGAGGCCTATGGTCTCGTCCAGCTGCAGCGAGTTGGCGGCGCGCCAGAAGTCGTTGTCGGTGAGGAAGAACTGGAAGATGGGGGTGAAGCACTCGATGGCGGTTTGCAGGTCGATGACGTTGAGCGGACCGCGCGGCATGTCCTCCAGCCGCACGGCGGGCTCCTGGATCATGCTGAAGTCCGGCTCGGCCACCGGCGCCAGCACCTCGCCGTGCTCGCGCAGCGCCTGGTTGAGGCGGATCACCAGGTTGAACAGGTTGATGTCGTGCTTGACGAAGAGATCGTCCTTCAGCTCGTCCAGCGCCACCGGCGTCAGCGGCGTGGTTTCCACCGGCACCGGCGAGTTGCGGGCGATGAAGGCGAGGATCTGCGCGCCAAGGTGGAAGTGGCGCATCACCAGCCAGTTGGCCTCCGGCGCCACCAGCCGCTTCATGCCTTCGGCCAGTAGCCAGTGCAGGGTGCGCGAAGCCGACCAGCGCTTGGGCATCACCATCTTCACGATCTGGATCAGCACGATGAAGGCGCGCGCCAGCGGCCGGATGATGGGCAGCAGGTACTGGCGCGAGGCGGAGCTGGAATCCACCAGCCAGGCTTCCTTCACCGCGTCCGGCAGCGGCGTGCTGCGGTCCAGGTAGAGCGCCAGCCAGGGGTTGGGGTCCTTGGGATCGTGGCCGGCGGCGAGGAAATCGGGCTGCTGGCTCATTGCGCATCCTCCAGGATGTGCTGGAACTGCATGAGGTAGAGCTGGGCGGTGCGGCGTGCGGTGGCGACCATGCGCGCGCCGGCGGCCGGCTCCACCGCCAGCGCCAGTTCCACCGCCGCCAGCCAGCGCTGCAGGTGGTTCTGGTCGTTGTGGCCGTGGTATTCAAGGAAGCGGAAGGCGGCCGGCGGCAGGTCCAGCTGCTGGCGCAGCAAGGGCAGCAGCGCCGGCACGATGCGCTGGCCGGTGCCCTCGATGATGTAGATGGCGCCCAGCAGCCCCAGCGGGTTCTCGCTGCCGGCGAGCGCATGCAGGTAGGCGTTGAGCGCCTCGCCGCCGGGGTTGCGCCGCAGCGCCTCCAGCGGCTCGCTGCCGCCGGCGGCCACGTAGTCCTGGTAGAGGATGTGGAAATCCTCCTGCTCCTCGCCGGCGTGCAGTTCCACCAGCTCGCCGAGCGCGGCGAAAGGCGTGCTGAGCGAGGCCACCGCCTCGCGCATCCACTTGCTGCCCTCGCGCACCTGCGGCACCCATTGGGCGGTCCAGCTGCGGTAGTCCGCCACCGTGAAGCGGCCGGCGACCAGCTTGTGCACCACCGGCGAGCGCCACACCTCGGAGCGGTAGTCGTGCCAGATGCCGGCCAGCGAGGTGAGCAGGCCGCGCAGGTGCCCGGGAGCGGATTCGGGATCGTGCGGCGCGGCCGGCAGGGGATCGGAGGACTGCGCCTGAAGCTGGGTCTGCGCCAGCGGCACCAGGCGCTGGCGCGGGATTTCCGCGTCCTCCACCTCGATCAGCATGTAGGCGGCGCTGATGCGGCCGGATTCCGGGATGAAGCAGAGGATCTTCTGCCCCGGCCGCAGCGTGTGCGTTTCCAGGAATTCCGCCAGCATCACGAAGATGGAGGCGGCGCCGGTATTGCCGCGGATGGCGAGGTTGCTGAACCAGCGCTCGCGCGGAATCGACAGCCCGGCCTTGTCCAGCAGTTCTTCCACCACCGGCACGAAGCGCTCGGAGGAGTAATGGCAGAGGAAGTGATCCACCTCTTCCGACCTCACCCAGCCCTCGCGCACCAGCTTCACGTATTCATGGATGGAGACGTCGAACAGGTGCGGCAGCAGGCGGATGTCCTGGCGCAGGGAGAGCGCGCCCTCGGCCTCCGCCTCGGAAGACGAGGGGTAGTCGAGGAAGGAGGTGGCGCGGTCCTGCGACAGGCCGAGCTGCATGCACACCGGGTAGTCACCGGCGAAGCTGCGCTGGTGTATCCACTTCAGCTTCAGCCGCAGGCCGCCGCGGCCGCTGGGGCGGCGGGTGAGCAGCATGGCGCCGGCGCCGTCGGACAGCATCCAGCGCAGAAAGTGGGAATCGAAGTCGGCCTCGTAGCCGCGCGGGGCGAAGCGGCTGCGCTTGAACATGCGCGAGGGCATGTCGGCGGCGGCGGCCAGCGCCATGCCGTGCTCGCCCAGCTCTACCGCCTGGGCGGCATGCTTCAGCGCCAGCACGCCGGAGGCGCAGATGCCCTGGCTGGAGAGGGTTTCCATCGGCGGCGCGCCCAGCTCGCCGTGGATCATGTTGGCGAAGCCGGGCATCAGCGCATCGCCGCCGCAGGCGCCGACGGCGAGCAGCCCGGCATCGGCGATGGAGTGCTTGCCGCGCGCCAGGCAGTCGCGGATGGCAGCGGCGGCAAGCTCGGTGTGGGACATCGTGGTGCGGCCCTCGGCGTCGATGGCGTAGTGCCGGCTGCGGATGCCGTTGTCCGCCAGGATGCGGTCCTTGATGCGCCCGGACATGCGGTTGAGCGGCGCGATGTAGGCATCCATCTGCTCGTTGTCCACCGGCGGTCCGGGCAGGTGGTAGCCGGCGGCCTCGATATAGACATGGTCGAAACGGGTGGGCATCAGCGGATCTCCGTGGGGTCCATCAGCGGCCGGCTGCGCCAGCGCGGGAAGAAGGGGCCAAGCAGGAAGGTACGGAACATGTAGGGCAGCAGCCCGCCGGCGTTGAGGCGTGGATGCACCTCGTCGCGGTAGCGCGCATGCAGCTTCGTCAGCTCGGACCAGTGCGCGCGCGGATGCTCGTGGTGCGCGGTGTGGAGGCCGATGTTGAACAGCAGCGGATTCACCCAGCCCTCGAAGTTGCGCGCGTAGTCGATGCGGGAAGCGCCGTCGGCATGGGCGTGCTGCAGGTAGTTGGTGGCCAGCAGCCAGTGCAGGCCGTGCAGCTGCGGCAGCAGCACCAGCAACAGCCACTTCTCCAGGTCCAGCCAGGCCAGCCCGCCCCACAGCGCCAGCACCGCCAGGTACTGGTAGAGCGCATGCCGCCAGGCGCCGGAGCCGCGCCGGTACTGGCGCAGCAGCCAGCGCCAGAACAGCGGGTAGAGCACCGCCACCGCCTGCAGCGGATGGATCAGGTAGCCCCACAGGTGGTTGGTGTCGCCGCCGAAGCGGTAGGTGCGCGCCACATCCTTCGGGCCGTGCCGGTAGCGGTGGTGATTGGCGACGTGGGCGGGGTAGAACACATAGGTGGGATGGCCCTGCAGCAGGCTCAGCCACAGGTCGGTCGCCCGGTTCAGATGCTTGTTGCGCCACATCCGGCGGTGGGTGTGGTTGTGGTGGATCACGCCGATGCCCAGCGTCAGGAACAGCATCGCCGCATACAGCGGCAGCGAGAGGCCATGCACCCACTGCCAGGCCGCCAGCGCAGGCAGCGCGGCCATGTAGGCCAGGCTGTGCACATCCCGCCGGTTAACCAGCATCGGCCAGGCGGCGGTTCAGATCGCGGGCGATGCGGCCCTCGGCCGCATCCGGCGGCAGCGCGGTGCCGCACAGGCGATCCATGAAGGGGAACATGAAGCCGTAATTGCCGGTGAAGCAGGCGTGGTGCAGATGGTGGCGGCGGGCGCCGTTGAGCCACCAGCGGTCGCGGTGGAAATCCGGCAGGAAGTCGTAGTTGGAATGGCCGATGCAGTTGAACAGCAGGCTGAACAGCGGCACCGAGAACAGCGCAGCGAAGCTGAAATCGTGCACCACCATCGGCAGCAGGATCACATTGCCCAGCATCACCGCCTCCACCGGATGGAAGGAATAAGTGGCCCAGGCGGTGGTCACCACCGAGCGGTGATGCGGATTGTGGAAACGGCGCAGCCAGCGGGTGTGCAACAGCCAGTGGTTGGCATAGAAATGCACCTCGTTCCACACCACCAGCACCAGGATCTCCAGCACCACCCGCCACCACGACGGATCCACCGCCAGCCGCGCCCAGCCCAGCTGCAGCAGCCCCCACGGAAACACCATGCCGGCACCGAACAGCAGTGCCGAACAGATGGACAGCCCGATCTCCCGCTTCAACTGCCCCGCCGCCACCGGCCGCGGGTCCAGCCGCCCGCCATGGCCCAGCGCCGGCATCAGCCAGCGCGTCAGCACGGTGGTGACAGCACCGAACAGGAAATAGATGCCACCGAAGAAGCACCACCCCGCCAGGATGATTTCGTACCAGCGGGCAGTGAGGACAAAGTTCTGGATCGTCGACAAGACGGTACGCGGCAGGACGCCGGCAAGCGCTTCGGGGCGCCCACTTTATTCCAAACAGGCGAAAGACAGGAAGCCGGTGGAATACGCGGCAGCGGCGCGAAAGGAGAAGCGCCCCGGCGCCGCCGCTGGAACCACGACGCGGCGGGAACAGCCGCCATGCGTTCCCCGCCGCTTGCTGCAGACGATGTTCAGGCCAGGCCGGCGGTCGGAAGCCGCTGGCGGCGGCCCATCACCATCAAGGCCACGAAACCCGGCAGCAGGCAGAACAAGGTGCCCGGAGCCGGCACGCTGTTGATTCCCACCGCCTGGGCAACCACCGAGAAACGGAAGAATTCGTAGTAATTCAATGGCTCTTTTCCTTCCAACCTCAGCGTGTCGCCATCAAGGAAGCCAATGTAGGTGGACGTCAAGAAGGGGTTAGTTGCGCAATAGCCGGTAGAAAAGCGGCAGAAATGGGGACCGCTGAAGCCATCCGGATCAACATATGCCGACACCAATGGAAAAAGGAAATCCAGTAATTCGGCTCCATTGGAATCCACGTTCACCGGTGTGATGACTACGGTTTCGACCCAGGCACCCTGTATCTCCCATCTCCGCCATTGGTAATCCAGCGTGCCGGACAAGCTGAAGGTCTGTGGTGAAGGCAGTTCCGGGCATTCTCCATTGACATCGCAGATAAGGATGTCACTCGGCACAAAAGTCACCGAACTCCGGCTGGGATCAATGTTGAACAACAGCGCATGCGCATTCACAGACGCGGTCAACATGACCACCAGCGCCAACAGGCTGCGCAACTGACGAAAGACCAATTTCATCGCAGGGCTCCGCTTCGATATGGATGGGGGAAAACCAGCGCCGGAGTATCCGAACCGCGGCGCGGCCACTATCGAAGCAAGTTGCGAACCCTTTATGAATATTCCAATGAAGTTAATCGAATGGCGATCAAGGCAGCTTGATCAGCTCGACGCGTTGTCAGGCGTACCGACACCGTCACATGTTCCGCATGGTGTCGGTAGCCGATAGTCCAATCGGCTTATGCCAGCCTGACTCGATCAGGCAGCCCTCACTCCTGCTCCTCTACGCGGACCGAAAGAATTGAGAGCGAGCAAAGAGACCAGGGCAATGCCAAGGCAGGCCAGGGTTCCAGGGGCCGGTACGTTCACCGCCTGTGCGTAGATCGAGTAACTGAAGCGAGTCATGGACGTCAGCGAAAATGTCCCGGCCAGGATCAGCTGATCGCCGTCGAGTGCTCCGGAGTAGGAGGGAATCGGCTTTCCCGTCTCATCAATGTAAGCAATGCATAGATCGGTGAAAAGACAGCCCTCGATCCCCCTGATATTCCCGTTCCGTATATTTCCCGGGAAAGACGGAAAAACGAAACCCAGCAAATCAGCGCCATCGAGATCGACATCCACTGCACTGAAAACAATGCTCCTCAATCCCTCGTAATACGAAGGCGACAAGGAAGGCAACCAAGGAAGAGACATCGAGAACGGATCCAGAGCTTCCTGGGAAGCAGAGAATGTTCCCGAGATGGAGAAGGACTTGGGTTCGGGAGGGCTGGTGCAGTTTCCGTCCCAGTCGCATATGGTGAAGCCGCCATAGATAAGCTGCAGCGAGCTTTTCGCCGGATCAATGCTGAACAGCATCGCATGCGCATTGCCGGTCAGAAGCAGGATGGATAGCAGCACAACAAGGCGGCGCCAGACCGGCGCAAACAGATTCATCAATCGATTTTTCATACCAGGCTATGACGTATCAAAGTAAAGGGTTGAACGAACATGGCTCTCGGTTGAAGCAAGTGCTGAGCCCTTGATGGGCTTTTATTTGGAATCAATATCCTGAGATCTTTCCCCAGGCGCGCGATTGCCCTGCTGTGTGCGGAAACGGCAGACAGCAGGGCAGCCTTGTCGGAAACGGGACGGCCCTGAATCAGTCCCTTCGCACTTGCGAAGAACCGGGCCTTGCGGCCCGATTCCTCACTTCACCACCCACACCACCGCCTCGCCGGCGTTCGCCAGCGCCTTCTGTTCCGGCTGGTACATGCGGTAGTAGCGCGCCGGCGGCAGGGCGAAGCGGCCGGGTTGGGCGACGCGCAGCAGGTGGCGGACGGTGACGGTGCCTTCCAGGCGGTCCACCGGCACGCCGTAGCGGTCGCGTTGTTCTTCGGCGCGGGCGCGTCCCAGCGGTTGGGGCTCGGGCCCCTCGCCGGTCAGGGCGATACCCCAGGTGCCGCGCTCCACGTTGGCTCCTGGCGGCAGCGGGACTTCGACCAGGCCGTGGCGGTGGGTGGCGTCCGACTTCAGCATGATCTCGTCCAGGTAGAGCTCCTGCACCGACAGGCCATCCTCGGGTTTCACCAGCGTGCGGGTGTAGCCCTTGCCGTCCTCGTCGCGGGTGAGGCGGTAGAGATGGCGTTCGACGGTGACCGGTAGTTTGCCGGGGCCGGCATCTTCGGTGGCTTCGTAGCGCACCAGCGCGGTCAGCGGCGGGGCGTCGGCGGCGCGGCCTTCCAGCTGCAGCGCATCCGGCAGCGGGCTGGAGGCGGGCCAGCGCCATTCCTGCTGGCCGAAGGCGGCCTTGGCTTGTTGCCAGGCGCCCAGCGGTTTGCCGGCGGGCGCGCCGGGGGCGATCTCGCCCAGGGCCTTGCGCGTCCATACCAGGGTCAGCGCGCGGTCCAGCGTGGGCATGGCGGCGCCGACGCTGGCGAGGATGTCGGGCGCGGCGCCGCGCTGTTCCTTGCCGGCGAGCAGCAGCAGGGCGCGCGCCGCCGGACGGCCGCTGGCAGCGAGCTGGGCCTGGGATTCGGCCAGCGCGGCGTCGAAGCCGGCGGGCGGCGACAGCTGGGCGCGCTGCGCCACCACCGCCGCCAGCACGCGGGCATGGGCGTGGCCCAGGGCGCTGTCCGGCGCGGCGAGGAAGGGGCTCCAGCTGACGCCGCCGCTTTCTTCGCCGGCTGGCTTGGCCTGGCCCAGCTCGCGCAGCAGGCCTTCCGCCTGGGTGCGCACCGGCAGGCCGATTTCCTGGGCGAACCACAGCGCCAGCGCGCGGTGCAGCAGCGGCTCGCGGCCGGCGTGGTTGCGGTAGGCGAGCAGCACCCGCTCCCAGTGGGAGGCGGGCAGTTCGATGCCCAGGCTGCGGGCGGCGTACCAGTCGGCGTAGTAAGCGTAGGCGGTCATCAGCGCGCTCTGCTCGCTGCCATCGCCCCACCAGCCGAACACCGCCTGCGGCCCGGCCAGCGCCGCCAGCCGCAGGCGCTGGCTGTACAGCGTCTGCCACAGCCGGCCACCTTCGCCCTCGGCGTTGCGATTGGGCGCCAGCAGCGGGGTGACCAGGGCCAGCGGCAGCAGCCGGCTGGCGGTCTGCTCGGTGCAGCCCCAGGGGTATTCGACCAGATCGTCGGCGATGCGCAGGAAGTGCTCGCCGCCGCCGGCCACCAGCCGCACGCTGAGGTCGCGGGCATCCGCCGGCAGGCCGAGGGCGGCCGGCACATCGCCGTGCAGGCTGAGAAGCTGCTCGCGCGGACCGCGCCAGCCGGCCACCTGGGCGGTAAGCGGTGTTTCCAGCGCATCCACCGTCTTGCCGCCTTCGCGCACTTCGACGCGGGCCTGCTCGCGGCCCTTGAATTCCGGCAGCGCGAAATGGAGGTAATTCACCCCGCGGCGCAGGCTGGCCTCCTGCCTGATTTCCTTGCCGGCCAGCGTCAGCACCACCTCGGCCTTGCGTTCCTCGCCAGCGTTGTTGAACACCGCCAGCGCCGCCTGCGGCTTGTCGCCTTCGCGCAGCCAGTCGGGCGAGGTCCATTTGGCATAGAAGGATTTGTCCGAGCGGACGTAGGCGGTGCGCTGGCCGGGCACGCCGTCGGCGCTGTCCTGGCCGACCGCCCGCACGGTGATGCGCCAGCGCGACAGCGCGTCCGGCATGCGGAAGCTGAAGCGGGCGTGGCCCTGGGCGTCGGTCTTCAGCGCCGGCAGCCAGGCGGCGGTGTCGGTGTCGTCGCGGCGCGGGCGCTCCAGCACCTTCACGCCGCGTTCGTTGTACTGGTGGCGGGCCGGCGGCTGGCGCGCGGCGGCGGCGGACCAGTCGGAGGCTTCGTCGTAGGCGATGAAGTTCAGGCTGGCGTTGGTGCGCACGTTGTTGCGGCGGATGTGCTGGAGGAATTCCGGCAGGCTGGGGGCGATCTCCGGCTGCAGCGCATAGACCATCTCGTCCACCACCGAGACGGTGAGCAGCGCCGGTGCCGGCTTGCCGCGCAGCGTGGCCTGGATGTCCACCGTCACCAGCTCGCCGGGCTGCACGGTTTCATGGTCGCTGCGGATGTCCAGCGCGATGCGCGGCGGTTCCACCACCAGGCCGGCGTTCTGGAACACGTAGTCGCCATGCTTCACGTACACCGCGGAGAAGGTGATGTTGGGCGCATGGGCCTCGGTGACCGGCACCCGCGCGCGCCACTGGTTGGGCGCCAGGCGCTCGGTGCGCAGCCAGCCGGCGCCGCGGCTGAGCAGGGCGGTGGCATCCACGCCGTCGCGCTCCAGCGTCAGCAGGGCTTCGTCCACCGGCTCGGGGAAGGAGATCAGCACCTCGGCGGTGTCACCCGGCTGGTAGCCGGGCTTGTCGGTGACCATCTCGATGGAGCCGGCGGCCACCTGCAGGCTGTCCTTGTCCTTGCCGCCGCCTACCCAGTGCGCGGTGGCGGCGACGATGTTGCCGGCGGCGTCGCGCAGCATCAGCGAGTAGGAGCCGGGGCGGTCCAGCGCCGGCTTCCATTCGCGCGCGGCCGGGTCGAAGACGCCGCTGCTGCGGGACTGGTCCTCCAGCCGCACGATTTCCCACTTCGCCGGCGCGGCGGCGTTGTCGCCCTCGGCTTCCAGGCGGAAGCCGGGCTTGTCGCCCGCCATGCTGAAGTTGCGCGCGGCCACCAGTTTCCAGCTCGATGCCGCGCGCTCCACCAGCAGTTCGCGCGAGCTGCGCACCCGGTAGGCAGCGCCGTCGGTGGCGAGCAGGGTGAGGATGAGGCGGGACGGCTCCTTGGCCGCCGGCAGGGTGAACTTCGCTTCACCGCTGCCATCGGTGGTGAGGCTGGCGGTGGACAGCTGCACCGGGAACAGGCCGCTGTAGCGCAGTTCGCCCTGCACCATGGTGAGCGTCTGCGCCCGCAGCGTGAGCTCCACCGCGGCGTTCTTCACCGGCTTGCCGTCGGGATAGGCGAGGCGCACCTTGCCGCTCACCGGCTCGCCGGTCTTGAAGGCCGGCTGGTCCGGCAGCAGCTCGATCTCGAAGTGCGGCTTGACGTATTCGGCGACGCGGAAGGCGGCGCCGTAGCGCTTGTCCTCGTAGGCGATGCGGATGTCGTAGCCGCCGGCCACCGCGTTGTCCGGCAGGCGGAAGGCGGTGTCGGCGCCGGTGTCCGGCGTCAGCGGCACGCCGGTGGTCAGCACCGGGGTGCCGTTGGGATCGTTCACTTCGATGCGCAGCTCGCCGGCGCGCGCCGGGCGGGAACGGCTGGCGGACTGGAAGTCGCGGCCGAGGAACTTGATGCGCACCAGGTCGCCCGGGCGGTACAGCGGCCGGTCGGTCACCGCGTAGAGCTTGGTGTCGTGGATCTCGCTGTCGTAGTAGAAATTCTCGGAGACGAAGACGCCGCCGCCGGCATCCTCGCCCAGCAGATAGGTGCGCTCCGGGCTGGCGTGGGCCAGGGTGGCGAGGCCGTCGGCGCCGGTGCTGGCGGACTTCAGCGTGCCGACGCCGTCGGTCCACAGCAGCCGGCTGTCCGCCACCGGGCGGCCGTCATTGCGGTTGGCGGTCCACACGGTGAGCGCACCGGCGGCGATCTTGGTGACCGCCACCGTGTCGGAGACGAACACCAGCGTCAGCGCGCGGTGGGTGCCGATGATGGCTTCCGCCAGGTAGAGGCCGGGCTTGAGCTTGCCCAGCGGCACATGGACATTGCCCTCGCTGGCGGGGATGAAGTCGCTGCTGGAGCCTTGCAGCTTCACCTCGGGCGGCTTGATCGGCTGCGCCTGCCACACCGGGTAGCGGAAGCTGTCCGCCAGCTCGTAGCCTTCCAGCGGCTTGAAGCGCTGCGGCGCGCGGAACTCGGTGGGCTCCAGCAGCGCCGGCTTGCTCTGCAGCGCGGGCGCGGCGGCGGTGACGGTGCTGCGGGCCTGCGGCGAGAACAGGTCGCGCCAGGCCATGCGGGATTTTTTCCAGGCGTTGTCCCACAGGTAGGACAGGGTGTTGGCCACGCCTTCGTCGCGCGGCCGCGGCCGCACATCCACCCGGTGCAGGTTTTTCTGCGCCTTCAGGAAATCCAGCGGCCGGGGCACCCGGTACAGCCGGATGTCGACGCCGCCGTAGGCTTCCAGCATCGCGCGACCGCCGCTGCCGCCCGGCACTTCCACCCGCAACAGGGCTTCGTCGCCGCTGCCGAACTGCTTGTCGGCGAGGATGAAGAAGGGCGTGCTCTGGAAGGGCAGGTAGCCGCTGGAGAGGCCGACATCGGACTGGGCCTGCGCCGGCTGTGGCAGGCCGCCGGCCAGGCTGGCGGCCACCAGGGCGGCAGCCACGAACAGGCGGGAGAGCCGGTTGCGGGTGGGCGTGGAGGAAATGACCGGGCGGAAGGGAATCGTCATGGCGCCGTCGTCGTTCTACGGTTCAGGTGAGAAAGGCCAGCGTGAAGATGCCGGCGAAATTGGGGTTGGCCGCATCCGGCCGCCAGCGGGTGTCATTCCAGGCCAGCAGTTCCTGCGGCGCGACTGCACGCAGGCCGTCGTCGCCCGGCCGCGGTTCGGCGCCGTTGTGATAGACGATGCGGCGGCCGGTCCACAGCATCAGGTGCTGGGCGTCGCCCTGGTCGAAGAACAGCAGGTCGGCCGGCCGCGCCAGGCGCAGGTCGCGGCCGATGGCGCGGCTGTTTTCCTGCACCAGGCCGATGGCATTCACATAGGCGCCGCTGCTGCCGTCCGGCCGGCGCCACTGGTGGCGGAGTTCGTTGCGCAGCGGGTCGGGCACGGTTTCCGGCGGCAGGCGGCCGTTGAGGCCCATGGATTTGCGCCAGCGGGCGTCATGCTCGGCCAGCGCCTCGGCCACCGCGAAGCGCACCAGGCCGGCGCAGTCGCGGTGGGTCCAGCGCGGCGTCGGGCCGCGGCGGATCTGTTCTTCGGCAATCAGCACCACCCAGGCGCGGAAGGCACGGCTCTGGTCGGCGTCCAGCCGCGGACCGGGCGGCGCGGCACGGCCGGGCGCCACCGGCATCAGCGCCTGCGCCGGCGCGGCCAGCAGGGCGGCGAGGCCGCCCAGCAGCAGGCGGCGGCGCAAGGCGCTGTCCATCATGTGATCCGCCGGATTCACCGCCGCGGCGCCGCGCTTTCCCACTGCAGCGGCTGCCACTGCCGGCCCTGGGCCACCTCGCCACCGCGCACCAGCCGCAGCGCCGGGTAGCTGGAAAGCACCTGCAGGCGCGGTAGCAAGTGGGCGTCGGCGGCGTTGCGCAGCAGGGTTTCCTCGCTGCGCGGCAGGGCGGCGAACACTTCCTTGCGCAGCAGCGCGGCCATCGGCGCCGGGTCCAGCAGGGCAATGGTCTGGCTGGCGGCGGGCAGGCTGTCCGCCAGCGCCGGGTAGCGCTTGGCGGCCACATCCACCGCCTTGTCCACCAGCGCCGCATCCGGCGAGAACAGCACCAGGCGGCCGCTGCTCGCCAGGCTGGGCACCAGCTGGCGCTCGTCGGCCGGGCCGCTGCCGAACACGCTGGGCACCTGCTTGCGCCACAGCCGCAGGCCATCCGCGCCGCTGCCGTCGGCCTCGGCTTCCACTTCGCCGCCGATACCGGTGGCGGCACCGAACACGGTGGTAAGGCGGGCTGAGGTGGCGGCATCCACATCCGCTTTCAGCGTGGCGACGAACAGCGGGGTGTATAGCCGGGAATCGCCGTACCAGCACACCGTCGCCGGGCCGGTGAAGAGATCGCCCAGGCCACCGGCCGCTTTGTCCTTCTCCACCGGCACGCCCAGCTTTTCCGCCAGCGGCGACAGGCGATCCCAGGCCACCGGCGCCAGCGCGCACAGGCTGGCGCCATGCGGCAGGGCGGACCACAGCGCGCTGCCGTCCAACCCGCCGGCGGGCAGCGCGGCGCCATCCACCAGCATCGCGGTACGCCAGCCACCCTGGTCGTCGAAGGAGAAATCCAGCGCGGCGACACCGGGCGCGAAAGCCTGGTAGCCCATGGCGTAGAAGCTGGCGCCGACCACGAGCTGGTGGCCCTTGCCGCCGGGTGCGGCCAGGGCGAAGTGTTCGGCGAAGGGCGAAACCTCGTCGGCGTCCATGTCCAGCAGGCGGGTGATGACCGCCGCCGCCGCGCCGTCCTGCACCGGCTCTTCGCCTTCGGCTGCCTCGTCGGCGCTCTGCAGCAGCATGCCGGGGTCGGACAGCGCCACCACCCGGTCGCCGCGCGCGGCCAGCAGCAGGCGATGGCCGTAGCCGTACTCCAGCACCAACAGCCTGGCCTTGCCGCCATGCAGTTCGCCGACGGTGGACAGCTGCACCTCGGGCGCCAGCGGCAGCAGCATCTGCAGCGTGCGGGCGAGGCCGTTGCGCGTCATCGCCACCGCGAAATGCTTGAGGGCGCCATCGCCGCCGCGCCACAGGGCGACTTCCGCCGGCTCGTCGAACACCGACTCCAGCACCCGTTCCGGCAGGCTCAGCTGATGTTCGTAGGCGAGGCGGCGCAGCGTGCCGGACAGGGCGAGGCGCTGTTCGTGCTGCTCGTAGTAATCGACGAACTCCTCGGTGAGCACGTCGCGCGCCAGCGGCACTCGCAGCAGGTCCGGCGGCAGGCGCGACAGGCTCTGGCTGCGGATCAGCGCGTCCGGCTGGGCGAGATCCAGGCCGAGGGCATTGACCTTGCCATCGAAGGGCGACGGCTTGAGCAGGAAGTAAGCCCCGGGGGCGAGAACCAGGACGGCTGCGAGCAGCAGCAGCATCCAGCGTCGGCTTTTCTTGGGCGCGGCGGACATGGAGGTGGGCACCGGTAGTACGGAAAAAGGCGCGATACGGCGATCGCGGCAAGTCGCGGATTATGCCCCAAGCACATGACGCCATCGCCGCAAAACGCAGTTCCATCCTTTCGCCGCCGCCGCGGCCAATAACCTTTTCGTAAGCGAGGAAAAGAAGTCTTGCATATGTCGATGTGCACATCGCCGCACTTCGCATACGCTGCCTGGGCTTCAAGCAAACCGGCTCTTTTCCGGCTTTTCCGGCCTTCCCAATTCCATCGAATGGAACACGCCATGCGCGCCCGCACCCTGCCTCTGCTCCTGCTCGCCACCCTGCCCATCGCCTGCGGCATTCCCCGCCAACAGGATTCCGCCGGCGGACCGGCGACCACGCCCCAGCCCCGCGCAGCCGAAACCGCCGCCATGGCCGCGGCCGTAGCCCCCGCGCCCATGCCTTCCTCGGCCCTGACGAGGATTGCGCAGCCGGCGCCGTTCATGCACCCGCCCATCAGCGACCGCGAGCAATACCAGCCGATAGAGCGCCACGGCGTGCTGCGGGTGGCGGAAACGCCGGTCTCCACCTTCTCCATCGACGTCGATACCGGCAGCTACACCAATCTGCGCCGCCTGCTGCGCGCCGGCCAGCTGCCGCCGCGGGATGCGGTGCGGGTGGAGGAACTGGTGAATTACTTCCCCTACGCCTACCCGCTGCCGAAGGACAACACGCCCTTCGCCGTCAGCACCGAAGTCGCGCCCACGCCGTGGAATCGCAACAGCCTGTTGCTGCGCATCGGCATCCAGGCGGCCGATCCGGCCAAGGAAAAGCTGCCGCCGGCCAATCTGGTGTTCCTGGTGGATGTATCCGGCTCCATGTCCTCTTCCGACAAGCTGCCGCTGCTGAAGCAGGCGATGAAGCGCTTCGTCGCCGAGCTGCGGCCGCAGGACCGCCTGTCGCTGGTCACCTACTCCGGCAAGACCCAGGTGGTGCTGGAACCCACCGCCGGCGACCGCAAGGCGCAGATGATCGCCGCCATCGACGGCCTGGAAGCGGCCGGCGCAACCGCCGGCGGCGCCGGCATCGAGCTCGCCTACACCCTGGCGAAACAGGGCTTCCTCAAGGACGGCATCAACCGCGTGCTGCTCGCCACCGATGGCGACTTCAACGTCGGCATCACCCGCTTCGAAACGCTCAAGGATCTGGTCGCCGAGCGGCGCAAGCTGGGCATCTCCCTCACCACCCTGGGTTTCGGCACCGGCAACTACAACGACCAGCTGATGGAACAGCTGGCCGACGCCGGCGACGGCGCCTACCGCTACATCGACAACCTCAACGAAGCGCAGAAGGTGCTGGTGGACGAATTCACCTCCACCCTGGCCACGGTGGCGCACGATGTGAAGATCCAGCTGGAATTCAACCCGGCCGTCGTCAGCGAATACCGCCAGGTCGGCTTCGAGAACCGCGCCCTGCGCCGCGAGGATTTCAGCAACGACAAGGTGGATGCCGGCGAGATCGGCGCTGGCCACCGCGTCACCGCGCTGTACGAAATCACCCTGGCCGGCACGCCGGGCCGGCTGGAGCCGCTGCGTTATGCCGCGCCGGAAACCGCCAGGGGCAAGGCCGGCGAGCTCGCCTTCCTGCGCCTGCGCTACAAACCCGCCCACGGCGAAGACAGCCGCCTGCTGGAAGTTCCACTGCGCAGCGCCGACATCCGCAAGGACAAGGGCAGCGAGGACTTCCGCTTCGCCGCCGCCGTTGCCGCCTTCGGCCAGCGCCTCGGCGATGGCGGCAAGTACCTGAACGATTTCGGCTTCAACGACATTGCCAACCTGGCCCGCGCCAGCCGTGGCGAAGATGCCTACGGCTACCGCGGCGAATTCCTCGGCCTGGTACGGCTGGCGGAAGGCCTGGCCGTGGCCCTGCCGCAGCCGGAAGCCGGGCGCGACTGAAAGCCGGCGGCAAAACCCGGAGGCGGTGGTGCCGCTGTCATCCACGCCACCGCCTTTCCCCTCTCCGGCACAGCGGGCGCGCCGGGCTGCACGCTTGCCCGGCCACTCGCCCCACCGCCGCCGGAAGCACCTGATTGCTTGGTAGAATCCGCCATCCCGCAGCGCGGCCTCCTACGGCCGCGCTCCCGCAACTTCTGGCTGGCCTTCTACCGTGTCTTCCACACCGTTTCCCCCCGACCTGCTGCGCGACGTCGCCAAGCGCCGCACCTTCGCCATCATTTCCCACCCTGACGCGGGCAAGACCACGCTGACGGAAAAGCTGCTGCTGTTCGGCGGCGCCATCCAGCTCGCCGGCACGGTGAAGGCGCGGAAATCCGCCCGCCACGCCACCTCCGACTGGATGGAAGTGGAAAAGCAG
>Ga0206117_100174_pt1 | contig 98815 bp, 82 predicted proteins | sample 3A5Ametagenome_FD_177997 | JGI IMG/M metagenome (GOLD analysis project Ga0206117, IMG submission 177997) | Enriched microbial communities from leaf-cutter ant dump, University of Wisconsin, Madison, United States - 3A5A | ecosystem: Environmental > Terrestrial > Nest > Insects nest > Nest dump...
TTTGATAGGCATGCATACGATATTTCTCAGAAAAACTATTCTATGCCCAATCCCGAAAGTTTGAATACCCGGCTTGGACTTGGCTTCAATCTGAAAAATGAGGATAAGATAAAAATAGTATATACCGGTAACTTTGACAAATATGATGCAAGCCATACTTCGCAAACAAAATATCTAAAAGATGGTAATCCATACACAAGCATAGATTCGAAAGACGATGTAGAGGGGAATGATTATCTTCATAATCTAAAAGCGGAATACAACTCTCACAAGAAGCTAAATATAGGAGCTGATTATACCTTCTATAACGATCCTTCAACAACTAAATATTACGACTATGAAGATGGTCAGATATTAAAAACTACCTTTAAAACCAAGACGGCTCAGCGTGTAAACAAGATTCTGTTATTTGCAAATCATACAGTGTCAACCAAAAGTGGCTGGGACTTTAATTATGGAGGCAATTTCTCATTCTCGAAAAACAACAATAGTTATGACTATTATAAGAATCCTGATAACACCGTGGTAGATTCAATAAATGATACCAAACAGAAGGAGTACAATGCATCTGTATTTGCCGGATTCTCTAAGCAGTTTGGTGAAAAGCTATCTGCCCAAGCATCAATATCCGGTAACTATTTTCGTGCGGCGATAAACATTATGGGCGAGAATAAAACATTGTGGAATGATTTCCAACCATTTGTAAATGCAAACCTTAGTTATACTCATAACCAGCAGCTAATGTATCAATTGTCATTTTCTTCAGACATCAACTATCCTCCATATTGGGCATTAAGCACCGATCGTTTTAAGATCAACGCTTATTCATCGGCAGAGGGTAATCCTGAACTTAAATTCTCAAGAGAGTACAGGACACAACTGAATGTAATTTATAAGCAGAAATATGTTCTTGGGGCTTATTATGAGTACACTCCTGATAGATTCATACAATTGCCATACCAGTCTCAGAGTAGTCTGGAGAATATATTCCAAATGGTAAATCTCGATTACGAAAAGCAATTTGGAATATATCTCGTTGTACCTTTTGCAATAGACAGGGTGTGGGATACCAAAGCAACGATCAACTTTTTCAGACAAGAAGAGAAAGACGATGAGTTCTATGATGTTCCTTACAAGAGAAGTATGTATTCCTTTGTAGCACAGCTGCGTAATACATTCAATATATCTTCCAGACCCAATATAAAACTCGATGTTTCAGGCTTTTATATGAATGGAGCTCTCCAAGGTATATATGATATCAAGCGCATGTGGGATATAACAGCCGGTGCCAAATGGACATTCTTAAACAACAAAGCCGAACTCATGGCACAGGTTCAGGATATATTTAAGAGCAACGGTGCAACAACAAAGATCGATTATATGACACAGTATAGTACGATGAAGCTACATCCCAATGCTCCGGTATTTAAACTATCATTTACTTATCGGTTCGGTAATTACAAAAAGCCGAAAGTAGATGAAGTGGATACTTCCCGATTTGGTAGATAACAACTCTTCATACCAGACACTATTTTTTATATAAATCCTCAGGGAATATATTATTCCTTGGGGATTTATTATAACCCTACACTCTCGCGAAGGAAATCGATGGCATCGAAGATGTCCTCTTTGCTTGCCGTTTGATTGATTTCTATTTTACCCACGTCCGAAAGGAAAGTAAAGTTTACTGTATCCGATTCATTTTTCTTATCATGCTTCATGTATTCATAGAGCCTTTCGTAATGGTCGCAATCGAAGTAGAAACCATGATAATTGTCTTTGATAAAATAAATGGTCTTGTACATTTTCTCTTTCGGAAAACCACAGAATCGATGAGAAAGATACAATTCGCAAATGATACCCCATGCAACAGCATAGCCGTGTTGAACGGGCTTGTTTAGTTCGTAAGACATACTCTCGAAAGCGTGCCCGATGGTATGTCCCAGATTGAGGGCTTTGCGTATTCCCTTTTCGAAGGGATCAATTTCCACGATGCGCTCTTTGACTCCAACAGAGTCTACAACCAACTGTTTCAACTTCTCATAGTCAATTTCCTCGGTGTCAAACGACATAGTTGCCAGCCACTCTTTATCACTGTCTATCAATCCATGCTTTATCATCTCTGCATAGCCCGACAAGAAATTCTGATGATCGAGGCTCTTGAAGAAGGCTGAATCAATCAGCACTGTTTCGGCAGGAGCAAAAGCTCCTATTTCGTTCTTCAATCCGTTGAAGTTTATCCCTGTTTTCCCTCCTACGGCAGCATCAACAGCACCGAGTAGGGTAGTGGGTATATTGATACACTTAATGCCCCGTTTGAAACTAGCCGCAGCAAATCCTCCAATATCTGTTAGCATTCCACCGCCAAGATTGATAAGTAAAGAGTGTCGGGTAGCTCCATTTTCTGAAAGATACTTCCAGATAGAAGACAATGTTTCTATATTCTTGTTGTCGTCTCCCGCCTTTATTATAATCTTCCCTGCTTTTGCAATCTGTGTATTATCTTTAACCAGTGGATAACACAACCTCTCGGTATTTTCGTCCGTTAGCAAAAACAATTTGTCGAAAGACAATCGGCTTAGGATATCAGACAAATCTCTATTCAGGTCTGTAGACTTTATAACTTTCTGCATCTGTCGTTATTTTATTTTCTTAAAAGGTGACAAAAGTAACAGGTTTATATTTGTTTCTTTGTGTTACCTTTTGTTCTTATATTTACTATATTAAGATAAATTTATTATACAAATATCAGTCTCTTAAAAACTGAAGGATAAGATCATTAATTTGTGCAAGCTGAGACGCTGTCCCTTTATCATCCATATCTCCATGCTTAATGTCATCAAACTTAATTATTCTTATCGAATACTTCATCTGATCTTCAGGCGAAGGAAGCACACCTTCATCAGCTTCAAAATCGCATCCTCGCAATGAGTATAACTTCGGGCTGGATACTAAAGGTATAGGCATTCGTCTGTGGTCTAAAGATATTGCCCGTTTGATATATTCAGGGTATTCTGTTGCAAAAAGCATTGTCATATCTCCACCGTTAGAGTGACCAATTAGCGTTACATTTTCCCAATCGAGATCGGGGCGTATTTGCTTTAATTCATTTATAGTAAAAAGAATATTCTTAACGCCTCTTTGCCAATTAGGCATACGGACTTCATACGGCTTACCTTCCAGAGGTAACAAGTCATCACTCGCTAGCTCATGCTGGATACTTATTACAAAATATCCCTCCGATGCTAATTTTCGGGTAATACTCGAGTAATCTTTATATGCTCCACCTCTATTTTGGTCATAGCCATGATTCATTATAACCACCTCACATTTTTTTGTATGCTGGACGGGTGAATAAATCACAAGAGGGATTGATCGCTCACGTGATTGGTCATATAAATCCATTGTATATTCTGTAATTGTCTGGCAGAATAATTGGACTGGAAGTATAAGTAACAAAAATATAAGTTTTGAGGTCTTCATTTAGCTTCCAAATTCAACAAAAAGTAACAAAAGTAACAGGTATTTATATATTTTGTATGTCACTTTTTATTCTCTTTCGTTATTTTATAATAAGATAATTATTTACGAATTTGTAATCGTTTCTATTTTTTCTAGAAGATCTTTTCCTATATCCGATATAATAGAGTTCATCTCACTTGTTGTTAAAAACTCAGAATAAAGTTTCGTTATTGTTTTATTATTATATTTTATAGCATAGGCGTTTTCTCCTAATAGGATTTGAATATTGAAAGTGCTTATATAAACTTCTTTATATGGATTCCTTAATATAGAAAATCCATTCCTTAATAATAAGCTAGTCGTATATTCTTTTATTTCTGTTCCATATCGGTTGTATGATTCAAAAAAATGGTCTAATAGTAATTTTAAAGAATCATTAAGATTATTTGCTATAAAAGGATTTCCATCTTGATTATATTCAAGACTTGAGTTTCGTGTTAAAAATAGATTGTCAAATTGTTCAAGTTTACTCTCATACAACGAGATAAAAGGAATTATAATATCATCATAAATTTTAGAAACTGTTACTTTTGTTTTTTTTGTAACATTTCCATTTTTATCACCCAATCCCTTCTTCAACAAGCTTAACTGTTTCTCCCAGTCATCTTGTTCCTCTATACTTTCATCTTTAGCAGCTTTTATAGACAAATCGAGACTCCATGCCAATTGTTGAATCATATAATTAATGAACGCCTGTAAATCGCTGGTGTCAGCTTGCTGTAATGCCCGTAAATATTCTCTCTTATCCGATGTTTTAATTATAACAGGAGGCAAATCATTATAATATAATACATAGTTCACCAATAATCGGGCAACACGCCCATTTCCGTCATCAAATGGATGAATACGGATATATCGATAATGTAGTAATGCTGCAAGTTCAATAGCCGAAAACTCTCCTTTCGTAACCTCTTCATTATACCATTGCAAAAGTTCTGCCATCAATATAGGAGTATCTTGTGGTGAAGCATATTCAAATATTTCACCATTTGCCTGAATAACACTATTCGGGAATTCTTTATATTCTCCTATTTTAATTTGCCTACGAGTTGATTGACCTTCCGAAGTAATAGCGTCTTTCCAAAATGGTCGTACTAATATTGTCTGGTTTAAATCTTTTATAAATTTTTCAGTCAGCGGCTTTTCTCTATCAGCGGCTTCTTCCTTTATCAGCATAAGAGCAACATCATGAGCTTTCATTTCTTCCAGTTCACGAAGTTCATGGTTTCCTTTGGTCTGATCGAAAAGTAAAAGAAGTTCGGTTTCTCCATAAGTTAGAGTATTCCCTTCCAGATGATTTGAGTTGTAATTAAATTCTAACCTGAATTTCTTATCCAGTTTCTTCTTACAATCTTCATTCAGAGGCTGCAATTCTCTATATTCTTTAATAAGCTTCTCTAACTGCTTTTTCATAGTAGATCTTTATTTAAAATAAGCTCCTTCTTCTATTTTATATCCTCTTAATACTTCATCTACCTTCATCGCTTTTTTTCCGGCAAACTGGATCTCTTCCACGCTGATAAGGCTATTGCTACATGCAACATGCAGGTATGTTTTATTATCAGTCAGAATAGTTCCCGGAACTACAGTGTTTGCAGAAGGAATAACTTCCGAACGATATATTTTTACCATTTGAGGTTCTTTTCCCTCACTAAGAAGTTCGGTCCATGCAGTAGGGTAAGGAGACATCCCGCGAATTAAATTATGTATTTCTCCCGCAGTTTTCTCCCAGTTGATGCGGCAAGTCTCTTTGAAGATTTTAGGCGCATGTTTCAAGTCTTTTTCATCCGAAAAGAACTGTTTCTGATCTACAGCATCTACACTACCCTCCAAGATCATATCAACTGTTTTTTGTACAAGCCCGGCTCCGACAACCATCAATTCATCGTGAATTTTACCTGCGTTGTCATTTTCTCCTATCTTGATCTTTTCCTGTAAGATTATTTTACCTGTGTCTATCTCATGAGTAAGGAAAAAGGTGGTCACACCTGTTTCTTTATCCCCGTTTATTATAGACCAATTGATAGGCGCAGCACCGCGATATTGCGGTAGCAGTGACCCATGGAGATTGAATGTTCCCAATCGGGGCATATCCCATACCACCTCGGGCAACATGCGAAATGCAACTACTATCTGCAAATCAGCCTTCAACGCCTTTAGTTCACTGAGGAAAGTTTCATCCTTTAGTTTTTCGGGTTGCAACAAAGGCAGATTCTGTTCCAACGCATATTTTTTTACAGCAGAATACTGTATTTTGTATCCTCTGCCGCTTGGTTTGTCGGGCATGGTTATCACCCCCACTATATTATATCCGTTTTCAACGAGTTTTTTCAGGCTTTCTACTGCAAAATCCGGTGTCCCCATGAAAACGATACGCAAATCTTTCTTATCCATTTATTCTGATTGTTTAATGCAAATTTAAGTATAAAACGCTATTCCTAAAAGTGCAAAAGCGTAAAGATTGATAAATCAAACAATCTCTACGCTTCGTTTATTTTGATATAGATATTATCAGTATTGATTTTTTCTGTTATTCCTATCTATATTAAAAGGATCTTTCTTGAAAAACAATGCCTTAACAAGCCACATAACCAAAAAAGTAATACAAGCTATAGCGATTGTTGCTCCCGAACGCCATATAATGCCCCACTCGATGGGTTTAATTCCCCAAAGAGCCAAAACAGTCAAAGTAGCACCTGTTAGAATAATTACAGCCGACAGAATACCTATAAACAGTCTCATAAATACCTAATTATTTAAGTTTTACTCTAAAAAGCAAAGATATAAAACTCTAGCAGACTTTATGTATTTATAAATATTATTTAGGAAAAAGTAGTGTCATTCTTCCACAAAGTTCTCAGCTAATACCCCTCTGTATACATCCAAAATATTAGATTTGGAGATAAATCCCAGATATACATCATTCTGGTCTACCACAGGTAAGTTCCAAGCCTTAGTTTCGTCAAAGCTCTTCATTATAGATTCCATAGTCATACCTACAACCACAATAGCCGGAGGTGATGTCATAAAGCGTGATACCTTGAAACGGTTATATAATTCGGGGCGAAACATAATATTTCGGATATTATCCATAAGAACAATACCCAAGAATCTCTTTTGCTCATCTAAAACAGGAAAGACATTGCGAGATGATTGTGATATAACTCTCACCATATCGCCCAAATACATATCAGGGCTCACTGTCTGAAAATTAGATTCTATCAGTTTCTCAATATTCATCAGTGTAAGTACGGCTTTATCCTTATGGTGAGTTATAAGCTCCCCTTTCTTTGCCAGACGCATCGAATAGATACTATGTGGCTCAAAAAACTTGATCACGACGTAAGAACAGATAGAAACAATCATCAGAGGGAGTAGTAGTTCATATCCACCCGTCAGCTCTGCAATCAGGAATGTTCCCGTCAGAGGTGCATGCATTACTCCTGCCATTACACCTGCCATTCCCATTAATGCGAAATTTTCTTCCGGCAATAACGGAGCAAAGCCTGTCAGTCGTGAGTGATTTATAGTAAAAGAGAATACAAATCCGGCAATACAACCCAAGAACAAAGATGGAGCAAATATACCCCCTGTTCCTCCTGCACCGTTGGTTGCACTGGTCGCAAATACCTTCATCAGCAGAACTCCCGCAAGGAATAAGACGATAGTCCAACGGGTATCTTTAAATTCAAAGAAAACACTATTATCCAACAGACCGGTGTAGTTCTTTGTTCCACTGATCAATGCCTCTATTGTATCATAACCTTCTCCGTAAAGAGGAGGCATCAAAAATATTAATATACTCAATATGCTTGCACCAAACGCAAACTTTTGCCAGTATGACAACTTTCGAAATATTCCTTCTGTCCACCCCATAGCACGAGTAAAATAGAGAGAAACCAATCCGCAAAAAATACCCAGCAAAATAACATAAGGAATACGTTCGAGGGTAAAAGGCTCTGTATAGGCATAATTAAACATTGCCGAAGTACCCATCGTCAGATATGAAATGGTAGCTGCCGTTACAGATGTTACCAACAACGGAAGCACTGTAAACGTTGTCAGGTCGAGCATCAATACTTCCACCACAAAAACCAATCCCGCAATAGGTGCTTTAAAGATACCCGCAATAGCGCCCGCAGCACCACATCCGATCAGCAGCATCAGGTATTTCTGTTCTACCTTAAAGAAACGTCCCAGATTAGACCCGATAGCCGATCCTGTAAGTACAATAGGTGCTTCCGCCCCAACCGATCCCCCAAAACCAATTGTAATAGAACTGGCTACAATAGAGGTATATACATTATGGAGCTTTATAAAGCTTTTACGCTGAGATATAGCATACAATATTTTTGTAACACCATGGCTGATATCATCTCTCACGATGTAGCGAACAAACATTCCGGCGATTAAAATACCAACTATAGGATATATGAGGTACATATAGTTAGCGCCTTCTGTGAGGAAAGGAGAAGTAAGAAGATGTTGTATAAAGTGAATTGCACTTTTAAGGATAAAAGCTGCTAATGCTGTAAATATTCCGATCAGGAAACTTACGAACAAGACCATCTGTTTCTCTTTTACATTTTGGGTCTTCCAGACAAGGAATCTGTTATAAAGTTTTTTGCGTGACATTTAATTTTAGGATTGAACTCCAAAAGTATAAAAAAATGGGTACAGAAATAAATTATTTTCACTCTATAGTGTTAAAACTAAAGAGACCAAACCAAAGTGTTGGTTTAGTCTCTTTTATTTTTCAGCTAGTCAGACTAGTTATTATAAAACTTCCACGCCTGTATGAAGGCTGAGTTGTTTATCTTATTTCTTTTTTCCCTGATTAGCAACAGCATCCATCAGTTTTTTGATTTCTTCAGGATCGCCAAGGAAATAATCTTTCACGAGGTTCAAATCATTGTCGAATTCAAAAACGTAAGGTACAGCTGTAGGTAGGTTCAAGCTAACGATATCTTCGTCCGAAATTCCTTTCAGATATTTGATGATACCACGTAAGCTGTTTCCATGTGCTGCAACGATAATTTCATCGTGACACATCAATGATGGGTAGATAACTTCTTGCCAGTATGGAAGGATACGATCTACTGTTTCTTTCAATGCTTCTGTTTCAGGGATATATGCTTTAGGTACGTCTGCGTAACGAGGATCTTGAGAAGCTGAACGAGGGTCTGTTGGCTCTAGTGCAGCAGGTGGAACATCGTAGCTACGTCTCCAAACAAGTACTTGCTCGTCGCCGTATTTTTCAGCAGTCTCAGCTTTGTTCAAGCCTTGAAGCATACCGTAATGTTTTTCGTTCAAACGCCATGTTTTTTCAACAGGAATCCAATCCAAGTCCATTTGGTCAAGGATATTGTTCAACGTTTTAACAGCTCTTTTCAGATAAGAAGTATAAGCTAATGTAAATTTGAAACCTTCTTCTTTCAATAGTTTTCCGGCTTTTATAGCTTCTTGTACTCCTTGCTCCGACAAGTCAACGTTTGTCCATCCTGTAAAGCGGTTCTCTTTGTTCCAAACGCTTTCTCCGTGGCGAATTAATACTACTTTTTTCATCTTTATTTACTGTTTTAATTATTATTTTCCAACTACGCAAAGTTAGTTAAATTATAGCGGAATAGCAAGTCGATCTTATCGAATAAATACCCATTCCTTATCATCCGAAAGCTGTGGTGCAAAAGTATATCCTTCGGTATCGAAACCCTTCAGGTGCTCTATGTCTTTCAGTTGATTTTGTATAATAAAGCGGGTCATCATACCCCGTGCTTTTTTTGCGTAAACTACTATTTGTTTATATCCTTTATCTGTCTGTTGTTTGAAGATAGGGGTTATGATCTTGTGTCCTTTAGGCAACAGCTTTTTATCTACAGCCTTGGCGTATTCTTTCGAAGCCAGATTGATAAGGACATTGTCGTCAGCTTTCATTTGTTTGGCTATGTACTTACTGATGGTGTCGGACCAAAATGCATACAAATCTTTCCCTTTATCGTTCACTATCGGGATTTGCATTTCGAGACGATATGGTTTAATCAGGTCTAGAGGACGGAGTACGCCATACAGCCCTGAAATATGTAGTAAATGTTTTTGAGCAAAGTCGATATCTTCCGCAGAAAATGATTGCGCGTCCAGTCCCTTGTATGCTATTCCATTATAGGCAAATACTGCCTGTTTTTGTGGCGTTTTGCTTAGAGGATATGCGTGGATGTATTGGTATACATCGTGTGCCAGCTGAGGGTTAATACTCATTAGAGACGCTATTTCTCCGGGAGTAATACCTTCCATCGATTTGTACAATCCTTTAGCTTCTTTCGCGTAGAGTGGGGTGGTTGACTCTTTTATCGGAGCCGGCTTTTCAAAATCCTGCAACTTTGCAGGAGACATTATTATAATCATATTTTTATTTCTTTATAAGTTCGTAATAATGTAAATTTATTGTAGGAACAGATATTGCATTGTTAAAACACTTATACCAAGGTTTTTGTTGCTTATCGAGGAAGAAGACTTCTAATCTTCTTTCTTGCATAGTATATATATGCCAGGAAAGTATCTGACCTAGAGAAGGTAAAATCTGAATCTGGTAGAATAACTCTGAGGTCGGATGTCCTTCGAATTTTTTCTCGTCCCATGTATTTCAGAAGGCTTTTTCTATACTTGGCAGGTTTGTTTTCCAAGCTGTACTTTTTGTAAAGGTATATTTTCTCTGATATTTTCACCTTCGTTTCTGCAAGGCATTGCTGCGTGATTTGAAATTCACTGATTCCGATATTAACTAATATTTCCGGAGAGAATGCGAATGTATTATCTTTAGCCATAATCACCTGCATGTAGAAATCCATATCTACCAGCCATATCAGATTCGGGTCGAAAAGATAGCCTTTGTTTCTGAAAATACATACACTTGGAGCACCCAGCCGGTTGCCGGTGTATATTATTGTAGCATCACCCTGAAGTTCTGAGATAAATTCACTGCTTGCTACATGAGGCTTCGAATTATTATTGCTATCCAAGTCGCAACTTGCTGAAAAAGCAATGTCACCACTTGGATTTTCATCCAACAGACAGACATACTTTCCTAAGCTGTCTGGAGAAGAAAACCAATCATCATGATGGAGAATTTTGATATATTCTCCTTTTGCTTTTTTTATTCCCTCGTTCCAATTCAGCGGAGAGCCTAAAGGTTTTTCGTTTTTGAAATATTTTATTCGCTTGTCCGAATATTCTTCAACCAGTTTTTGTAATGAGTCATCGGGAGAATCATCTGTGATAACGACCTCGTAATCTGTAAAACGCTGCTCTAAAATAGAGTTGAGGCAACGTCTCAGAAAATCAATATGTTTATAAGCCGGGATACAGACGCTGACTTTCATTTCTTTATCCTTTTATTGGTAACATATTCTATGGCTTCTCTCAATATTCTGGCTTTTGAAAAATATAGAGTTCCTATATACAAAGATCCTACAAATGCTATTTGGCATATCATTAATACAACAGGTTGTGATATGGCAAACCTGAGCATATAGCCACATAGTATACAAATAAATGATATTCCGAAATAAGGCAATAAATCTTTTATAAGTTCAACCAGACTGTAATTTATCAGCTTGTTAGACATTATAGAAGATACAATGTATCTGATAATGTAAGTTGTCGAAATACCCGCAATGTAATACAGGTAATCGAGCCCGAAAATAAAAGGGATGCATATAGAGCTGAAAATCAATATAGCATGCATAATTGTCAGAATAAGAATCAATCCCGATTTACCTTTTATCCTTAATATATCTCCATTTGTAGTTTCAAGGCCTGCAAATATACCGCCAATGCATAGCAGTTGCAGGATGGGAGCTGCTGAAAGCCATTGTTCTCCCAGTATGTGCATAAATGATTGTGCTACCAATATTATGCCCATAAACATCGGGAATATGACAAATGCTTTGATCCTGATAAATTTTCTGAATATATATTTCAATCGGTGGTCATCATCGTGTATCGACGATAGGATAGGATAGGAGACGCTGTATATCGATCCGTTTAAGACATCGTTAGCCGAATTGTAATTTCTGTAAGCTAGATTGTATAATCCCCCGATACTTAAGGAGTAGAATTTCCCTAGTATGTTTTGGGGAATGTTTACCATTACAGAATTTATAATACTTCCCAAAACCAATTTCGAGCTAAATGCGAACAGATCTTTGAATGACTCTTTACTAAATGATCCCGATGGTTTCCATCTGCTGAATATCCACAGGCAACAAACTTTAAGGAATGTCCAGAGTACCACCTGAGTAGCTAATGCCCATACTCCAAAACCAAAATAGGCAAGCAATAGTGTTACAGAGTATGATGTAAATACAGAGAATGCATTAATCTTGGTGATCAGCTTGTAATTTATTTCTTTTATCAGTTTGGCATTCTGTACTACAGCAAAAGAATTAAATAGGAAGGATAGGAATAAATACCTTGACAAGTCTGTCAAAATAGGTTTATCGTAATAGTTGCTGATGAGTGGAGCCAGAAAGAATAGTAGCAGATACAAGAATATACCGATAGATATATTCAGATAGAAGACAGTGGTGTAATCAGCTTGTGTAATATTTTTCTTACGAATAATGGCGCTCGAGAAGCCGCTTTCGTGTAAGATATTTGCTAATCCTACAAATATGGCAAGTACGCCCATTAGTCCGTAGCCTTCTTTATCTATTAGGCGCGCAAGTAATATTCCGGCAACAAATACAAACGCATTTTGGAGTAGCTTATCTAATACACTCCAACTCAGTCCGGATACGGTTTTATCTTTTAATGATTTTTCCTTCATAGACTCCTGTCGAGGAACAGTTTATCTTAATACTTTATTTTGAACGCAAAGCTACTAAAAAAAGCCATATCAATTTAATATCGTATGCGTATAAAAACAAAGAGAGCAGTTCTGAAAACTACTCTCTTCTATATATGATTCTTTAGAATCTCCGATTATTCAGCGTTCAATGTATAACGTTGGAAACCGACAACAGTAAGTTCTTTATCGTGCGCAGCAAGATATTGAGCTATTGTTAGTTTTGGATTCTTAACGAATTCTTGTTGAAGAAGTGTAAATTCTTTGTAGAATTTATTTAATGCACCTTCTGCAATTTTTTCAATCAAGTTTTCTGGTTTGCCAGCTTCGATTGCTTTTTCTCTTGCGATGCTTAGTTCTCTTTGTTTGATTTCCTCAGATACTTCTTCAGGAACAAGAGCTACAGGGTTCATAGCTGCAATTTGCATAGCTATGTCTTTTGCTACTTGCTCGTCAACGTTTGGTTTGTTGAACCCTACGATAGAAGCTAGTTTGTTACCCGGGTGAACATAAGCAACAACTGTAGGAGCTGTAATTTGTTTGTAAACGCTGAACTCCATTTTTTCGCCTGTAACACCCATTCTGTCTGTTACAAGGTCGGTGATAGCACGACCGCTAACTTCAACAGCTTTCAGTGTGTCTATATCAGCCGGTTTGTTTTCTAATGCGGCATCTAGGATAGATTTAGTCATTCCTACAAAATCAGCATTCATTGCAACGAAGTCTGTTTCACAGTTTACTGCCACGATCGCAGCGAAATCGCCTTGAGTAGCAGCAAGTACACAACCTTCCGAAGCATCACGGTCTTCACGTTTTGCAGCAAAAGCTTGTCCTTTTTTGCGAATTATCTCAACAGCTTTGTCGAAATCTCCTTCAGCCTCGTTCAAAGCATTTTTACAATCCATCATACCAGCACCTGTCATTTTGCGTAGATGTTGGATATCAGCCATAGAAATTGCCATATTCTTTCTCCTTTTATTTTGGTTTATAATTATTCTCTATTGATTTAAAGAAAAAGACCAAATAAATAATCTCTAAGAAGGCTTTCTTAGAGGCTATTTATTTAGTCTTTATACTATTACTCTTCGTCCTCTTTAGCAAACTTGCTGGCTACAGCCGCATTGATTGCTTCTTGGTCTTCTTTAGTTACAGCTTTTTTAGCACCTGCTTTTGCTTTGCGTTCTCTTCTTGGAGCTCCTTCTTCATCTTGAGCTTCAGCAGCAGCACTATCTGCTTTTTCGATCTTTCTTTCTTCAAGACCTTCTTTGATTCCTTCGCAAAGGCTTCCTAAGATAAGTTCGATAGATTTTGCAGCATCGTCATTAGCAGGGATTACGAAGTCGATATCTTCAGGGCTAGAATTTGTATCTACCATAGCAAATACAGGTATACCAAGACGATTAGCTTCTCTTACTGCAATGTGTTCTTTCATTACGTCTACCACAAATAAAGCAGATGGAAGACGAGTTAAGTCTTGGATAGAACCCAATGTTTTTTCAAGTTTAGCACGTTGACGAGTTACTTGAAGTCTTTCTCTTTTAGACAAAGTATCGAAAGTACCGTCTTTGATCATCTTGTCGATAGTTGACATTTTCTTAATAGCCTTACGGATAGTAGGGAAGTTTGTCAACATACCTCCTGGCCAGCGTTCTACCACGTATGGCATATTCACTGATTGAGCCAAGTCTGTAACAACTTGTTTTGCTTGTTTTTTTGTAGCAACGAACAATATTTTTTTACCTGATTTAGCTATTTGCTTCAATGCAGCAGCAGCCTCTTCAGTCTTAGCTATTGTCTTATAAAGGTCGATAATGTGGATACCGTTGCGCTCCATAAAGATGTAAGGAGCCATAGCCGGATTCCACTTTCTCTTTAAGTGACCGAAGTGTACACCAGCTTCTAATAATTGGTCGAATTCTAATTTTGCCATTTTTAGTTTTTTTGTTTCGTTTACTTTCTTTTTCTGTTAGCGAATTGTCGGGTAGCTCATATTCAGAAGTCCCGGCAATTTAGATACTAAACGTAATTTTAGAGATGAGGCCGACTCATCATTATATATTAACCAACTTGTAACTTTTAAGCGGCATATGCCGACAAAGTGTAATTGGGTAAGATAATATCCAAATTAACGTTTTGAGAATTGAAATCTTTTTCTTGCTTTCGGTTGTCCCGGTTTTTTACGTTCTACAACGCGTGGGTCACGAGTCATAAATCCTTCAGCTCTAAGAGCAGCCTTATCTTCTGGATTGATCTTAACCAATGCACGAGCGATACCTAGGCGTGCAGCTTCTGCCTGTCCTTTGTATCCGCCACCGTTAAGGTTGATCTTTATGTCGTACTTACCATCTACAGCAAGTTTGCTTAGAGGTTGTTTTACAACATATTGAAGAATAGTTGAAGGGAAGTAATTGTCTAGTTCACGTTTGTTGATCACTATTTTTCCGGTTCCTTCGCTTACGAATACGCGAGCTATAGCAGCTTTACGTCTTCCTATTGCATTTACTACTTCCATTAATAATTATTTAAGAGCGTTAATATCTATTGTTTTTGGTTGTTGAGCATCATGTTTGTGCTCAGTTCCTGCATATACATAAAGGTTCTTAAGAAGGGCAGCACCAAGACGATTCTTAGGTAACATTCCTTTTACTACTTTATGCACTAAGCGGTCAGCTCCTTTTTCCAGCAAAACTGCAGGAGTTGCTTCTCTTTGACCTCCAGGATAACCTGTATATCTCAGATAAACGCGATCATTCCATTTATTTCCTGTAAGTACAACTTTATCAGCATTGATGATGATTACATTGTCGCCACAGTCAACGTGTGGAGTAAAACTTGGTTTGTACTTCCCTCTCAGAAGTTTTGCCACTTTAGAGGCCATACGCCCTAAGGTTTGGCCTGTTGCGTCAATCACAACCCATTCTTTTTGTACAGTTGCTTTGTTCGCAGAAATGGTCTTATAACTTAAAGTATCCACTTAATTAAAAATTAATTTGGTTAATGACTTTTTTGATTCACACAACTATCATCCGTTCATCGAGCTAAGATATGATAAACGATAATCGTTTGTTAATCAATTTTTTACGTTTTATTTCGTAATAATCGGCTCGCAAAATTACTATTTTTCACGGAATTAACAAAATATAATAGAGTATTTTTGTCGAATTAATAGTATATAAACTGTATTTGCAGGGAGTTAGCGTATTATAAGGTTAATTCATAAAGACGGAACCATTTCAAATGCTCGTATCCGAGCCCTAAATCCACTATTCCTATGTATTCATATCCGTGCTTTTCGTATAAGGATATTGCTGCTGTATTATTTATGGAAACATCCAGCCGTATGCTTTTCATATTCAAAGCTGATGAATATTGTTTTGTGAAATTTATCAATTCGGATGCGACTCCCTGATTCATAAAGTCAGGGTTTGTTACAAGTGTATGAACTACTATAATATTACTGTAATCCGTATCAACTTTCCATTTAACCTGATTATATGCATCTTCCGGCGTATGGTTAAGGATAATACTTCCGAGGATTATACCATTATCTTCCACAACGAAAAGACTCTTTTCTTCAATTCCTTTTATAGCAGTTTCTTTAATGGGATATACATGCTTTATCCATCCCGGATAATTTATATTAGCTTCCAGATAATCATTTAAATTGTTATACAGATTTTCTAAATTATCTATATCGGAGATTAGCCCTTTCCTTATATTCATATTATGGAAATCACTTAGACAGCAACTTCTCCTTTTATATGTGGATGCGGGTCGTATCCTTCAAGCTGGAAATCCTCATATTTGAAATCAAAAATGCTTTTTACCTCAGGATTGATTATCATCTGAGGGAGAGGACGAAAAACTCTGGTGAGCTGTAGTTTTACCTGATCTAAATGATTCGTATAAATATGAGCATCACCCAATGTGTGAACAAATTCGCCTTCTTGCAATCCTGTTACTTGAGCCATCATCTTTAGGAGTAGGGCATAGGACGCAATATTGAAAGGAACGCCAAGGAATATGTCTGCACTGCGTTGATAGAGTTGTAAGCTTAGTTTGCCATCGGCAACATAAAACTGAAAAAAAGCATGGCAGGGTGGGAGGTTCATATTCGGCAGATCGGCAACATTCCATGCGCTCACAATAATACGACGCGAGTCGGGGTTGTTCTTTATTGTTTCTACAGTATTGGTTATCTGGTCTATATATCCTCCATTATAGTCGGGCCACGAACGCCACTGGTATCCGTAGATATGTCCAAGGTCTCCGTTTTCGTCAGCCCATTCGTTCCAGATGCGTACCCCGTGATCTTGCAGGTATTTGGCATTGGTATCACCAGCCAAAAACCAAAGCAGCTCGTATATAATTGATTTTAAGTGTAATTTCTTTGTGGTCAGTACCGGGAATCCTTCTGCCAAGTTATATCGGCTCTGATGTCCGAAAACGCTTATTGTACCTGTACCTGTTCTATCTTCTTTGAATGTGCCTTCAGCCAGCACACGTTTCAGTAAGTCGTGATATTGTTTCATTGCAAAATATAGTGATATTAAGTACAAAAATAGTCAAAATATAGGACAAATGGGTATAAGGTGACTTCTTAACTTTCTAAACTATATCTTTACGTTGGCTTTATTGGTGTTGTGTCTTGGCTTTCGATATTCAAATCCTTGATTACATGGATAAAAAAAGTGAGTCAAAAGTAATTTAGATTTCTCTTTGTTTTGTAGAATTAAGACTAACAATCAGAAGCCTAAATTACTTTTGACTCATCTTTCTATTCTTCCCATTCGGCGGTAATAGTCATTTTCTCTACTGTGGATGCGGAGAAGTACCCTAATGCTCCTCCTTTGATATTGGAGGTAGGGTTTGTCTTCGAATCTTCGATTCTGCTTAATGTATAAAAGAAAGTGTAAGCTCCTTTATCAATACATTGAAATTCTACTTCAATCTCATCTCCCTGCTTGATCGGGTCTACATCATTATCCCTTATGAACACCGGTAAGTACTGGTGTATCGGGCTGCCGTCCATAAACTCAGCACTCAGCACCATTTCATTTACATCCGGCAATTGTTTTCCATTGATATATACAAGACACCGGTAGTACTGATTGGTCTCTCCTTTAGGATCGGAGAAGTGAATCATCGGAATAGCATATTTCATTACCGGAACTTTATACATCGACAATGAATCGAGTTTTACTAAAGGTGGAATTTTAGAAGTAGACGTATATTCTTTATCTTCGTAGGTTACTGATAAGTTATAACTGCGCCCAATCACCCCTTTGATATTTTGTGCAACATACCAGCCTGTATTATCCTGTTGCAATGTCTCCGTGTTTCCTGCATCATCGGAGATTTTTACAATAGCTCCTTTTAAGAAAGGGTAGCCGCTATTATCATTAAAATCGAGCGTATGGCTTACTCTTACTTTAGCCAATTGATCTTGCTTTACAATACCTTCTATTTGTATGCGTGGTGTAACCGAATTAAGATCTACATCTATTTCTTTTTCACAAGAGGTTACTGCAAGCATTACAGCTAAAGCCGAAAGTACTATTATATATTTGTTTTTTATACTTTTCATAATTTTCCTGCTTTTTTAGTTTAAAACTTGAAGTTCCAAGAAACAGATGGAACAAATGTAAATAGTGAATATTGATAAGCTGTTGTCTTGCTCGGATCTTTCGTGTTGGTACGGAATTGAATCATATAAGCATTCTCTCGCCCATAAGCGTTGTATAGACCGAATACCAATTCCGACTGAAACTTAGAGGTCTTCTTTAGCAAACACGTTGCACCTAGATCGAGGCGATGATAATTAGGCATTCTGTAGCCATTTCTCTCTGCATAGTACATTACATCTTTACCATTGACCTGATATTTTCCGCTTGGATAAGTAATCGCATTCCCTGTATAGAATACCCAAGCCGCAGATAACGACCATTTAGGGTTGAGTTCGTACATCCCCACAATTGATAAATCATGCGTGCGATCTTGGAATGCATTATACCATCTGTCTTCATTTATGCCGTCAATCTTTTTCTCCGATTTCGAAAGAGTGTATGCTATCCACCCCGTAAGCCTTCCCTGACGCTTCTTCAGCGAAAGTTCTACCCCGTATGCTCTTCCTTTGCCCGATAGCAGCTCTGTTTCTATAACGTCATATCCTTCTATGTCGGCATTGTCCTTGAAGTCGAGCTGGTTTCTCATATCTTTGTAATAACCTTCGATGCTGAATTCGAACATATTGTCGTTGAAGTTTCTAAAGTATCCAAGCGACACTTGATCTGCTATCTGTGGCTTTACATTGTTGGAGCTGGATGTCCAACGGTCGAAGGGTGTGCCTTGTGCCGAGTATGACAGCAAGTGCATATTCTGTGTTGTGCGTGCATAAGCAGCTTTTATCGAAGATACTTCATTCAGTTTGTAAGCAGCTGAAAATCGCGGTTCGAGATTTATATATGTTTTTACTACTTTTCCCGATTTGTACCATGTGCTATCTAATACATTATTATCCTGATCTAGGGTATAATATTGTCCTTTCCCCAATGCCATGAATGCCGAAGCACGAAGTCCATATACCACCTCCAGATTATCAGTTATTTTGATCTGATTGGATATGTAAGCTGCATTTTCTGACGAATAGCGATGATGCAGATCTACCGAGTTTTTTTGCTCCGAATCCAGATTATAGTTCCCGGGAGCCAAATCATGGTATGTAGAGCTGACCCCTAAGCGCCATTGGCTGTTTTTACTTTGCTGAAAGATAAACTCATGCTTTAAACCATAGTCTTTGATTTTAGCTGTTCCATTCAAGTTCATTCCTACTTCCATCCCAAAGTAGTAATCGTACTGATTATAAGATAGAGATGTACGAGAAGTCCATTTGTTATTGAAAGTATGACTCCAGTTAGCTATCAGAAAACTATTACCCCAGTTTACCTCGGCTGCATCTTTTAATACCATTTTGTCTCGTCCCAAATATCCAGAAATAGATATCTGATCTTTATCAGACAAGGCGAAGTTCAATTTCATATTCAGATCATAAAAATACAGATAAGCATTTTTTGCATCTTCTATTCCCGACATACGTGCCAATGCATCGGCATAGGTCCGTCTTGCCCCTATCAGGAAAGATGATTTCCCTTTTTGTATCGGTCCTTCGGCATTCACATTAGATGAAATAAGCCCGATGCCACCGGCTACATGATATTTCTGATTGTCACCATTGCGTTGTTGAACATCTAAGATTGATGCCAAGCGTTCTCCGTACTGCGCCGGCATGGCTCCTTTATACAGCGTTACATCACGTAATACTTCCGAGTTGAACGTAGAGAAGAAACCCATGAGATGGGATGCATTGTAGAGCGATACATTATCCAGTAAGATAAGGTTCTGATCGGCACTACCTCCGCGGACATAAAACCCTGAACTGCCTTCTCCGGCACCTTGTACTCCGGGCATTAGCTGTATCGATTTTATGATATCACGTTCTCCGAGTAAAACCGGAATCTTATTTATTGTTTGTATCTCCATTTTTTCAATCCCTGTTTGTGGCGCAGATACATTTGCATCGGGACGCTCGGCAGATACAACAACTTCACTCAAACCAATTGTAGTTTGTACAAGTTCGATATCTTTTTTTATATTCTGGTTAAGAGAAATCTTTAAGGTTTTTTTTTCGAAGCCGATATAATCAACCTTTAATGTGTATTCTCCTTTCGGAAGAGTAAGGGCATATTTTCCATTCTCATCTGATGATACACCACTGCCATTTCGGTTTTCTATTATAATTGGAACTCCTATCAGTGTTTCTTTTGTACGAGAGTCAATTACCGTCCCGCTAATTTTATAGGTTTGTGCACTTGTCAAAACCGGAATTATAAATAAATGTAAAAGCCATAGAAATGAAACCCAAGTCTTTTTGGGTAAAAGATTTGCATGTACTAACATAAGTAGGTTTAAATTTTTAAACAAAGTTCAATTTGTTTATATTAATGTATAAGTTTTTATCTATTCAGATCTTAGTGGTTTTATAAAATAGAACCATTAAAATCTATGTTTATTGTATTCACTCGTTCACAATTTAACAAATGAAGAGTGTTCTTTTTTATAATGCAAAGTTAGACTAGACCATATTAACCAACAAGTTGAAATCGATAAATACATATTTTTTCTCGATGAATTCATCTTTAGAGGATATTAATTTGCATCAATATATTTTGATTCCTAATTTCCGCTAAAACAACAGGACGATTCATCTCTTATTATTTAAGATTAAATCTAACTCCAACTTCGGCACCTGCCCACAAGTCAAAATTATGCTTGTTACCTCTTTTGTCGAATATGCTGTAAACCGGATCTTTAACCTCTGTGAAAGCCACATCTCTGATCAAGCCGTTGATCGTTGGTCCACCATAAAATGTGAATTTGTTTTTTCGTACCGAGTAGAGGACTTTTGCTTGTTCCAATGATGCATTTCGTCCCTTATTTTTGAAATTGTTCTTATATATTTGGTTATGCATTAACTCAAAATGAATTCCTCGTGGCGATTCTCCTAACTGTATACGAGTACCCAAGCCACAGCCCACTGTTACGTTCGAAGATGGCGAGTATGCACCAAAGCTAAGGATAGAATAGAGCTTATCGGTTCCCGTAACTAAATTTACAGCCCCATAGATATAATCATTGGCAGAAATACCAATTTCGAGTAATCCGCCTTTTCTTACATAGTTTAATATTCCGAGCATAGCTGCCTCATCAGTTTCAGCTATGTTTATTATTCCCATCTGAAAAGTTGCATGTTTTGCTATATTGATGGGAGCTATCTGAGCATCAACACCCTGTCCATAGTTCACCACTCCCGCCATCTGAAACCTACTTGCAGTGGCAATATTTACAACTCCTGACATTTGTAGATCATTTATTCCGGAAGTGTAGTTTGCTACGCCCGAAAATTGAAATCCACTTGATTTTTGTACGATGTTTGCAATTCCGGCAAATTGAAATCCACTGGCTGCTCCTTCCGTAAGGTTGAATAGGCCTGACATTTGTAGACCTCTCATATCCTGCTTGTTTATATTAAATAGTCCCCCCAATTCTACTCCATTTATTCCGCCTGTAATTCCACCCAGTATATTCAGCGAGAATTTGTATTCTTTGTCTTTCGTACTTTTGCCGTCTGTGCTCATCGGTGTTATAAAAGTGAGTTGTGCCGTTGATTTTTGCAGGCCAATATTATATTCTATTTTATTAGTTGGTACTTTCTTTGCTTTTGGTTGTTTTAGCTGAGCAACTGCACCTCCCCACGTTAGGGCTGATAATGTAATAATTCCTGCGATTTTTTTTAACATAATGGTCTCATTTTTTTGTTGTTTATAGTTAAAGGAAGCCCTTTCTCTATCCGTTCATCAGCGATTTTGTCATTTCCTATACCACTAAGACCACTATGCGGGGAGTTTCCACTACTCCTATCTATAATATTTTTATCGTCTTCTGTAATTGGTTCATAATTAGCGATTCCCTTAGGGGTTGCTTTGGCTGATGTTATTATTACATATTTACCTTTTATAATATAAAAAAAATATTTGTCGTGCAGGAGTATATACACCGCTTCGGTTACCTCTTTGTTGACAATATTGATAGAAATCTTCTTATGCGTATCCACAACCTTAGGGTTGTACGAAAACTCGAGCCCCGTTTGTTGGGTTATAAGTTTCATCGCTACACCTATTCTCTCATTCTGCAATTTTATGTTTACCATTTTCTGAGAGCGCAAGCTAGCGGTGATAAGGATAAATAATGATATAAATATTATTTTCTTCATTCGACTTTAATTATGATCTTTCCCTATTCGATTGTATAGCCATCGCCTATATGGTCTACTTTCAGGTTTAAAGTAATAGCTACTACATCCAGTATGGTAGACAAATCTTCTTTTGTGAATGTTACTGTAATAGGAAGATCTTGGAAGCTTTTATCTTTCAGCTCTATCTGTTGCCCGTAGAATGTATTTAGTTGGTTGATAACTTCGCTTAGAGTTGTCCCTTTGAACTGGAAATTACCTCTCATTGTTTCCTTATAGAATTTATTGTTTTTAGACAAGTAATATCCGCTTTGACTCATCTTAAGATTTATGCCGGTGTTGCTGTCCGAATAAAACAAGACTTCACCTTCGGTAACACTCACATAAACGGAGTCGGGAGTATTTGCTTCAACTGTAAACTTAGTACCGATATCTTTTACATATATATTCCCTGCTTTCACAATTTTGCTTTCTGCTTTTTTCGAATTCATTTCAAAGGAAGCTTTACCTTTTAGATAAATAGTATCTCTTGTTCCGTTTTTGCTAAAAGAGACTTCACCTTCTATCAAGTTTATTCTTGTGCTGTCAGCAAAAGAATACAACCCTTTCTCAGTAATGGTAGTAATCGGATTGTCTTGCTTTCTGTTGAAGATAAAAAATAGTATCGCAACAGCAGCAGCTGCACTTATTATCCAAGCTAGAGGCTTTCTTTTGTTCCTTTTGTGAGATACCGTCTTTAGAGAGGTTTTATTTATATGTTCCTCTAGTATTTCAATCGCTTTTTGTACATCGAAGGGAGGGTATTCGCCCGTTCCCATATTTTGATAAAGCGAAGTGAGCTCAAAGAAATAGTCTTCATGCTCCTGCGACTCGGCAAGCCACTTCTCCAAGCGTATTCTATCTTGAGGAGATAACTCTCCTGCAAAATATCGTGCTAATAATCTGTCAGTGTCATTCGTTACCATAGTCCAATCAGTTTTATTAAGTAATATAACACGACGACCGAAATAAATTCTTTCAGGTTTTCTCTCAAGAGCTTCAGTGCTTTAGCTATTTGATTTTCTACAGTATTTGGAGAGATTGCCAGTTCTTGAGCAATCTCCTTATAGCTCATCATTTCGAATCGGCTAAGTTCAAATACCTCTCTGCATCGGGGTGGTAATTGTGCTATCGCCATAGTGATTTTATAATTCAGTTCTTTTTCTACAATGCTTTCATATACTTCGTTATGCTCAATCGGTTCGTCTAAGGCTATTTGTTGATTATGCTTCTGTTGCACCTTCATCTGTTTAATTCGGTTCAGACAGATATTATGCACAGCCATATACAGATAAGACTTTATTGACACGGTTATACTCGTATTGAGGCGGTCGTCCCATAGTTTAAAAAATACTTTCTGAACGGCATCTTCTGCCTCGAACTGATCTTTGAGAATACTATAAGCGTATTTACATAAAGGTTCATACCACCTTTTGAACAGGGCTTCGTGAGTTTCTTTATCTGTTAACCTCACTGTCTCTTGAATAAGCTCCACTTTTTTACATTGCTTTTGATAGGGTCGTTTCGAGTCAATTCTACTTCCCTATATGATATATGACAATTTTGTCCGGGTCTTCCACTATGTGAAAAACAAATATATTTCTTTTTCTGATAAATACCTGCCTTTTTGTTGTTTGAATAGAATAAGATTATTAACATTGTTTGATATTCAATGCATAACGTTGTATATATCTAACTCACAGAACCAAAAATCTATTTTTGCATTCCGGGTATAAGTTTTCCTATAATTCGTATATTTGTGCTTCATTGTAAAATTGTATAAATAATATATTCGATTATGCCAAGTATCTCGCAACGAGGAATAGATATGCCAAATTCGCCAATCAGAAAATTGGCTCCCTTATCAGACTCTGCAAAGGCTAGAGGTCTAAAAGTTTACCATCTGAATATCGGACAACCCGATCTACCGACACCGGAAGAAGCTCTCGAAGCGATTCGGAATATAGACCGCACGATCTTGGAATATAGTCCCAGCGATGGCTACCGTTCTTATCGTGAAAAGTTGATAGGATATTATGCAAAATATAATATTAATGTATCTCCCGATGATATTATTATTACCACAGGCGGCTCAGAAGCGGTATTGTTTGCTTTCTTGGCTTGTCTCGATCCGGGAGATGAAATCATAGTTCCCGAACCTGCTTATGCCAACTACATGGCGTTCGCAGCATCGGCAGGAGCAGTTATCCGTACTGTGTCTTCTACCATTGATGAAGGGTTTGCACTACCTCCTGTAGAGAAATTCGAAGAGCTTATTAATGAGCGGACTAAAGGTATCCTTATTTGTAACCCGAATAATCCGACAGGCTACCTGTATTCTCGTACAGAAATGAACCAGATAAAGCATCTGGTTCAAAAATATGATCTCTATCTGTTTTCAGACGAAGTGTATCGTGACTTTATATATACCAATTCACCTTATGTTTCGGCATGTCACCTTGTTGGAATTGAGGAGAATGTCGTACTGATCGACTCTGTGTCGAAACGATATAGCGAATGTGGTATCCGCATCGGTGCTTTGATTACCAAGAACAAGGAGCTTCGCAAAACTGTAATGAAGTTGTGTCAAGCTCGTCTTAGTCCGCCACTTATCGGTCAGATAGCAGCGGAAGCCTCTCTGGATGCTTCTCTGGAATATATACGCGACATATACGAAGAATATGTAGAGAGACGGAAGTTCTTAATCGACAGGCTAAACCGTATTCCGGGAGTATATTCTCCTATACCTATGGGCGCGTTCTATACCGTTGCCCGATTGCCGGTCGAAGATTCTGACGATTTTTGTGCATGGTGTTTGTCTGATTTTGAATACGAAGGACAAACTATATTTATGGCTCCCGCTTCCGGCTTTTACACTACACCGGGACTTGGGAAAAATGAAGTGCGTATTGCTTATGTACTTAATAAAGAAGATTTAGCGAAGGCACTTACTGTATTAGAAAAAGCTTTAGAGGCCTATAATTCAAAAGATAAAAAATGAGAAGGAAATTAGTTTTTGCTACCAACAACAGTCATAAGCTCGAAGAAGTAAAAGCAGTTGTTGGAAGCAGTTTTGATATACTCAGCCTAAAAGATATCGGCTGCCACGAAGATATTGAAGAACCGGGAGAGACATTGCAGGAAAATGCTCTGATAAAAGCCCGCTACGTAAAAGATAAATATGGCTATGACTGCTTCGGAGATGATACCGGACTGGAAGTAGAAGCCTTGAACGGTGCTCCGGGAGTATACTCTGCCCGTTATGCGGGAGGAGATCATGACTCGAAGGCAAATATGAAAAAGCTGCTCAAAGAGCTTGATGGTACTACTAACAGGAAAGCGCAGTTCAGAACTGTGATCGCATTGATATTGGATGGCAAAGAATATCTATTCGAGGGAAAGGTGAAGGGTAGTATTATCACCGAAGAAAGGGGAGACGCGGGGTTTGGTTATGATCCTGTTTTTCAACCTGATGGATACGATCAAACATTTGCCCAATTAGGGTCAGAAGTGAAGAATAACGTAAGTCACAGAGCATTAGCTACAAAGGCTTTGTGTGAGTTCTTGAAAAATATTTGAACAATTAGATACTAAGTAGAACTGGCTGAAAGGGAGTAAATAACTTACTCTTCTTTGTCATCCTGAACGAAGCGAAACATCTCGTGTTTAAAAGATAAAATCCTTTCAGGCAGTTCTATTTATTGCAATTTACTTTTGTGCTTCTTTTTGAACGGTAGCCATAACTCTAAGGAAATTTCCTCCCCATATTTTAGCGATATCTTCATCCGTGTAACCTTTCTCTAAAAGCTTCATCGTAATATTGATCATATCATTGCTGCCATTGCAGCCAATAAGCCCGCCACCGCCATCAAAGTCGGAAGCAATGCCTACGTGATCTATTCCGGCGACCTTTACGGCATAATCGATATGCTCTATCGCATCAGATAGGGATGCTTTTTTCCGATCTTTATTCACAAAGAGATCTACCAAACATATTTGCACAACTCCTCCGTTCTTGGCTAAAGCTTGCATTTGCTTGTCTGTAAGGTTTCGGTCATGGTAGCATAGTGCTTGTACTGACGAATGAGAAGCGATAATAGGTTGAGTAGAGAGTTTGATAACATCCCAAAAAGTCTTTTCACTCGCATGCGATATGTCAATCATGACTCCCTGTGTGTTCATTTCTTTTATTACCTCTTTCCCAAAGGGGCTTAACCCATTCCATTCACGTGTAGTATCACTCGATGTATCACATATATCATTGTCTTTGGTATGGCAAAGTGTAATATAATTCACCCCCATTTTCTTGAACCGGGCAATATTCTCAATATCTTTCCCTATTCCATAACCATTTTCTATTCCTATGAAAATAGCTTTCTTTCCTGCGTTTTTTATTCTAGCAAGATCATCTGTCGTATAAGCTATTTCGCAGATATCGTTATTTTTCTCTACCTGTAAATGGATACCTTTTATCAATCCGTCTATTTTGTCGACGGCAGCCTGCGATGAAACTTTATCCCGTTTCCCTTGAGCCGTATAAGCAGCAAAGAAAATAGCATCTAGCATGCCTTCTTCCATCTTCGGAATATTCACCTGATTATTTTCTCTTTCTCCGATATCGAATCCTGCTTTTTTGAATTCTAAAGGAGTGTCGCAATGAGTATCAATAGAAAATATATGTTTATGCAGTTCTTTTGCCTTTCGGAAAGTTTCGGCTTCAGAAACTATGAATTTAAAGAATTTCAGCATCGTAGTATCTCCTCCGGCAACATGTCCTTCGGGATGCCATTGTACACCTATTATTCTTCTGTCGGGATAGGCTTCTATTGCCTCCACGATGCCATCCTGTGCTGTTGCTGCCAATTTGAATCCGGGAGCCACATCTTTTACACCCTGATGGTGGAAGCTGTTGACAAATACTTCTGTTTTTCCAAGTATCTTACTCAATTGAGACTCTTCTGCAATAGAGACTTTATGTGTTCCGATTTCTTTAGGCTCACTTTGCCTGTGTTTTACGCTTTTATTCTGATGCTGTGTAGGGATGTCTTGATAGAGTGTTCCTCCAAAAGCAACATTGATCGCCTGCTCTCCTCTACATATCCCCAATACAGGGATGTTGCGGTCTGTCGCCAACTTTAAAAGTACTAAATCGTAAATGTCACGGATAGAATCTATGTCATTCATCTCCGGGATCGCCTGTTCTTTATAGTATAGCGGGTTGAAATCTTCACCGCCGGTCATTACTAATCCGTCAAGATCCTTTACAATATCTCTCAGTACTGTTCCTTTTGTCATCACAGGGATAATAAGAGGTCGTCCTCCGGCCTTGAGAATAGCTTCTATATATGTTCCGGGCACGCTCGATCCTCCGTTGCTTGTGCGGCTTGCAGAGACTCCGATCAATGGTTGCTGTTTTGCTCTCAGATCAACAAAGTGTGAGTCTGTATATTCATACAATTTTTGCAAATCGGGGACTATCGCCTCTTGCCCTCTTAGCGAAAGGATATTCAGAAACAATAATATAATGAGTATATTATATGTAGTCCTTTTCATTTTTAATCTCTTATTTTTTATTAATCGTTCGAAGTGCCTTCTTTATTATATATTTTGTCTCCTTTGTCGGATTATTGCTTTCCCATTTGGTTGTAACTTCAATTACAAAATCGGGACGGGTTTTACTTGCATCATTCAACCAGTTGCCTACGCTATCCTGTACATACTTTTCAGAGTCCGACTTTAGTGCTTCTAAAATTGGCAAAGCAATTTCGGGCTGTTGCTTAAGTTTTTCGATATGTTTGCTCCATACCCCATTCGGACGTATAGCTTCTGATGCAAATCTGCGAATATTGTGATCTTTGTCTTTAGTCCATGCTAACAGTATCGGTATAGCATTTTCTATATTGCGATCCATATCTTCACGAACGGCCATCCATGCAATCTCTCTTACCCCAAAATTGCCATCGGCGGCAAAACCTTTGATTGCTTCCAGTTTATCGGTAAAAGATATTGATTTGTCTAAGCCTATCATATAAGCAGCCCAACAGCGGACATTATCGGATATGTGACTTTTAAGTTCTTTCAATAGCTTCTTATCTGTTTCTTGAATCGTTTCTCTCAAAAGCGTTTCTCCTATTCTGCGTATCGTTTGCATTGTGCTCGCTTTTTCCAACACTTCAAGGTCTGATAAACAAGCTGTCGCATATTTCTCCCGCAAAACGTTTTTCAAAAGCTCTTTTTGGTCAACAGCCAGCCACTCTGTCAGATTAACAGACTCTATCACACCCAGATTCAGTTGTTGCAATACTTCGGCTGGTATATCTTTTAAGGATTTTGCTCCCTTTCTCTTAACTTCCATATATAAAACAAATTAAACAGAAAAAGTAACAAAAGTAACACTTTTAAGTATATTATTTGTTGTCACCTTTTTCTTTATTCAATAATACTAATAGCCTCTTTAAATTTTCCACGAATTTTCTTCGTTCATTTTAGTCTCTTTTGTCCGATTTATCATTTTATTCAATTCTAATCGTCTGCTATTATCGTTTCTCAAAAGAATAAATCATCATGAAAATAGCTCTAAATATTGAAACGAGCAAAATTTAATCAGGCTCTAACAATCCTTAATATAAGACAATTTAATAATTAGAAAATACAAGGTTCTGATATCTGTAGTCAAACGTCAGATTACAACGTTATTGCCTATAAATAAAAAGAGAGGTTCTCTTTGTACGAAAACCTCTGTTGATTTATTCTTTAATATTGGATATGCTAATTTGCTATAAATTTAAACTCAGGAGTAATTTGATATTTCACAAAAGCGGTATCTGATTTTTCCACTTGGTCATCATCGTTGTCGCTATAGGTGAAATTTATAGTCTGAACAATAATCTCTTTGCTATTTATCTTTGATGATACTTCGCTGTAATACTCTACCATATCTTCGTAAGCGACAAGCAAATTATCTTGCAAGTTTCCGCTTTTGTCATAGCTTAACAAATATTCGGTTATTTCACCATCTGTTATCACTAGTACGGTTAATATTTTGCCATTCTCATTCGCCAGTAAAATGCGCCCCATCGATAAATCTTCGGCACTGTAACCTTCTAAACCTTTAACGTTGAACAATTGTAAATCCGTATACTCTTTTTCGGTCAGTCTGGCAATATCCGTCAGATCCATGCTATCGGCCTTATTGCTTAACTGGGTTTCTGAAAGCTCAACATTTAATGTATCCAACTGAGCTTGCTTATTTTCAGATTGTTTATTCTGACAGGATACGATTGTGACCAAAAATATAAAACTGAAAAGATAAATCTTTTTCATTTTAGTAGCTAGAATGTGATTGTAAATTAACTAAGTTCAAATAGATAACAATTCTTTGATGCAATTGTTTAAACTTTCTTCCCATTTAGGGATAGTAAGGTTGAATGTAGATTTTATCTTGGTTTTGTCCAGTACACTATATTTAGGTCTTGTGGCTTTTACCGGATATTGTTCGGTCGTTATAGGGTTCACCTTGCATGTATTGATACCCGCTTCTTTGTGGATTGCTAATGTGAAATCGTACCAGGTAGTAGCCCCCTCATTGGAGTAATGGTATATACCGGGTTTAAATCCGTTGGCTTCACTGAAATCAAGTATTTTTACAATTGTTTTGGCCAGATCTGTTCCATTGGTAGGTGTTCCTTTCTGGTCAGCTACAACGTTTAGTGTTTCGCGATCTTTGCCTAGTTTTATCATTGTCTTCACAAAGTTGTTCCCAAAAATGGAATACAACCATGCTGTTCGTATGATAATACTATCAGCACAAGCTTTCAATAATTCAGCTTCGCCTTCTTGCTTCGATTTACCATATACAGACTGAGGATTTACCGTATCAGTCTCAACATAAGGTTTGTTTGCTGTTCCATCATACACATAGTCTGTGGATATATGTATAACTTTAGCATTGTTGTTTGTTGCTGCCAGCCCTAAATTGGCAACAGCATCACGGTTGATTTTATAACATAAATCTACATCATCCTCTGCTTTATCTACAGCTGTATAAGCTGCACAGTTGATAATATACTTTATATTATTTTCTTTTATAAAGGAATCTACAGCCTTAAGATCAGTGATGTCCAGCTCTGCTACATCTGTAAAGAAGAAACGGAAGTTGTTTTCATGATTAGCCGATATTCGTCTTATCTCATTTCCCAACTGTCCGTTACATCCTGTAACAAGAATATTTTTCTGAACGAGTTCGAACAGAAAAATATTCTTCGCTGTTTCATCCTGATCGTCGGCTTGTTTATTTCCTGAAAAAAAAGCCATCTTGATTTATTTTTTTAAATGCAGCTAACCAATTGTTGCTTACCTGTTGCAGATACCTGTGGTGCTATTTTCTTTACAAGACCTTGTAAAACATTACCCGGTCCAAGTTCCACAAATTCAACAGCTCCGTCTGCAACCATATGTTCAACAGATTGAGTCCATTTTACAGGTGCTGTTAATTGTGCGATCAAATTGTCCTTTATAACGGCAGGATCTGTTTCTCCTACAGTAGACACATTCTGATATACAGGACATGTAGGAACTGTGATAACTGTATTGTTTATAGCTTCCGACAATTTTACTTTTGCAGGCTCCATCAATGGAGAGTGGAATGCTCCTCCTACTTTGAGTTTAAGAGCTCTTTTTGCTCCGGCAGCAAGTAACAATTCGCATGCAGCATCAATACCTGCATTAGAACCTGATATTACCACCTGTCCTGGACAGTTATAATTAGCCGGTACAACTACTTCGTTCTTGATAGATGCACATATTTCTTCTACTTTAGCGTCTGGCAATCCTAACACTGCTGCCATTGTAGAAGGATTCATTTCGCATGCTTCCTGCATAGCAAGAGCACGTTTATAAACAAGATTTAAACCATCTTCGAAAGACATGGCGCCGGCAGCAACCAAAGCAGAGAACTCTCCTAAAGAGTGACCCGCAACCATATCTGGCTTAAATTCATCGCCAATTGTTTTAGCCAATATTACCGAATGGAGGAAAATAGCCGGTTGAGTAACTTTAGTCTGACGGAGATCTTCGTCAGTACCGTTAAACATTAAATCTGTTATGCGGAAACCTAAAATCTCATTCGCTTTTTCGAACATTTCTTTAGCAACAGGAGATGTTTCGTAAAGGTCTTTACCCATTCCTACAAACTGAGCTCCTTGCCCTGGGAATACAAATGCTTTCATTTTCAATATTTATAATTTATATAAGCAATTCAATTCAGGGTGCAAAATTAGTAAAAAAATGAAATATAAGACACTGATAATGCACAAATAAAAAAAGTATGAGTTAAAAAGACATACTTTACTTCTTAATTCACTTATCAATACTATTATTTTGGATTGGTGTAGAAAATGCTTTTGCTGCCTCTTGCAAAGGTTATAGAATTACTAAAAAAGAAAGGCTAATGATCATATCTATCATTAGCCTCTCATATATAATTGCATTTATTACTCTGCGCTTTCTTCTTCGTTTACCGGAGCTATCAGTTTGTAACCTTTACCGTGTATATTGATGATCTCAATACTTGGGTCAGGTTTCAATAGCTTACGCAATTTAGTGATGTAAACATCCATGCTACGAGCGTTGAAGTAGTTATCGTCCACCCAAATTTGCTTTAGGGCATGATTTCTTTCCAGAATGTCGTTAGCATGAGCACACAATAGAGCAAGAAGTTCTGCTTCTTTTGTTGTAAGTTTAGTACTTTCTCCATTGATCGTCAAAATTTGTTTTTGAGTATCAAAGTTCATATTACCAAACTGATAAAGCTGTTGTTCTTTACTTCTTTTACCTTTCACACGACGGAAGATTGCTTCGATACGAAGAACAAGTTCCTCCATGCTGAACGGTTTCGTGATATAATCGTCTGCTCCGGCTTTGAATCCTTCCAGAATATCATCTTTCATATTTTTGGCTGTCAAGAATATGATAGGTATTTCTGTATTGATTGCTCTGATCTCTTTCACAAGAGTGATACCGTCTTTTTTAGGCATCATAACATCCAATATACACAAATCATACTTTTCTTTAACAAAGCCTTTGTATCCAACCTCACCATCGGTGTAGAGGTCTGTGTCGTACCCTTTGGCCTGAAGATATTCTCTTAGCAACATACCAAGATTTTCATCATCTTCACATAAAAACAGTTTCAATTTTTCTTCCATAACTTACTTATTTACAGTTTATTTTGCTTAACTAACTTTTACTCTTCATTATAGGCAGGCAAATTATAAATTTGGTGCCCTTCCCCAGCTCACTCTCGGCTTTTATTGTTCCTTTATGATCCTCTATTATTTTTTTTACATATGCAAGTCCTAGTCCAAAACCTTTGACATCATGTCTGTTACCTGTCGATACCCGATAAAACCGTTCGAATATTTTCTTTACATATTCCTTTTTTATTCCGATACCATTGTCCTCTACAGCGATGTACAATTTATTATTGCTGTTCCACGTTCGAATCATCAGTTGCAAAGGAATATCTTCTTTTCTGTACTTCACGGCGTTATCGAGCAAATTGAACAACACATTTGTAATGTGCATCTTGTCTGCTTCGATTGCAGATTCGGTAGCTTCTAAATCGATATCGAGATTTCCTCCAAATTTTTCAACTTTGATCTGAAATGTGTTTGCAACCCCTACTACAATGTCATTGGCATCCAGTTCCTTGAGTTTTAGTGTAGCTCTTTGTTTTTCGAATAGCGACATCTGAAGAACTTTTTCTACCTGAAAACTCAATCGTTCCGTTTCGTCGTTTATTACACCTGATATATGTTTAAATACCTCTGGTGATTTTGTAATAGCCCCGTCTTTTAACATCTGGGCGGCTAAAGATATAGTCGATACCGGTGTTTTCAATTCGTGGGTCATATTGTTCATAAAGTCATTCTTCATTTCCGATAAACGCTTTTGTCGGAATGTGATATATATTATTATTATAAATGTAACCAACAAGATAAAAGTAAATATTATGGCCGGATACAAGAATGATACCTCGCTTGATAGATAGTGTCCTTTATCGGGAAAGTAAACTTTCAGATAGGTGACTTTATTTGGCGGATCATTCGGAAATAGTACTTGTTGATATGCATATTTCTTGTCTCTATCCAGAAAACGTGGTTGCCTATAAACCGGCTTATCATTTTTATCTACAACTTCGTACTGGAAAAGTAACTCTATATTATTGTTTTTTAATTCATTCTTTATCTTAGTCTCCAGATCTTTAAAGTTTATCCTTTCTTCTATAGGTACATCACTTGCCGATTTGAAAATCCTGTTCAAGACATCATTCATGATATCTTTTTCATATAGGTATCTCTTTATTTGTTCTTCCTGTAGGTCGAAGAATGTTTTTGAGATCGCATTTGTGCCGCTTTTAGGCGACTGGAATACCTGTTTAGGCGGTGTTGTTTGTACCGTAGTCACATTGTGTTCCATATAAATGACTGTACCGTCGGGTGCTGTCATCTTTGTTCTTTGCTGCTGTGTAACAGTTTCTTCCTGTGGCTGATTTCTTAATGCCATAGAGCGATTGTAAGCCGCTGCATCCTTCTTCTGTGTTTCAATGAACGCTTCATCCAGATATTTTTTTGTTTGATCGAGTTCCAAATTTCTTGAAATTTGAGCCAAACTACGGTTTACCGCTTCATTAAACTGATCGCTCCTCAATCTTATTGATTCGCGTAAATAGGTTATTTGTAAATACAACAGACCAAAGAATGCTACAGCCATTATTGCTGCGAGTATCCAAATTGTCGATTTTTTCATTTTCTCTTAATATCCTCAGTCTTCTCTAGTCAATTAAATAATGCGATAATTATCAAACATTAACCTTTTGCACTGAACAACTATTTAACAATTGAGAGTAAGATATTGTTTAACATTTGAGGAAATAAACTTATATGATTTTTTTTTCTTATGCAAACTTATCAATATTTTTTATTGTACAAGTGTAAATTTTAAACTTATTCCAAAATTACTGTTGGTTGTTGGATAAGATGAGGCTGAAATCAACGGTTTATTTAAAATCCTGTCATAGAATGCCCTTAGGGTGAGCGCACGGCTCAAAGTATAGTCGGCTGATATTTTTAATGTAAAAACTGTAACCCCACTGGTCGCTTGGGTAAAATATTCCTCTATTTTTCTCAACAAGGCTTCTGATGATTTATAAGATACCTCTGTTTTTATATTCAGGTCATTATTAAAATTCTTAGGCGTTCTGGATGTTAATCCTATTACCCTATTAAATTCATTGATACGGTAACCGAATCCCAATACAAATTCTTTTTCGAGATATTCGATGATCTGATAAGACGACATGTTCAGCGTAAGTGTACGCCCACTATTGTACTGAGCATTAATATTCATGTTGTTATTCAGTATTCCTTCGGCTCCTATCAGGGGTCTGAACAATTCCGTGATACCTACTGATGATATATTGTATGGAGATGATGGGATAGGGTTACCTCCGAGTACATCACGTATATACCCCAAGTCATCGCCTCCGCCTATGGCTTGTTGCCAGCCAGAGAAAGAGCTGTAACTTCCTACCTGATAAAAGCAGCTGTAGGAATGACTCAACCTCAACGATCTGAACTTAGATTTAATAAGAGGTATATTGCTTAATCCATCGTAGGTTATGTTCCAATTCGGGAGGATAGACCATATAGATGGGAATGCCGACATGGAGATATTATTTACATCACGCCCTGTATAAGCTGCTATAAAAGCAGGAATCAGTACGTCTCCCGAGTTTGGGTTGACCGTTGCGGCATTTCCGCTTGCCAAACCATCGGGTAAGGTTACATTGTTGTACTGTTTTTGTAGCCTGTTTTTAATTATTTCCTTATAAGCTAAGAATTTGTCGAATGTATCGGATTGATAGTCATTTTTTGAGTTGCTGCCTCTAAGGGTTGTTTTTAGAGCAATAGTAGTCATAGAGAAGTTTCCGCCCAGTGTGCGTGGCATCCCTTTCGACATATATTGAATTTCGGTTCTCTTATTATTTTCGTAATTGGCATTAAGCTCTATTTTGAGGTTCTTGATAGGTTCTATCTGAGCTCTTAGTTCCAACTTTTCGGCACTATTATATACCGCAGGCGAGATATTCATAGTGTCCATCACCAACCAATCTCTACTCAACGATTTGTTGATGAACTTTTCTCCTCCTTCGAGACCGAATGCAAAACCCAGCCCCGGAACAAGCCCGTACTCATTTGTATCTTTCTGTCCAAACATATCTCCAATAGTTGGGATAAATCCGGAAAGATGTGTTTCTCTTCGTTTCGAGTAATTAATATTCAGAGTGCGTAATGACATTAAACCTCTGGCGGAATAGTCTATTATATCAGTAAGTAGCTGCGAGCTACTCGGATCATTGATCTTACTCTCGACGCTGATCAGGATATTTGCAGAGTCTTTATTCGTTATTAATATTGTATTTGTATCTGTCTTTTTGAATTTTACAGAATACGGTTTACCGTCTAGCTTTGCTGATACCTGTATGTTTTTTGTATTCAGTCCGTGCCTTAGGGTGTATGTTGTATCCTTTCGCAATGTAATATCCTGAGTAAAGCGCCTTCTTTCAGGCTGTCTCTTTTCTTGCTGTCTTTGAGTTGGAGACTGTCTTCTCCTCGAATCGAATCGATCGTTTACTTTTTTGAGGAATCCCCATTTATTGTATAGAGAAACCATGTCGATGCGATTGGTAAAGTCTAGGGTTACATTATTGCTTATCGTATTTCCTACCTCTATTCCTTCTACTTGTGCTCCACGATCCCACTGATAGCCACTTGTGTAGCTGGCATTGGATGTCAGCCAGTCGGTAGCCGGAATGTTCTTGAATGGCAATTGATAAGTTACTCTGGCTATTTGGCGATAGGATAGGGGGCTGCCTAAGTTTCTGATACTGTGCATGACGGAATCTTTCCAGATTTCATAGTCGTTCCTGTTCAGTTTCTTATTTACCTGTAAGTATGGTTCTTCTATTTCGGCTCTGGTTCCCGATTGGAATGAGAATTTCAGATTTTTTGTAAAATCCCAATTGATATTAAAATCTCTGTCCCACAAGAAAGACTGACTCCACGACAAGAACTCATTATTATTACTTCCGCCCAATGAGTAACTTTCTATGTCACGTAAAAGCGTCTCGCTATAATAACGGGTAATCCTTGAATTGAGGGCAATATTACTTGGCAGGTAGTTGAACCCGAGCGATTTGGCATACTTAGCCGCGCCGGATTTACTTTTTGTATTTTTGAAAGGCTCCCACGTTTTTACTATCGGGCTATAATTATATCCAAAAGTCAGGTTGTAATTTTTAGTAACATCGTAGACTGTACTTGGATTTTTAATTTCAGTCTGATTAAATGAATATCCGATATTGAAATTGGCCGGATCGTAAGGCATTGGTGTCTTACTTTGTATATTCACTTTTATATTGTTGAGGCTTATACTCTTTGTGGTAGACTTTTCTTGAGCAAGACTTTTTATAGAGTCTTTTTCTGCTTTAGTTTCTACCAAGCTGAATGATTCTTTCAGCGTTACATCCTGATCGAACGGATCGTATTTAGGCGTTGTCGTCTGATTGGAGTACGAGTAATACAGAGGCAAGCTAACCTTTGCCTTTTCAGGTAAAAACCTTCCCAGATCTATGTTTGCGGCTATGCTGTATGTATGATAGTCGTCTTGTCGTCTTTCCATCAGGCTTTGATCCAGAGCACCGAATCCGGCCGTTTCCTTCCGTCCCGAAACGCTGATGTTTCCCAGGTCCGAAAGAGCAACATTCAGACTCCCCTGAGCCGCCCATCCTCCTTCTTCGTCGAAATCGGTCAGACGAAGCTCGTTAATCCACACTTCACCCGATTTGGTTAGTCTGGAATTGTTGCGGACACCGATCATGATTACGTAAACATCAGATAAAGACGGATTACCCATTACACTTACTTTATTGTTTGGCTTATCAGGGTCATACTCATGGTATAGGGTTGTATAAGATACTGTTGAGCCCGACTTTCTTTTTTCTCTGTTTCTGTTCAGTTTTATATTTTTCAGTAACTCGAGAGGAAAATCAAACATATTATCTTTAGGCCATACCACAGCCCTGTCTCCATTTCCATAATTGCCTTCGGGTGTTATTGTTAAAGGTATTTCATATTCGTAGTAATTGTTCTTGTAGTCAGAACCTAAACGCATAAATACAGATATGTCTCCATTTGCCAACTCAGTTCTATTTATAAGATTTTCGGCATGTGTAAATAATTGTATGCGCTTATAGCGTCTCAGGTCGTAAGATGTATTCTTGTATATGGCTCGTGCATCTTCCGGATCGAGATTTGTCACGCGCATCGATAGCGATTGTTCATTTTCTTTGGTTAATTGTGTTTGGTCAGGATCTAAGGATCTGCTTAGCCCCGGAGGCAATACATAATTTACGGGTTTTCTTTCAGAGTTTTCTTCGATATTTACTGTCGAAATATCAATAGACCCATTTCCCATCTTAGCCCCACTTGTTAAGTCCTGATCGTAAACACGCCAATCACCTCTTACAAGCTGTAAGGTTCCGAATCGCAGCACTGTTTGTTGTTCAAAATCAGTCAGGAACATTCTCATGAAACGGATGCTTTTGAAATCGTTGATATTTCCAACTCGTTTTCCTTGGCGAATTGGAATTTTGAACTGATACCATCTTACCTTTTCTTCTTTTCCGTTTCGGAGCGGGACAGTAACCTCTCGTTCGTCTACAATATAGTTGCGACCGACATTCATGCTATCCGGTTTCAGTGATACCCGATATTGGTAATACGATTCATTTTCATTCAGCGTGTAATCCTGATCTATATCTTCTACATCGGGAACTCCACGTGCTGCGGTAGAATACCTTTCGCCACTCTGATCTGTCGGTTTCGAATTTCCTTCCGTACCGTTATAGTATTTGTAGCGGTCGAGTATCCCTTTTCGGTCGCGGTCGTAGTCTGAGCCACGATAGAAATGGTATAAGTCTCTCGAAGGAGTATTGAGTGGAGAGAAAGGATCGTTTACCATTTCATCAAGCGTGCTTTGAGGTAACTTTGTTCTCAGATTGTCTAAGAAATCCTTATATACGCCGTATGTTTTTTCTTCCTCTTGATTCAATCCATTTAGCCCGACATCCTGTTTTTCGCGGGCAATAGCTCCCAAATTATCATCGAATGCATATACTGTAGATTGGCGCGTAGGTACTTTTCCCCACACAGTTTTTGTATATGCTGTAGGATCATCATTGACTGGTAGTCCGTTTTCGTAAAACTTTTTCCCATCTTTCAAAACATCTTCCGATATTTCTCCCAGATTGAAATAAAGGTCTCCTCCTTTGTGCGAGCTTGAAAAATCTTTTACAAATGGATCCATTAGCCAGAATTCAATATATTCGATATTTGATGCTTCGAAGTCACGCACATCCATTTTACGTGTAATGCCCGCCCAGCGATCTCGTGGATTTAATAATTTCCCATCCGAATCTATTTTTTCTCCATCCAGATTGTAAGGCCCCCTTTCGTTAGGGTAGTACGATAAGTTTAATGTTGGTATTGTTGCCGATTCTGTTTGTCTGATATCTCGGTTCGGATATATTTCGGTGATACCAATTTCCCTTACATAGTGATCTGATAAAGAGTCACTATTTATATAACTTGGTGTAAGTGACGACCCTTTGCGTGTAAATAGCGGATCGATAGTAAACCAAGATAACATGGCTCTGTTTTTTGCATATTGGATACTATCCGAAGGTTTATTCCCTGATATAGTAGGAGGATAAACATATTTAGGTAGTTCCTTCGGTGTTGACGCAAGATTCCATGCATAAGGGCTTTTGAGTTCGATGCGTGATTGCGACGACTCAAAATCATCGAGATAAGAGAATCCACCCGTATCTTTATTTTGGTAATGTCCCGGTATCATGTGCGCAAACTCACCCATAAAACTAATTTGAGAAGGTTGTGTTGCATTCACAAACGGTATCTTGTCAATCAGGTTGGTGAGCCACATCGACTCGGTTTTATATGACGTATTCAATCCCCATAAGGTATTATTGACAGATTCTTCGCCAATAACTGTTTTAGTGGTAAGGGGCTTTTCGTATAGGTGCATAATTGTACCGCCGATGTTGAAATTCTTTGAGATATCGTAGCTCAGATTCAGCCCCATCATTGTTTTTCGCTGCATACCTAGCGATCGTTCCTCTAACGAAGCCTGTATATTGGCATCGGAATCTATCAGGTTCTGATTTATGATAGTGACTATACCTGATGTGTAGTCAACTATATAGTCTGTTCCTTCGGTGAGGAGCATACCATTGGCTGTAAGTTTAACTGATCCTTGTGGTATGTTTGTTGACATCAGGTCAATTTCAGCTTTGCTGTTCGATGATCCTCTGAATGAACCGTATATCTTGAATTTGTTTTTTTCTGCGATTTGTCTGGCTACGGTCAATGTCGAGTCATATAATTGCTGGTAAACATACTTTTCTGCAATAATAGGACTGCTTATTTTATTCGCCAGATGCTTTCCGAATGGTTCAACCACAGGGAATATAATGCGTCCGTTCTGAGACTGGACGGTATATCCTTCAAGATAGTCGAAAATACCATCGCCTTTTGTTCCGTCTTTTTGGGTAACTTCTTTATTCTGAGAGTTCAATCTGTCTAGGTTCATCACCTTTATCAGAAGTTGATTTTTAATGTTTCCCTCAGGCAGATAGTTTATGTATGTACCTAAAGTGTCTGACTGATAGGCTATGTTTAATCTAAAACGGTCTTGTTGTATATTGCTTGCGCCAAGGGAGTAAATGTTTTTCATCATCAAATCCCATGTATATGAACGTGGAGACAGAGAGATGGGCTTTAATAACTTTACAAACAAAGCACCTGATTTGGGGTTGCTTGACTCATAATTGGCAGATATATCTGTGGATAGTTCTCCTACTTGATATGTAGTTCCATTTACTGTATACTGGTAAGCTACTGCAAGTACTTCGTCAGCTTGTAGTGCAGAGTTTAGAGATAAGTACCCTAGTTGTGTGTTGTATGTATATTCCGAAGAACTAAGCATTCGCGCACTTTCTATTTTCTCATAATCGAGCCCGCTTTCTATATAGCCATTAAACTCGCTGGTTACTTGCGAAATATCTCTAGCCCTGGTGTGAGCTGTGGTCATCGTACCATATAGGTTATTAGCGGCATTGTATGGTGTCTTTACAGAGCCTGTCCCTATCCATTTTGGGTTTTTAATATTGTCACGCTCTGCAATATCGGCAAAGGCAACAATATTTCGCGACTGCATAAAGTCGCTTCTACTATTCGTAACCCACACTTCTATTTTAGTGATTGATACAGGTGAGTTGATATAAGGGATTTTACTCATTGCATTGTCGTAATTGTCACGGAAATAGTATCCCAAGAAGAAGTGTCTGTTTTCGTCGTATTGATCAGCCTTAAAAGAGAATTCGGTTGTTTGTATTCCTCCCTTTGTATTCACCGTCTGCGACTGAGACTCCTGTTGAGAGATAACTGTATTTATCCGTAGTTTTCCGAACTGAAGCTCTGCGTTGATCCCGAATAAGGCTGTTCCTCCGTTGATGAGCGAGTTTGTTGTACTCATGCTTACGTTTCCGGCCTCTATCTTCTTTATTATTTCGTCTTCCTTTCCATCGTACCCCAATTTCAGCTTTTTAGAGTCGAAATCAAATAAGGCTTTGGTGTCATAATTCATGCCGAAGTTGATTTTATCACCAACTGAGGCTGTAACGTTCATCTGGATATCTTCTTTGAACTGAAAGGTAGTGTGACTTCGGTTGCGTTCCGAGAGGGTAGGGTTGTCTGTACTACTTCGCTTAAAGCCCATTGTAGTTTCAACATATCCTTGAGTTCTCACCTTTACTCCACCGGGTCCAAAAAGCCGCTCTGCCGGGCCTAAGTTTAGTTTTATGTCTTTCAGAGAAAACTCATCTTTTTCATCCTTCTTGTCGTATGCTTCTGCATTTTTAGATCTGAAATATCTACTCATGGATTGCTTGAGGGTGTAATCCATATACTCGTCAGAACTTAAAGAAAAAGGAGTGGATATTTCTTGGTCTCCGATTTTTGTGCGGAAAATATACAGTCCGCTGGCAGGGTCATATTCTACAGACTTCTTTAGGTTGTCGGGGTCTTTGAGGTCTGCCGGAGGATTAGCGTTGAGGTCTTTATAATTTTCTATCTGTGTTTTCTTTACCGGAAAGAGAGGTACTGTATCATTTGTTTCTAGCAAAGAGCTTTCTTTTTGGGCAATATCGATTTCCTTTTTTCCGTAAATACCGGAAAATAAACTGATCGAGCTTACTAAAAGCGTGATAAAAAACAAATATTTTGTAAGTTTCTTCTTCAATCCGACAAGGTAAATATAAATAGAGTGAATGATCAGAGCATTTTTAGTGCCGTCTTTATTATTTGCTCAACAGTACTGTCCGGTTTATCTTTCAATATTTTAGACACTGCTTTTTGCGAAGCCTGTTGTGGAAAGCCTAACATTACCAGTGCTGCGATGGCTTCTTCTCCGGCCTGACTTGTTTTTGCAAACATCTCTACAGACTCAATTCCACTGACCTTGATTTTATCTTTCAGGTCAACAATTACACGTTGGGCGGTCTTAGTGCCTATACCCTTAACGGTTTTTAGTATATCCGAATTGCCGGAGGCAATCACGTTTGTTAATTCCTGCACAGTCATCGACGATAGAATCATACGACCCGTACTTGCTCCTATGCCGGAGACACTTATCAATAAGATGAATAGCTCACGTTCTTGTTTTTCGGAGAAACCATATAGCTGGTAGGCGTCTTCTCTTATTGCCTCATATATGTATAATTTGGCACTCTTTTGTCCTGAGATACTGGTATATGTATTTAAGCTTATGTTAATAAAATAACCTATACCATGTGTTTCGAGTGTAGCGGAAGTAGGGGTCAGTTCAGCAATATCCCCTTTTATATAATCTATCATAATCGGTTCGTAAATTTTACTAATTTATAACGTGTAAATATTAAAAAAAGTATATTTCAAGACGATTTAGAGGTTGTTTAACTTTCGTTTTATGTAGCATACGTATGATAAATTAAGGATATTTGCTATCAAATCCAAATTCTTATATCACGCCTCTTTGCGTATGCCATTAAATAATAATCTAAAAATGAAAAATCAAATACTCTATCTTTCTTGTTCGTGTTTGCCATTCAGGCTTCTTATTTAATGGGCAAAGGTAAGATTTTTGTGTTACTTTTTGTACCTTTGTATGTTTCCATTGAATTATTTAATTTAAAAATATAACGATAATAGAGTCCTAAATCAAGCAAATCATTTATGCATCGGTAAAATTGATAATGGAAGTTAAATAAAGAGATAATTGATAACCTCAAATATTTGAATTATATGAAAAAAAAGTGTTTTTTCGTTTTATTATTAACAATAGCTATGACTACAATTCAAGCTCAAAACCCGTTTTTCTCGGCGTATAAAACGCCTTACGATACCCCGCCGTTCAATAAAATCAAGAACGAGCATTACGAACCTGCTATAGAAAAAGGAATAGCAGAGCATGAGGCTGAAATAAACAAGATAGTAATGATCAGGGCCGTTCCTACCTTCGAGAATACAATCGTTCCTTTGGAAGAGTCCGGAAAACTGTTAAGTAGAGTAACTTCAGTGTTCTTTAATCTACTCAGCTCCGAGAGCAATGATGAGATGATGGAAATAGCACAGCGTATTCAACCAAAACTTTCGGAACATTCCAATTCTATAACATTGAATGAAGGTTTGTTTCAAAAAGTGAAGACTGTTTATGATAAACGCCTGGAATCGAACCTTACACCCGAGCAAATCCGTTTGGTAGAAAAAACATACCGTGGCTTTGAAAATAGCGGGGCAACACTCGTAGGAAAAGATAGAGATACATACAAAGAACTTTCTACAAAGTTGAGCCAATTGACTTTAGATTTTGGACAGAATGCTTTGAAAGAAAGTAATAAATTTGAGATGCTTCTGACAGATGAGGCTGATTTGGCCGGATTACCTCAGATGGTGAAGGATGCTGCGGCAGCCAAAGCAAAGGCTAAAGGAAAAGAAGGATATATCTTCGATCTTTCTGCACCTAGCTATATTGCATTTATGAAATATTCTACTCGCCGTGACCTCCGTCAGAAACTGTATATGGCATACAATACAAAATGTGTAGCCGGGGGAGAGTTCGACAATCAGGAGAATGTGAAAGAAATAGCTAAAACCAGAATGCAAATAGCGAATCTTTTGGGTTATCCGGACTATGCTACTTATACATTACGTAACAAGATGGCAAAAGATAAGGAGCATGTTTACGGCTTGTTGGACGACTTGTTCAGTGCTTATGCGCAGGCGGCTCGTGAAGATGTGAAGATGGTAGAAGGCTTTGCAGTAGGGATGGAAGGAAAAGCAATAGACCTGCAACCTTGGGACTGGTCTTTCTATTCAGAAAAACTTAAAGATGCTAAATATAGTGTAAGCGATGAATTGGTGCGTCCTTACTTTGAATTGGAAAATGTAAAGAAAGGTGTTTTTGGCCTGGCTACAGATCTATATGGAATCACATTTAAAAAGAATACTAAAATACAGGTTTATCATCCCGAAGTAGAAGCTTTTGATGTGTTAGACGAGAATGGTAATTTTTTGGCTGTTCTGTATACAGACTTTCATCCACGTGAAGGAAAACGTCAAGGAGCATGGATGTCTGAGTTTAAGGGACAGTATGTAGAAAAAGGAAAAGACTCTCGTCCGTTTGTTACGATTGTGATGAACTTTACACGTCCAACAGAGACTGAACCTGCTTTGCTTACTTTCGATGAGGTAGAAACATTCCTTCATGAGTTTGGACATGCCTTGCATGGTATGCTAACCAAATGTACTTACGAAACACTTTCAGGTACAAATGTTTTACATGATTTTGTAGAGCTGCCTTCTCAGATAATGGAAAACTGGTTAACAGAAAAGGAATATCTTGATAAGTTTGCTGTTCATTACAAAACAGGAGAAAAAATACCTGCTGATCTTGTAAAGAAACTTGTAGATGCCGCCAATTATAATGCAGGATATCTCTGCTATCGTCAATTATCATTCGGATACCTTGATATGGCATGGCATACATTAGAGCAACCATATACAGGTGATGTGATCTCATTTGAGCGTAAGGCAATGGACAAAACAGCCTTGTTGCCAGTAGTAGAAGGCACTAATATGTCTACATCATTCAGCCATATATTTGCCGGAGGATATGCTGCCGGATATTATGGTTATAAATGGGCGGAGGTATTGGATGCAGATGCTTTTGCATTGTTCAAACAAACGGGTATTTTCAACAAAGATACAGCTCGTTCGTTCCGTGAAAACATTTTAGAGAAAGGGAATACCGAAGAACCAATGACTTTGTATGTTAAATTCAGAGGGCAAGAACCTACTGTAAATGCATTGCTGGAAAGAAACGGTATAAAGAAATAAAGCCGGAGAAAATATTATAAAAAGAGTCGTCGGGGTTTTCCGATGACTCTTTTTTTTATGGAAGGGTTGAATCTTATTGCATCAATAAAAAAAGGAGTTGTCATCGAAAGAGACAACTCCAATTATAGACTTAATGTATTACAAACTTTCTGAGTTTTTTATTTAAGTAGTTTTATTTTAACCTTAATGTGTTAATCGATATGCTTTATTCGATATTTTGCTGTTTAATAATGTTTTATGTTTAAAGCTTCCAGTAAATAAGGCTGGTGCGTATAGCACTAGTTGAACTTAATCCCTGTCTTAATGTCCAGTTCGATAAATCGGGTCTAAGCATACTGATAATAACCTTATCTCCTGCATCAAATGTTCCTCCTAGTGTTACGCTATAACTATAATCTTGTTGGTTAGTTGGTAGCCCTAAAACTACTACGTCGATTTCAGCGGCATCTATAAGGGTAGATTTGTCGTTTTTTTGAAGATATATATAGAATGGTAAACGATTCTGAGAGGTTGTTCCAATTCGGCCGTAAAGTCGTAGAGAGAACGCGTAGCTTCCCGATTCATTTATTGTGATATCGCCGAATGGAAGTTGGTTGGCCTGAGCATGGTCTCCATTTACACTATTATAGGTTGTGCTGATAGTAATATCGCTGGTTAAGTTTTTTAGGTTTATGCCTATCATGCCGTCACCGATTTTTATATTACTACAAGTCTGACCTAAAAAGTCGATAGAAGGTATGGTTGCTGCTGTTGGAGATGATGCTATCGGTGTCCCAAATATTCGGTACATAACTTCTCCTCCTCCGTAGGCGAGTTTACCTCCAATTCGTTCTATCGATAGTCCATTATCTATTGATGTTGCGGCAGTTCCTGAGTATGATCCTCCATTTCCTCCTAAATAAGGTACTTTTAGTATTCCTTCAAAAGGAACATTTGCCGTATAGGTATTAGGTGTCATTTGAGAACTACTGCATATTAAGGATGTGATTTGAGGTTGTATAACCGGACTGTCATCTATTTTTCTCCATTCTGTCCCTGTCCAGATATGTACTCCAATAACAAAGTCGCCGGTATTTGTTAAATTAAATACTGTCATTCCTACATGTTTCTTCTTTAACTCTGCTTTGTTGTTTGTGTATTCAGTTTGTTCAGAGCTTGTAGAAGTATTCCAATACATAGGGTATAACTCATTTTTGTTTGTAAGTAGTACGCGAGGCAGAACTACACCTTTGTCTGATGTTTGGTTTTGACTTTTGGCCGCAAACTCCTTTAGGTCTAAAATAGAACCTCCCTCCGGTGAGACATTCGAACCTATTGTTACTTGTCCTGTAGCATTACTTGTGATCATAAAGCAAGCAAAGGTCATACATAGGTAAGCGAAACTTTTTGTTTTCCTTGTTCTTGTCTTTTCCTTTAATCCGTTAAGGTGAATTAAAAAGTAATTAAGTAAATTGTTTGTTGTCATAAATGTAAAAGTTAATTGTTTGTGTATTTAAGTCTGAAATTCCTGACATTTCAATATAATAATATGTTTGTGTGTATGGTGTGCCCAAAATGCTTTGTGCAAACAAATTACAAAATAGATAAAAGAGTAATGTTTTATTATCTATTAGTGTTAAAGACTATAGTTTGATTTTCTCTGGGTATTAATTTTGTAAAATTTCCTTATATCGAACGGTTTAAATTTTGTTTTATAAAGTTTGTTATGTTAAATGAGTTCGTGTCAAAGTTTGTTTGCAAATGTAATGTTTATTTTTTATAAATACAATATTCAATTTTAATAAAAGAATATTGATTGTTGTTGAACAAGTCTTCCATCTTTTTTGGAAAGGGATTTTGTTATTGTGCTGAATGAGAGAGAATCATCACTTAAAGAGGAAGTATTCCAAGTTTGGATATATGATATAATAAAAAAAGAAACTGTTTATTTAACAGTTTCTTTTCCAGGGTGGAAGACGGGGCTCGAACCCGCGACCTTCGGAACCACAATCCGACGCTCTAACCAACTGAGCTACAACCACCGTTTTGCAATTGCGGTGCAAATATATGTATTTTTCTTGTATTAGCAAGGGGTATGATGAAAAATCTTAATCTTTTTTATTTAGACTCTTCGCTTATAAAATCTATGTTCTTTTAATACAGATATTTCGAAATGAAAGTGTATTTTTGTCGACTTATATAAGAGTTTGATTAATGAATGTTTTGAAGAACTACGCATTTACGATCTTTTTGCTTCTCGGTATTCTGATTGGTGGTATTTGCGGTATTATTTTTGGAGAAGGGGCTAGTGTTGTAAAGCCTGTGGGGGATATTTTTCTCAATTTGATGTTTGTGCTCATCGTGCCGCTTGTTTTCTTTAGTGTAGCATCATCTATTTACAACATGCGCGACTCTAATATGGTCGGTAAAGTGATAGGAAGCATTGTTTTTGTATTTCTCTTTACCGGAGTTGTGGCCGCCGCCGTATCCTATCTTTTTACCCTCTTATATAATCCTCTAGGAGGAGTTAATCAGTCGGAATTTTTACTAGGGCTGCCCCAACAAACAGTAAAACAATTGACTTCTGCCGAAATATTTGTGAATGTCTTTACTGTTTCTGACTTTCAGCAGCTATTTACAAAAGCGAATTTGCTGCCTCTTATTATATTCTCTATCTTCTTTGGCTTGGCTACCTCTTTTTCGGGTACGAAAGGAAAAATAGTGGCAGACTTTTTAAATGCTTCCACTCATGTAATTATGAAAATGATGGATATCATAATGAAAGCGGCTCCTATCGGACTAGGCTGTTACTTTGCCGATACGGTTGGGAATCTGGGCGGACAGATACTGAATGGGTATATGCATGTTTTTATTCTTTTCCTCATCCTTACAGGAATTAGCTTTTTCGGGCTCAACTCTATATATGTGTTTTGGGCGGGAGGTAAAAAAGGCTTTGTTTCATTTTGGCAGAATATATTGACTCCATCGCTTACGGCGATTGCCACATCTTCCAGTGCGGCATGTATTCCTGTCAATATAGAAGCTTCTAAAAGAATGGGTATTCCCTCGCGTATTGCCGAAACAGTGATTCCGTTAGGTACGAATATGCATAAAGACGGTTCTATCATAGGTGGTGTTCTGAAAATTATATTTCTATTTACTATTTTCGGGCAAGAGATAACATCTTCTTCGAATATGTTTATGATTATAGGTGTTGCCGTACTATCTGCTGCCGTTGTAGGAGCTATCCCAAGCGGAGGTATGACAGGCGAATTGTTGATTTGTTCTATCTTTGGATTTTCACCTCAGTTTGCTGCTACATTGATGATTATAAGTACTATAATTGATGTTCCGGCTACATTGCTCAACTCTACGGGGAATGTGGTTTGTGCAATGATGGTAACCCGTTTGGCGGAGGGAAAGGATTGGGTAAAGAAACAGTTTATCGATGCCTCGTAAATTTTCTATTATATAGTATAGGGCGTTTACATCCGAAATAAAAAAGTGACATAAAAAAACAGATACGAATCTGTTACTTTTGTTACTTTTTTTTGTTTTTATTCTTTGGCATGAGTTTTGTATTTATTTGCAATCAGTCGTGATCATTGTGAATTATCTTTTTTTACCTTATTATATTAACTAACGTAAAATCGTACACTATACCGTATAGATTTTTTCATTATATTTGTCCTCAATTTTTTAAGCAGGTTATTTTACATTATGAGTAAACAATTTTCAGAATATAATCGATTTAACTTATCTGATGTCAACAAAGAGATATTAGAAAAATGGGATAAAGAAGGCATATTCCAAAAGAGCTTGGAAATACGCACCGGAGCGCCATCATTTGTTTTCTATGAAGGACCTCCGTCGGCTAATGGTATGCCCGGTATTCACCATGTTATGGCTAGATCGGTTAAGGATATTTTCTGCCGTTACAAGACTATGAAAGGTTTTCTTGTAAACCGTAAGGCTGGATGGGATACTCATGGCTTGCCTGTGGAGCTTGCTGTAGAAAAGAAACTGGGTATAACCAAAGAAGATATCGGCAAGAAAATAACAGTAGAAGAGTATAACGATGCCTGTCGCAAAGAGGTAATGAAATATACCGGGGAATGGGAGAACCTTACCCGCATAATGGGATATTGGGTAGATATGAACGACCCTTATATCACATACGATAATCGTTATATAGAAACACTTTGGTTCTTACTAAAAGAACTATATAAGAAAGGCTACCTTTATAAAGGTTATACAATACAACCATATTCGCCGGCCGCCGGAACAGGACTTAGTACACACGAACTGAATATGCCGGGTGCATATCGTGATGTGAAAGATACAACCTGTGTTGCACAGTTTAAGATAAAATCTCCGAAGGCTGAAATGTCTCAGTTTGGAGAGGCTTTCTTTTTAGCTTGGACTACAACCCCTTGGACTCTTCCATCCAATACGGCACTAGCTGTAGGACCCGAGATAACCTATGTAGCGGTACAATCTTACAATCCGTATACAGGAAATAAGATAACTACTGTAATGGCACAGTCTCTTGTGTTCAGTATGTTCAATGAGAAAGCCAAAGACATAGCTCTTGAAGATTATAAGGTAGGAGATAAGCTTATACCTTATAAGATTGTAGGAGAATGGAAGGGTAAAGACTTGGCCGGAATGGAATACGAACAACTTATCCCATGGGTTAATCCGGGAGAAGGTGCATTTAAAGTTCTTGCAGGCGACTTCGTAACGACAGAAGATGGTACAGGTATTGTACATATAGCTCCTACATTTGGTGCGGATGATGCCCGTGTAGCAAAAGCAAATAATGTACCTGCATTACTTCTGTTGGACAAAGACGAGAATCAACGTCCGATGGTAGACCTCACCGGTAAGTATTTCAACTTAGCGGATTTAGATACTAGCTTTGTTAATGATAATGTAAATGTGGAGCTATATAAGGAATATGCCGGTCGTTATGTGAAAAACGAATATGACGATACGCTTCCTGCTGATGCAACAACTTTAGATATCGATCTTTGCGTGATGTTGAAACAACAAAATCGCGCATTCAAAATAGAACGTCATGTGCACAACTATCCGCACTGTTGGCGTACCGACAAACCGGTGTTGTATTATCCGCTCGATAGCTGGTTTATACGTACCACTGCTTGTCGCGAACGATTGATAGAACTCAATAAGACAATAAACTGGAAACCGGAATCGACAGGTACAGGCCGTTTTGGAAAATGGCTCGAAAACCTGCAGGACTGGAATCTCAGCCGTAGCCGCTATTGGGGAACGCCTCTTCCTATATGGAGAACAGAGGATGGAAAAGAAGAAAAGTGCATCGGTTCGATGAAAGAGCTTTATGCCGAAATGCAAAAAGCCGTAGATGCCGGTGTGATGAAAGAAATACCTTGGACAGGTTTCGAAGTCGGAAATCTGGATAAGGCAAACTATGAGAAAATAGATCTTCACCGTCCGTATGTTGATGATATAATACTTGTATCCGATTCGGGACAACCAATGACACGCGAGAAAGATTTGATCGATGTTTGGTTCGATTCGGGGGCAATGCCTTTTGCTCAGGTATTTTATCCGAATATCAGCGAAGATGAGTTCTCGAAAGTATACCCGGCTGATTTTATAGCTGAGGGTGTAGATCAGACCCGTGGATGGTTCTTTACTCTACATGCTATATCTACAATGTTCAAGGACAGCATATCGTTTAAAAATGTTGTTTCCAACGGACTTGTATTGGATAAGAACGGACAAAAGATGTCAAAACGCTTAGGCAATGCTATCGATCCTTTTGAGACAATAGATAAGTATGGTTCAGACCCTTTGCGCTGGTATATGATAACCAATGCGTCGCCTTGGGATAACCTAAAATTCGATATAGAGGGGGTAGAAGAGGTGCGCCGTAAGTTTTTCGGAACACTTTATAATACTTATTCATTCTTTGCTTTGTATGCAAACGTGGATAACTTCTCCTTTAAGGAAGACTTGATACCTGTTTCGGAAAGACCGGAGATCGATCGTTGGGTAATATCATTACTCAATACGCTAGTCAAGGATGTGGATGAGTATTATAATACATACGAACCAACAAAGGCCGGACGTGCTATCTCTGATTTCGTAAATGATAATCTCAGCAACTGGTATGTGCGCCTCAACAGAAAACGTTTCTGGGGAGGAGAAATGACAAAAGATAAATTATCTGCATATCAGACCTTATATACATGTTTGGAGACAATAGCCAAACTTATGGCTCCGATATCTCCATTCTATGCGGATAAACTTTTCTGTGATTTGATTGTTGTAACAGAGCATGAAAAAGTAGCGTCGGTACACCTTTCGGATTTTCCTACTTATGACGCATCTGTCGTGGATAAGAATCTGGAAGAACGTATGCAGATAGCGCAGGATATATCATCCGCTGTTTTGGCTTTGCGTCGTAAGACCAATATCAAGGTACGTCAGCCATTGACACAAATCATGATACCGGTGTTAAGCGATCAGCAAGGAAAAGATTTGGATGCTGTGCGCGAACTGATATTGAATGAAGTAAACGTCAAAGAACTTAAGCATGTAGATAATGCTGCGGGTATCTTGGTGAAGAAAGTAAAACCCGATTTCAAAAAACTTGGGCCTCGTTATGGTAAGATCATGAAACAGCTTGCCGCAGAAGTTCAGGGGATGAGTCAGGAAGTTATCGCTACATTCGAAAAAGAAGAAAAATATACATTCGATATTGATGGACAAGCAGCTACTATAGAATTGGCTGACGTGGAAATCATATCTGAAGATATACCGGGATGGTTGGTTGCTAATGCCGGAAAATTGACTGTTGCACTTGATGTGACAATAACAGACGATCTGAGAAAAGAAGGTATAGCCCGCGAGCTGGTAAACCGTATACAAAATATACGTAAATCCAGCGGATTGGAAATAACTGACAGAATAAATATAAAATTGACAGACTTGGAGCAGATAAGAGAAACTGTCTCGGAATATAATAATTACATAGCGTCACAGGTACTTGCTGACAAAATAGAACTGTTGGAGTCTGTAGATGGGCAAAATATTGATATGGATGATTATATTTTACAGATATCTGTTGAAAAAGTCTGAAAATGTATTATCTTTAAGTAAAATAAGAAACAGGAATTATAAAACTAACGGTTATGGCAGAAAAAACAAGATATTCTGATGAGGAATTAAATGAATTCCGCGATATTATTCTTGAGAAGCTAAATAAGGCTAAAGGAGAATATGAAGAGTTGAGAGCGGCTATAACAAATGCCGATGGGAATGATGTTACTGACACTTCACCGACATTCAAAGTCCTGGAAGAAGGTGCATCTACATTGTCGAAAGAAGAAGCCGGCCGTTTGGCTCAACGCCAAATGAAGTTTATCCAAAATCTTCAATCGGCTCTTATTCGTATCGAAAATAAGACATACGGCGTTTGTCGCGAAACAGGTAAATTGATACCGAAAGAAAGATTGCGTGCTGTTCCTCATGCTACATTAAGTATTGAGGCTAAAAACAGCGGAGTAAAATAAGTAGTAATTAAATAAAAAAAGCATAGAAGAAAGGAAGAAAAAGCAAGGGTGAATTATGCCTGTTTTTTCTTCACTTTCTTTACAGGAATCGGCTGATATATGGAGAAAAAGAATCAAGGACTGATAGCAATCCTAGTAATAGTACTCGTTCTTGTAATAGATCAAGCATCTAAAATTTGGGTGAAGACCCATATGTCTCTCTTTGAGAGTATTGAAATAACAAGCTGGTTCAAGATATATTTTGTGGAAAATAACGGAATGGCTTTTGGGATGGAATTCATCGGAAAGATGTTCCTTTCTATATTCCGTATCGTAGCTATCGGTTTTATTGGTTATTACTTATACAAGCTGATTAACGGGAGATATAAAACAGGGTACATTATCTGTATATCGCTTATATTAGCTGGAGCATTTGGTAATATCATAGACAGTGTATTCTACGGCGAAATATTTTCAGCTAGCTACTCCGGGCATGTGGCGTCCTTTGTTTCTTTGGGAGACGGATATTCTAGCTGGCTGCATGGTAAGGTTGTAGACATGTTGTACTTCCCATTGATCGAAAGCACTTTTCCTTCATGGGTTCCTGTATGGGGTGGACAACCATTCGTTTTCTTCAGTGCCATATTCAATATCGCTGATTCAGCCATTACTGTTGGTATTTTTATCCTTCTTCTTTTCTATCGTAAGACTCTTGCGCTATCTTTAGAAAAAAACGGCAAAGCATAATTATGCAACGATCTGTTATTTATATCATTATTTCTATCCTTATTCTGTTTAGCTCTTGCGGAAGAAGACCGGGATATGTAATCTCTCCCGATAAGATGACAGATGTCTTATACGATATAAGGCTAGCTCAATCTATCTTCAATGACGATCCTCAATTCAGGTCTGATGATATGAAAGATGCGCTAGTGGCCGGAGTGCTTAAAAAGCATAATATAACTCAAGCCGAACTAGATACATCTCTTCTGTGGTACTCGGATAATATACAATATTATGCAGCAATAAATGATACTGTAGCTGCACGTCTCAAGTTTAGAAATGAATCGCTTCTAAATTCTAGATCAGCAATGCTGAGTAGGGGGGCTCAGAGTAATTTGATAGTACCTACATTTTACTATCTGAATAGTTATACTCCAACTCTTTCTTTCAATATAGATACATTGAAGATGAAGAGTATAAAGAATATATCCGATTTTCACCTAAAGTTTGATATACAAGGATTGAGCGCTAAGCAAAAAGCTGAGGCTGCAATTTATTTCAATTATAAGGACACCTTAGTTAAAACAAGGATTCCTATCGAAAGTAATAGTCATTATTCAATAAGTAAACCTTCGTTACCTGATAGCTTACTGAACGGCATATCAGGGTATATACACCTTAAAAATAATACGAGTAGTGGATCAAATGTCTTGATACATAATATAAGCTATATAGATTCTGTAGCTGTTGCAAGACATAAAGACGGTCTTTCTACAAGGCAACCGAACAGATCAACAGATAATATCCGTAAGGAAAGTCTAGGTCGTCCGGAGCCTAATTAAAAACTCGAAATTCCTATACCTTCAAAGTTTTGAAATGAAACGCTATTATTCGCATTATACCTTTATATATCCGAATATATATCTGAAAAATTATATTGTAGAGGTAAATGATAAAGGGCAGATAACTAATGCCTTCCCATTTAGGAGTGAGGTGGAAAAAACAGAGTTTTATTCGGGATTACTACTCTTCTATCCAGTCGGTGTAGAGGTGAATTTGCAAGATCGACTTAAAAGTGATTTATTTATCAACCTCAATAAGTCGTTGGTGTTTTCTTGCGAGAAGTATAATATAACACATATAGAGGACTTAACATCTTATATCTATTAATTTGTAAATAGTATTCATGAATAATAATGACTTTTCTATCACACTTATCATATCAACATATAATTGGACAGAAGCTCTTAAAATTATATTGCTTAGTGTCATCAATCAAACATATTTACCAATAGAGGTAATCGTAGCGGATGATGGTTCAAGAGATGATACAAGAGAACTAATAGAAGGGATGCAGAAGTCTTTCCCTTGCAAACTTATTCATGTATGGCAAGAAGATAATGGCTTCAGGGTGTCTGAAATAAGGAATAAAGCTATAGTGAAAGCTGCGGGTGATTATATTGTTCAAATAGATGGAGATATTATTCTAGAAAAACACTTTATAGAAGATCATTATTTATTTGCTCAAAAGAGTTTTTTCACACAAGGAAGTCGAGTGAAGTTATCACCAAAGTCTAGCTTGGAGATATTAAGGAATGGCAAGGTGGATATTCCTTTTTCATGGTCTTCATTCTTTCAACCCAATAGATTAAGGTTAAGATTCTTGCAAAACTATTTTCGATTTATATATAAAGTAAATCATCCCTACCTTGTTCGGGGTTGTAATATCGCTTTTTGGAAAGAGGATTTGCTAAGGGTAAACGGATATAACGAAGATATTATCGGTTGGGGATATGAAGATAATGAGTTAGGAGCACGACTTATTTTTGCCGGAATAAAAAGACAATTCTTAAAGATGGGAGCAGTAGGATATCACCTTGATCATCCTATCAATAGTAGAGACAAAGTCAATCAGAATCACAAAACCTTCTTAGAAACTATTAATAGTGAAGGAACCTATTGCCAAAATGGGCTAGATAAATATTAATAAATGTTTTTTTTTTGTTTTTTTTGTTGTAACTGATTAGTAATTAGTTATGTATGGTGAAGAACCCGGATGCTTTTTTGTGAAATTATCCCAAAATCTCTTCCTGTAGTATAACGTCCGTTTAAGACAATCTTCTACATCAAAGTTTCTACTTTGGGCATATTCTTTAATAAATAAGAAAATCATATCATCGCTACCCCATAATCGTCTGAAGTTAAAACAAGCCGTATCCATAGTGATAGGTTTATCAAACTCCATTCTATTAAGGTCTACCAGATAAAAGATATAATCGTCTCCCTCCTTTTTATATAAGACATTCCCTGAAGAGTAGTCTAAATGGAGTATTTGCTGTTCATGCAGGCCGGCTGTATATCTTGCAAACTGCTTTATCAGCTCTTCCTTTTCTGAGAGGAGTGATGTTTTTAGTTCACGCATTGTGCCATCAAAAGACTCATGCTTTGATATATAGAAGCTGTTTTTAAGCAACCCGAATTTAGTCTCTTTTATATAGGCTATCGGGTCGGGAGTATGAAGTCCTTTCTCCTTTAGCTTAAAAGCATATTCGTAAGAGCGTCGGGCTTTAGACTTTCTAAATGTCCTGTATACTATCTGATTGATAAAAATAGGCTTTTTAAAGAACTTCACATTTACCTTAAACCCATCTACATCAAATAGTTTTATAATATTCCGAGCGGCATATAGTGTTTCACCTTCATAAGCAAAAGAGGCAGAAAGATTTTCTACAAAACCTTCCAGATATTTATATTCGGGATTAATAACAATTTCTACCATCTTAAAACTCAGAAGTGAAATGGAATTTTATATCCTTGAAATCTTGTTGAGCCATCATCAATACATAGTTAGAGTCTGCAAGAAAGACATCCCGTCCTTCTTTATCTACTGCCATATATTGAGTCTTACGCTTTTTAAAGTCAGCCAGTTGTTCCTTGTTGTCACTTTCTATCCAACAAGCTTTATACAAGTTGATTGCTTCCCATCTACACTGAGCACCATATTCATGCAATAGGCGATATTGGATTACTTCAAATTGAAGCTGACCGACAGTTCCTATAATTTTGCGTCCGTTAAATTGGTTTGTAAACAACTGGGCAACACCCTCGTCCATCAATTGGTCTATTCCCTTCTGAAGTTGTTTAGATTTCATCGGGTCAGCATTCTCGATATACTTGAACATTTCAGGAGAGAAGCTAGGTAAACCTTTGAAGTGTAAATCTTCTCCAGATGTGAGTGTATCCCCAATCTTAAAATTTCCGGTATCAGGCAGACCGACGATGTCGCCTGCAAAAGCTTCATCTACAGTCTCTTTCTTTTGAGCCATGAAGGCTGTAGGAGAGGAAAACTTCATCGAACGGTTCAATCGCATATGTTTATAGTTTACATTCCGTTCAAACTTTCCTGAGCATATCTTAACAAAGGCAATACATGAACGGTGATTAGGGTCCATATTGGCATGTATCTTGAATATGAATCCCGTAAAAGCCTGTTCATCAGGTTTTACTTCACGCTCGATTGCTTCCACAGGACGTGGAGACGGTGCAATCTTTACAAAACAATCCAAGAGCTCCTTTACCCCGAAATTGTTGAGAGCCGATCCAAAGAATACAGGTGCAATTTGTCCTTTGAGGTATGTATCCATATCCAGTTCGGAATATACTCCGTCAATCAATTCGATGTCATCTCTCAGCTTTGCCGCCAAGGGTACTCCAATGTATGTTTCCAGCTCAGGGCTATTTATATCTTTAAAACCTATAGATTCCGTAACAGTTTGTTTACTTGGAGTATATAGGTCTAATTTTTCCTGATATATATTATAAACTCCTTTGAAACGTTGTCCGCTATCAATTGGCCAACTCAAAGGGCGAACCCCGATTTGTAATTCGGCTTCCAGTTCATCTAGTAATTCAAAAGGATCTCTACCTTCTCTATCCATCTTGTTGACGAATATCATGACAGGAGTATGGCGCATACGGCAGACCTCCATCAGCTTGCGTGTTTGTGCTTCAACCCCTTTGGCCGAATCGACAACAATTATTACACTGTCCACTGCCGTCAGTGTACGATAAGTGTCTTCGGCAAAATCCTGGTGACCGGGAGTATCGAGTATGTTGATCTTATAACCATCGTATTCGAATCCCATAACAGAGGTGGCAACAGAAATACCACGTTGCTTTTCTATCTCCATCCAGTCCGAGGTAGCAGTTTTCTTTATCTTATTTGACTTTACTGCTCCGGCAACATGTATTGCCCCTCCAAATAGTAATAACTTTTCTGTAAGGGTTGTTTTACCCGCATCGGGGTGACTTATAATAGCAAAAGTGCGTCTTTTTTGTATTTCTTTCTTAAGTTCGCTCATTGATTTTTCCGTAATAAGTTGCAAAAGTACTAAAAAAAGCGGATATAATATGCCTATCCCAGCAAGCAATAGAGAACTGTATGTTAGTTAAAAAAGTGACAAAATATAAATGTTCTGTTAAGTATTAGTAAACAATGAAATAGCTAACAAAAGGTGACAAAAGTAACACCTTTTCGATCTGTTTTTATTGTCACCTTTTCTCTGTTACAAAAAGTGTCTGTATTTTATTTCTTTATTACTATAACTGCCTTTATATAAGATAATTTTATAAAAATGATTTGTACAGAAGTTTGCTTGTCTAGTGTTATTTAGTGTTATCACTATTTTTTGTTTCTAAGCTATTGTTTACATTTGCTTTATCGATAATGAATTCATGTATGAAGTTCAGATTTAAATCCATAGCGATCGTCATTTTTAGTTTGTTAATTCTGGTTTGCTCTTATCAGGCTTATTGGTTGGTCAATTTCTATAACCAGCAATATGAGAAGTTAGAAACAGTAATAAACAATACGGCAGAAAGTAGTTCCTTCAAAGAGTTGGCAATTAGAATGTCTACCATATCTGCCAAGGATGCTGAAGAGGAAGAAGCAGAAAATGATATTCCTGCTTCTGTAGAAACAAAGACTTATAACTCCGGCAAAGGTAAGACAACCATTAGTATGAGTTTCTCCAAAGAACGAGGAGGCGAAAAAAGTAGCTCTGATTCTATTTACGCAGACTTGCAAGAGGTAACGATACAAATCAAGAAAGGACTTTTGTCTGCTATTGGAGAAATAACCCCACTCGACTTAGTACGTTTGGATAGTATTATGAGTGCCGATTTGTCTGCACAAGGGTTCGATATACCTCATGTTATCCAGTGTAGAACATCTATTGGCGACACGTTGGTAACTCAAACGCCTAAAGGAACTTTCGATTTTAAGAATAGTAAGGAATATGTTTTAGAAGGTCTCAAAACCCAGATGCATACTTATTATTTGTATATGGATAACCCTAAGTGGTATATCTTTAAAGGTATGTGGGGATTGACTTCCGTTTCTGTATTGATGGTTATTTTACTTATTGTCACTTTTATATATTTGCTTAAAATCATATTAAGACAAAAAACAATAGATGAAATAAAAACAGACTTTGTAAATAATATGACACATGAGCTTAAAACACCGATATCAGTTACTTACGCGGCTGTAGATTCCCTCCAAAACTTTGGATTTGGCGATGACCCTATAAAAAGAAAAGAATATCTTGATATCTCACGTGAGCAGTTAATGTATCTGAATAGCCTTGTGGAACAGATACTAACGATGTCGGTAGAAGAGCGGAAAAACCTCAAACTGAATTTGGAAAATATAGAAGTGGGGAGCATATTTGAGAGTCAGAAAAATAAGTTTTTACTGAACACTGTAAAACCAACCTCATTTGTAATAGATATACAACCTGAAGGATTGAGTATTGAAGCCGATCGATTGCATTTTGCTAATGTAGTAAGTAATCTGATTGAAAACGCAATCAAATATTCCAACGATTCGGTAGAGATTCGGTTGTCGGCACGTAAGTCGGGAAACAAAATTATTCTATCTGTATGTGATAACGGAATCGGTATTCCGGACGGGTCTTTGGATAAGATATTTGATAAGTTTTACCGTGTTCATACAGGTAATGTTCACGATGTTAAAGGATATGGCTTAGGGCTTTTTTATGTAAAGACGATTGTTGTTAAGCATGGCTGGAATATTAAAGCAAAAAGTGTGGAAGGTAAAGGAACTTGTTTCGAAATAATGATAGGATGAATAAGATAAATGTATTGTTAGTAGAGGACGAACCGGCCTTGTCTATGATCATTAAAGATGCTTTAGAGAAAAAGGAGTTTGTTGTTGATATAGCAGTTAATGGGGAAAAGGGACTCGAGCTTTTTCATCGGTTGAAGCCCGATATCGTCGTGGCAGACATAATGATGCCAAAGATGGATGGTTTCACAATGGCTCAGTTGATACGTAAAAGTGACAAGAAAACCCCGATCTTATTTTTGAGTGCCAAGTCGAGGACAGACGATGTGGTTCAAGGGTTTGAAATAGGAGGAAACGATTATTTGAAAAAGCCCTTCGGAATGGATGAGCTTATTGTGCGTATCAAGGCTTTGCTAAACAGAGCGCAAACGGAGATCCCTCAAGATAAAATATATGAGATAGGAAAATATACATTCGATCCCTTGATGCAGAAATTGGTTCACTCTCAACGTACTGAAATCCTCTCTCACCGTGAAGCTGCTATATTGGAACGTCTTTGTTCCAATCAGAATAATATCGTAGAGAATAAAGCTGTACTGATTGAGCTTTGGGGCGATGATAGTTTCTTTAATACACGCAGTCTGCATGTGTTTATCGTAAAGCTGCGTAAGAAGTTAGCTTTAGACCCTACAATTCAAATTATAAATATTCGGGGAATAGGCTATAAAATGATTTTCTGATTACACCGGTAGATAGTTTCTATTTCTCAAACTTCTCTTTTATGTCTTCATATTTTTTTTCTCCTACATAACGCTCACGAGGAACAAAATGCGTGGAGAATATGCTCTTCGAGTCATCATAATCAACATAATTTATTCCTGCCAGATCGGATACAGAATAAATAAAGTCTGCTGACGAATAAACTCTGTTTTTGTCAAAGACAAGATCTTTCCTGAATTTTCTGTATGACGGCGACAGCCATACAAGAAAAGGGACTTCACTCATCGTTGGTGATACTTTTTCATAAGCATGACCTGCAAAATCTCTGTAATCGTACATTTCCTCTCCGTGGTCGGATAAGTAGATCATGGCTGCATCCTGATGCTGTAATTTTTTTAGAGAACCGATAATGCTGTTTACTATATAGTCGTTATAAAGAATAGAGTTGTCGTAAGCATCTATTGCTTTTTTTGCTTTTTCGTCTTTGTATGGAGCATCTTTCACCAAGCCATCTTTTTGGTTGTTGAAGAAGATGTATTCTTTAGGATATCTGAATTCATAGGCCATATGGTTGCCTATGAGATGTATGATAATCAATTTATCTTTCTTGTCATTCTTTTCCAGTATTTTATTCAGTATGGGAAGGACAATATCATCGTGTTGCCTGTAAGATGCCAGATTGTATCTTTTTTTCGCAAGCGATAGCAGTATGTCGTAGCTTGCCCGCATTTCGTCATTAAATCTCTGATTGCTTATAAGGTATGTTTCGTATCCCGCACGGTTGAATAATTCGTACATAGATGGCTTCTCTGTGAAGTATTCCGAATGATCTACTTCGTTCATCGATAATAAAGAACGAACCACCGGAATTGTATGCACATGTGGAGCTACTACATCATTATATACAACAAGGCTGTCTCCGTATTGTGACAACAAGGGATTTGTATTTCTCGGATAGCCGTAGAGAGACATGTGATGTTTGTTCAGTGATTCGCCAATCACCAGTACCATGATTTGAGGGATAGAGTCCTTATGGTTGGTTTTTACTTCATAATCTAAGCTCTGACGTGCTTGTATCTCTTTTACCTCATGGGTTGTACGGATTTTGTAGCTGATAAATGTTCTGTAGAAATTGATGAAATATACAGACCGCGATACTCTGCCTATGCCAACAATGGCTATTATTGTTATTATACTCAATATAAACAGGGTTTTATATTCTTTTATTTTGAGCTTTCTGAACGATCGCATTTTACAAATCATCACGATAGGTATCGCAGCATATACTACAACTCCCGCTATAACCCACATGCTCAGATAATGCGCTATAAATTCTTTACTCTCTTCGGGATTGGTTTCGAATAGACTGGTCACACTATTTTGCTCAAGCATAACGTGTGCAAACAGTAAGTATGCCAGATAGATTGATCCAGGAATAATCGAGATAGCCAACATGATGGAGTATATGATCTTTTCAGATCTGGAACTGATAAATAGCGATAAGATCCAGATGGCAGCAAAGAATAAACCACAGACCAAGAAAACAGCAACTTTGTCTAAAAAAGTAAAATTTTGAGCTAAAGGGCACAGTATAGGCAGTAGAAGTAGGATATAAAATAAGAAAAAGAATTGCATTTTCTTTTTCTTTAATATGCTGTATATTTCGTTCATTGGTTACATCACAAGTGTTAATAATTTATCGTCAGTAAATCTGCCTTAGTTTAAATAATACGGATTTAGAGTCGACAAATATAGTATTTTATTCTTACTTTTGATATTGTTTAATATCACTCAAAACATAATTTTGCAGTATGAGTAAACGAACCACCAGAAAATCGAAGAATAAAGTTTCACGAAACAATTATCTATTAACCAAACCCGTATATCTTGGCGATAAGGATATACCGATGTCTATTGAACTCGTTCAATATGATACAACACGTCTGGAGGTTAGGAATATTCAATTGCAAGAATCTATTAAGGATAAGATAGATACAACGAAGGTAAATTGGATAAAGATAATAGGGATATCTGATGCTAATACTGTATACAGAATTTGTAAAGAGCTTGGACTACACGGTTTTGATATTAAGGACCTTCTGGGAAACAGACAAGTTGTAAAGGCCGTTGGATATGAAAATATCTCATTTGTTCTGATGTCTCTCTTTTATCAGGTAAAAGATACTACAGATATTGACGATATGCAGATCGGGTTTATTCTTGGAAAGAACTTTGTAGTCAGTTTTCAGGAGGCAGCAATCCCTGTTTTTGATGATGTAAAAAGAAATATAGAAGAGAATAATGTTGTAGTGCGTCAGAAAGGAGCTGATTTCCTTCTATACATTTTGATGAGCGCCGTGAATCAGGCGAATGTGAATACCGTAATGGATATTGAAGATAGGCTTGCGGATGTAGAAGATCATTTGATAGAAGGAAAAGGATCTATCGATATTCTGCGTTTGATGCACGAATGCCGGGTCGATTATATGCATATAAAGCGTACTATCACTTCTCTGCGCGAAGAATTTGTCAATCTCTTGCATAACAACAATAAGTTGATAGAAGAAGAAAATATTGTTTATTATAATGACTTTGATGATCGTATGCGCTCTATCTTGGGCAATTTGGCATCTTTCCATGAGTCGCTGACTTCCCTTCTGGACTTGTATTATAATAACAATAACCTAAAGATGAATGATATTATAAAACGATTGACGATAGTGTCTACCATATTTATTCCAATGACATTTATGGTAGGTGTTTGGGGTATGAATTTCAAGCTGATGCCCGAAATGGATTGGAAATATGGTTATCTCGGAGCTTGGATAACTCTTATATTGATTGCGGTTCTTTCTTACCTTTGGATAAGAAGACAGAAATGGTTTTAAGAAAAATAAAGGAAATTAAGTATGAAAAAGAGTATTGTTAAGTTGTTCTTTATCTCGTTTCTAATGTGCTTTTCGGTACAGTCATTGCTCTCTGCACAGCTACAAGTCGTAAAACCAACAGAGGATATAAAATCATTGTTTGATAAAGGACTTTATCAAGAGGTGGTAGAACAATATGCCGCTCAGCCACGCAGCCTTTCGGCCGATAACCTTGCTTATGTAGCAGAGGCTTATTTTTACTTGGACGATCTGATCAATGCGTCGCGATATATAGACTTATCTGTACAGAAGAGTGCAAAATGTGCCCGAGCTTATTATGTGAAGGGATTAGTTCAGAATGCAAATGGCAGTGCAGATGATGCAAAAGCTAGTTTTGAAAGGGTCATCACTATTTCTCCTGATTTTGCAGATGCATACGTCGGATTAGGTGATGTGTTTGTTGCAAAAGAAGATACAGATAAAGCTTTGGAAAACTATAAGAAGGCTACATCATTTAATCCTCCGTCTGAGAAAGCATTCTACATGATAGGAGTAATATATGCAAGCCGAGACGATCTGTCTGATGCATTGAATGTATTTTATACTGCCAAAGACAAAATTGAGAAGGATAAGGAATTGTTGGTTACAGTACTTTATAATATAGCACGAATAGAATATGATTTTGGTAGATATACCAAAGCTGCAGAAGCCTATGAGGAATTAGTCGGCTATCTTCCTGACGATTATTATTCGTATGAAAAGCTGGTTCAGTGTTATGTTAAGCTTGGGGAGTATAACAAGGCGAATGCATCTAAGACTAAGCTATATAATGCATATAAAGAAGGCCAGTTGGCTTCGATTACTATCTCTGATAATTTTTGTATAGATCAGTTTAAAGTTGATCCCTTTGATGTATATGCATACGAACGTTATGAAGAGAGCTCATCTCAGCCTTTCGTTAAAAATATATTCTATGTGATGAATGACTCGGGAGAAGTCGATTCTTCTATTTTCGTTGAATATACACCTTCTCTTGATAATCAGTCTGGAGGGGAATACAAAGTTTCTAAAATAAAAGGAGTAACACGTTATACTTACGGACGTACTTTTTTCAAGGGCGTGGAATATACCTCTCTACGTTCATATATAGAGGATGTCATCTCGGGGAAAGAAGTTCCTGTAAGTTCTAACTAATTGCTTTTTCCAGAGCTTGCCAAAGGGTCTCTTTGGGAAGAGGGGCAGTGACCTCGATCCGTTCTTTTGAAACAGGGTGTAGGAAAGATACTTTACGTGCGTGAAGACTGATGCCTCCATCCGGGTTAGACCTGTCGAAGCCGTATTTCAGATCCCCTTTTATAGGGCATCCCATTTTAGACAGTTGTACACGTATCTGGTGGTGACGGCCTGTTTCGAGGTCGACTTCAAGTAGATTGTACCTATCGGATCGTGCTATCAACTTATAGTGCAGTATGGCTAGCTTCGAATTTGGCTTTTCTACATCGTAAGCATACGATTTGTTTTGCTTTTCATTTCTAACCAGATAGTTTCTAAGTGTTCCTTCCGCTTCTTTCGGCATGCTTTTTACTATTGCCCAGTAAGTTTTGTCTATCTGTTTGTTTTTGAACATTTCATTCAAACGGCTAAGGGCTTTACTTGTCTTCGCAAAGATAACAATCCCGCTTACCGGTCTGTCGAGACGGTGTGTTACCCCGCAAAATACATTTCCGGGTTTGTTGTATTTCTCCTTTAGATACTCTTTTACAATTTCTGAAAGTGGCTTATCTCCGGTTTTGTCTCCTTGTACAATCTCAGATACTGTTTTATTGATGATGATGATATGGTTGTCCTCGTATAATACAGTCATTTTTCTCGATGCCTTTGTTATATTTCGATCTAAATAAAGAAAGGGCAAAGGTAAGAACTTTTCATCGTTTTTGTATCTATTGTTATCTTTATCCCGTGCTGCTCTATTATGGTTCACTTAATTGGATTCTTCTCTCGTTGCTTTACGATTGGTTTATAAAGACTATTATTCTATAAATTTTCTATAATTATACATTCGATCTTGTCTGATTTGGTATAAAAATATATCTTTGTTGAATGATTGTTCAAATATGGTGTCAGAAGAATTAATATTAGAAAGAACATTTGAGCTGTTGCTCTTGAAAGGCTTTGATGCTGTGTCAATATCTGATATACAGCAAGCGACTGGTCTGTCCAGAGGTCTTCTGTATCATTATTACAAGAATAAAGAGGATCTGTTTATACAGGTTACTGAAAAGTATTTTATAAGAATATTTGATTTTGAAGTTCGACGCACGGCAAATTACACAGTTTTCGAATTTGTTGATTTTATGTGCAAGCGTTTTAAGAACATCGCTAGAATAGTATCTGATATTGTTGGAGGTGCATCTAAGAATACAAATGTGTCGATGCTCAACTATCATTTTCTTTTCTATCAAGTGATGCAACGTGATGCCATATTTAGAAATAAATATCAGGCTACAATCGAAAAAGAAAAAATCGGGTGGGAGAGTGCGCTGAGAAATAGTGTATCGAAGAAAGAGATAAAGCAGGATACAGATATTGAAGTTTCAGCGATGCAATTGTTCACCCTGACTGATGGTATTTGGTTTCAAAGTATTTTCAGTACAGATGGAAATTCGATCGTTCAGAATCTGGAAAAGGCTTTATTACATTATATTTTTTTATTGAAGTAGTATTATTTTTTTAATATATTGAACGTTTGTTCAGTTAGTGTATAGTATTATGGGATGGATTTATTTATTATTAGCGAGTTTGTTTGAGGTTGGGTTTACATTTTGCATATCAAAAGCAAAAGAGGCAATTGCTCCTCATTCATACTACTGGTATATTGGTTTTGGTATTTGTCTTGCTTTGGGTATGTATTTGTTGATAAAAGCTGTTCAAACAATACCAATGGGTACAGCTTATGCTATATTTACAGGCATTGGTGCAGTTGGTACTGTATTGTTAGGTATTTTGGTATTTAAAGAGCCTTCTAGCTTTTGGCGGTTATTCTTTATTTTTACGCTTGTCTGTTCAATTATTGGATTGAAAGTAGTATCGAATTAAGACCGATATTTTTGTTTTTATGTAAAGCGAATCAGCTTTCGTGCCTGAATACGATTTGATATGAAAAATATCACCTGTTTTTTTTTAATATTTTTCAGCCGACTTTATTTAGTCTATAGATTCTGATAATGAGGCTAAAAAGCTCAATAATTAGGCCGGTTGCAGCTTGTAGGGCTATATGAATTGTGAAAATATTATCAAATTAGTTCGTATAATTTTTGGAGAATATAAATTATGTACTATCTTTGCACACGCAAAACGGTTAAGGTGCCATAGCTCAGTTGGTAGAGCAAAGGACTGAAAATCCTTGTGTCCCCGGTTCGATTCCTGGTGGCACCACGTTAAAAAAGACAGTTACAATTTGTAGCTGTCTTTTTTTATTGTCAAAAAGGTGTTTTTTTAAGGGTGTAAGTTAAACCAACAATAGGATGACAGACGACAGAAAGTACCGTATGTTTGTTCTCAGAGATTTTTTTAGTGCAAGGATATGAATTTCTGGATTATTAGAGTTAAGCTACGAGTAATTTGTTGTAAAAATAAAATAATAGTTTTCCTCAGATAAAATAGATTAGTATTTTTACATATTACTCTATTAATAATTTGGACTATGAGGAAAGTTATTATTATGTTTTTACTGTGCTCATCCTTTAACTATTCATATTCTCAGTTTAATATATTGGAAGAAGCATACAAAAAAAAGTCAGAAAAGAAGCTTGAAGATTTCTTGGATCATTGGCGAAAAGATATTTTGCCAATTTCAGATAAAGAATATCAAGCCTTATTGACTACAGAGAAAGCTGTATATGATGTGTTTTATGCTTTTTATAATCCAATAGACTTGCAAAGAATTGGAAGTTCTGAGTGGGGAGATACTATATATCAGAACACAAAATATATAATCATTCAGCATAATCTTCAGTATAGAGTTCAAAATAAAGTATTTTATACTGAAGACGAGAAAATAATAATTTACAAAAAGCTATTGAAAAAGGAAGGACAAGATGGTATTGACAGTTTAAATCTACAAAAGATACCTGCTTTTGCAGAAGAAAGATTAATGAAAGAATTATTAGACAAAGATATCATAAGCACTGATACTATTACTAATTTTAGACCGAATATTTCTTTTAGAGGTAAAGAAGTTGTATATCTAAGTCCTTCATACAATATAGAATTAACAACGTTTTTAGGCACTCGTATTAAGAAGAATAAAGAAGCTCTTAATTATTTATATTATTTGTCGGACAAAGAGGTAGCTAAAAGACAATGTTTTCTTGAAAAAAAGATAAAAATATGGAGAGGACACTGGGGAGCATATTGGCAGCTTTTGACATACCCACAAGTGTATACTATAGTCTTTGATAAAGAAATGAACTATGCTAAATTATTCTTTAGACTTGTTTATCAAGGAGGAGAGGCTTATCTGAAAAAAGAGAATGGTAGATGGAATCTAATATCTTCTAAATTAACATGGATAGAATAATAATAGCGATAGATACTTTCTATTGTATAAAAATATAGATAATATTGAAAACCTATAAATATAGAAAATAATATAATATAATTAATGACTACTTTCCTATATCAAAATACACCTTGACCTCTTTTTTATTTAATCTTTTCATTAGCCAATTCTTTATTTTTTCCTGTTCATTTTTCGAAAGGGTGTTTTTTGATGTAATCATAAATATACCTGTTTTTTCGCGAGATAAAGTATCGTTTTGTTGATAAATATATGCATCAGAATATGAACAACTCTCTATCTGGGGATATAGAGGAGCCAATTCAGATAATAATTGCTTCCCTATGAAATATTGACTCTGTACACTATCTATTTTGTGTCTATAGCTAGTGACTTCCAAATTAAGAAGGGCTATTTGTTGTCTTAACCTTTCTTCTTCCGATTGTGCTTTTAAGCGATCTTTAGCCATGTCATTATCTATAGCCAGTCCTTGCTCAATTGTTATTTTAGCATCAATTAAAGAGAATAAATTAGCCTGATCAATAATCGCTTTTTTATCATCTTCCGTCAATGATGATCCGCCATATACTAAATTAATTTCTTTTTTATTGGCACTAATCTCATTGTTGAGCAAGTAATTTCCTTTATATATTCCAACGTAACGTGTATATTTTTCTGCATTTGCCCTGAATTTCTCATTCTGAGACATGCGATAGCCTAAATAGATACTAGGTAATATGATTATAATTAGAATGATAGATAATGCTTGATTGATACGCTTCTTTTTAGTTTCACTTATATTGATATCTCTGATTGGAAATTTCAGCATTTGAGAAATCAAAACCGAAGCATAAGCAATACAGACTGTATTGATGGTAAATAAATAAAACGCTCCGTAGAAGAAAGAGAACTGAAAAGTTGCCAAACCATATCCTGCTGTGCACAGAGGAGGCATCAAGGCTGTTGCAATAGCTACGCCGGGTATGACATTTCCTTTTTGCTTACTGCTGATTGCGATTATACCTGCAAATCCCCCAAATAGAGCAATCAATACATCGTAAATAGTCGGGCTGGTACGAGCTAACAATTCGGAGTGGGCTGTATGAACAGGTGTAATCGTAAAATATATAGTTGAGGCTATTATACTCGCTAATACTGCAAATCCAAAGTTTTTTAAAGATTGGCGAAGCAGGCCAAAGTCGTGAATAGCGATACTATAGCCCATTCCGTTAATCGGTCCCATCAATGGAGAAATAAGCATGGCACCTATTATTACTGCCGTTGAATTGGTGTTAAGCCCCACTGATGCTATAATAATAGCACAAACTAATATCCAGATGTTGGTTCCCTTAAAAGAAATTCCTTGTGTTATGGAATTGTGTATTTCTTCAAAATCTTCTGTCTGCTTTTGTAAGCTGACATAGGTAAGTATCTTTCTAATTGAATTGTACATAATGCATATTATTAGATTTTACTTCTTATCACCCTATTTTATTTTTACCGAAAAGATACTTCTTTTTTATTAATTGTATATTTTTTTAACCCTAATTTTTTATTCCGGTTTTCTATTCTTTATTTATTACAAAGAATTAAATATCAGTCCCGATGACATTTTTCTTTTGAGAGAAATTGCCATCGGGACAATAGAACTTTAAGATCGAGGATATTATAAATCTATTTCTTTTTTCTCATTTAAGACATGCTTTCCATAACGATATTGGTACAATCCCACTTCTATTTTTGTTTTGTCAGATTTCACAGGAGCAATCACTATAAAGTTCATCTTTTTCGCATCTTGGTCAATCACTTCGTTTTTGTCTCGGGTCTTTTGGTCTTCCCATGTTCCCGAGTTTGCATATATACAAGGTTGCTTGTCGAGATTAGTATAGGATTTTATCATCGGGATATGAGTGTGTCCAAAGATGACAATACGAACGTTAGATAGAGCATTCCTAAAATACTGCACATCTGCTTGCTTGTCGATAAATTCTGTTCTCAGACTACCTACTATTGCTTCGTTGATATCTGTCATAACAATAGCATTGTTGTATTTTAATCGACGATTCCAATTGGTTTGTGTAAACAAGTTATTGTATAACTTCATTTGGATACTTCCATCAGTTGTGCTGTTATATGGCAGAATGTCGTTTATCGAATAAGTTTTTGTGTAGTTACCTACATTTGTTTCAATAATGGGGTCACTGAAATTGTCCTTCACATAAATAAGCCCTTCCATTACTTCCTTCCACAGGTTATAATAAATGAATTTACTTTCTTGTTCGGCATTACCTGGGTTATTTTGTACTACTTCAGGAACTTTGGTTGCTGCTTCCGGAGTAGTGGGATCGGTAAACGAGTTGGCTGCAATACGAGCAAAGAAATAACCTGGAGGTAAAGTTGCACCCGGAGCTTCGCTCTCATTCGCATTCGGTGTTATCGCATTAAAGAAATCGTACCGATGGCTGTGCTCTATCGCTATCTGAGGATAACCTTCGGGATGATAAGTCCCTATTCCATATTTAGCTCCTGTATCGCGAGCTTGGTTCACTCCTGGCATTGCAATATCGATATTTTCTGCCGTGAATCCCATGTCGTGATTACCCGGAATATAGGTGAGTTTTATCTTACCATCTTTAATTATTCCGTTCAAAATATCAAAAACATTCTTGTTTGCTGCGACAGACTTTCTGATAAAGTCGGCCTGCGAACCACCACCATAAGGATTTACACGTGTAGGAATATACCATTCGTCCAATATATCGCCATTAAGAACAAGTTCTTTGACGGTGGTTGACGACCTTACTTCAGTTAAGAATTCTTCTAAACGTTTGAGGTGTTTCACATTCTCTGAGTAAGACAAATCGTTTCCTAGATGCAAGTCGCTAATGACCACAATCTTGTTTCGTCCGTTGATGTTCCCCTTGCTGATACTGTCAAATGGATTTGAGGTAATCTCTTCGTCAGTATTATTGCATGAAACCAAACTAAAGGGAAAGGTTACTGCAATAAGTAAAAGTAAATAATAAATTTTTTTCATCGTATAATAAATGTTAGTGATAAATTTTTTTAAGCAGTTAAATTCATTCGGGTGTTTTCTAATATCGATTCTCTCTAATTTAAGTATTGCTGGTATACCGAATATATGCTATTGACAGGGAGTAGCAACACACAATTGGATATGCAAATCTATGCAATATCAAAATTTGCGATGTTTCATATTTACAAAACTGCTGTCTTATATTTACAAATTTTATAGTTTATTTTTGCTGATTTGCAATATTAAAATTCCTTAAGGAGCTCTGTATTTAGATAATATTAAATCTATATTCCCTACGGGAAGCTATTTTGTGAAAATTACAGTTGAAGATATTCCTGATAACATATTTTGTGTTTTTAACGAAATTTCTCTTTCAATATCCTATAATTATTAGCTGTGTTGGCCTAAAAAGTTAAAATTAAAACTTACTTTTGCAGAAGAAAGGTCCAAAAAGTATTTTGAAGACGAGACTATTTAAATTACCAGACCTATAATATTTCAAATTTGCTTACATTATTAAGATCTCTTTTTTACAATTAGAGTAAAAAGAAGATCTGGCTCAAAAGTGAAAAACAAGTTAAATGAATGCGACTTCATTCATATCCTTATCTTATTACATTTAATTATTACCCATAATGCAATATCTATATATAGCTACAGTCTTTGCTGGTGCGCTTGTATGTTTGCTTGCCTCACTATTATTAGTTCTTCGCCGTAAGACCGGAGAACGTTCTCGTGTAATTCTTGCGGTCATAGTCTTTTTCTCTGTTTTTAATTATATTCCACGTTTTATTGCGCTTTGCAACGGGGTAGTTCCCGATTTTGTGGTTTCTGCAAAATTATTGTTGGTGGCAAACTTTATGGTTGTATCTTATATTATGTATCCTATAGAGGTTATTGCTCCCGGCTGTTTAAATTTTTGGCGGATAATAAAGCTATATTCTCTTTGGCTGTTTTTGCTGGGTGTTTATCTTATTACCTCCCGCACAGGTATGCACTATACTCCATATAATACGCTTCTGGAGATGTTGCCCGATGCTCATCGATTTGAGGTTTGGTTTCGCCTTTTACTTGCGTTATTGATATTTCTCCCCGGGTTGTTTGTCTTTTTTGTTCATCGTACAAGACGCTACAATAACACCGATTATATTTGGTTAAAGAAATACTCGATTACACTTTTTATAAATATTCTGGCATATGTTCTCATCTTGATATTTAATCACCCTATACTGAATATTTCGTACTATTATATTAGTGTCGGGTGTAGTCTCTATATTGTTTACATGGAGCTATTTGATCGTCTGATCGGAAAATCAGTTCTTGAGAAAAATACTGAAGAAAAAGGTGTACATCCTGAAGAAGCGACAGTAGAAGATGTGCAGTCATCCTCATGTCCTGAGCAAAAAAATACGATCTTGATTGATAGATTAGATGTATATATGAAGAAAAAATATGCATGGCGAGATCCTTATTTGTCTCTCAATATGTTAGCCTCAGAACTTTTTACTAACCGTACAACTCTGGCGCAAGTTATGCGCGAAAATGGCTACGAAAGCTATACACACTATATTAATAAGCTGCGCATTGAGGACTTCTTGCAACAAATAGAATCAGGACAATATGTTAATTATCAAGAAGCTTTCTTTTTTGTCGGATTTCGTTCGCGTAGCACTGCTTTACGTAATTTCAGACAACTAACAGGAATGATTCCTTCCGAGTATTTTCAAAAGAAAAATATTCAGATAAACGAAGGTAATGTGATTCATCATTACTGATCTACAGGCATTAAAAATATAAAGAAGTGTTATTCATTTAATTGAAAGCACTTCCTGATATTTTTCTTATAATAAATTTATTCTATTACAAGCTCTCAAGCATTCTTTTTATAACGGTCTGTGCTGATATCTCACGGTTCGCCGCCTCTTGAATAACAATTGACTGAGGGCTTTCTATAACATCGTCACTTACAATCATATTACGGCGTACAGGTAGGCAATGCATAAAATAAGCATTGTTAGTAAGTGCCATTTTCTCACTGGTTACTGTCCACGACATATCTTTGCTTAGTATCTTTCCATAATTCGGATCGGTATACGCAGCCCAGTTTTTAGCATATACAAAGTCAGCTCCGGCCAGCGCCTTGTCCTGATCGTATTCGACTTTAGCACCACGCACAAATTTAGAGTCCAACTCATAGCCTTCAGGGTGAGTGATAACAAAATCAACATCCGCCTCGTTCATGAAATCGGCGAAAGAGTTAGGTACTGCCTGTGGCAATGCTTTCGGATGTGGAGCCCATGTTAAAACGACCTTCGGACGAGCTGTTTTCTTATATTCCTCGATTGTAATTAGGTCGGCAAATGCTTGTAGTGGATGACCTGTAGCAGCTTCCATACTGAAGACAGGTTTTCCCGAATATTTTATAAACTGATTGAGAATCTTCTCTTGATAATCATCTTCTTTATTCTCGAACTGCGCAAAAGCACGCACACCAATGATATCACAATAGCTTCCCATAACAGGAATTGCCTCTAATATATGTTCAGACTTATCACCATCCATAATCACTCCTCGTTCTGTTTCCAGCTTCCACGCTCCTTGGTTGATGTCAAGTACCATCGTATTCATACCCAGATTCATTCCGGCTTTTTGTGTACTAAGGCGGGTGCGTAAGCTTGAGTTGAAGAACACCATTAACAAGGTCTTGTTTTCTCCAAGCTTCTTATAAGCAAAACGATTTTTCTTTATTTCCAGAGCTTCCTTTATTGCAACATTTAGGTCGCCCAAGTCTTTTACATTGGTATAAGTTTTCATTATGTTGTTTGTTATTGTATTCAAATTAAAGGTACAAAGTTAAATCTTATTCTTTGGATATATCTCTTTTTTCTCTTTTTCTGTCGTATACCTTTTTGCTCTTATGCACATTTGTTGTACGTCGCCACCCCGGCGATTGAGATAATTGATCTTCCCGGTCTGCTTTTTTTACAGCCTTTATATAATCCTTTATAGGTATTTTGCCTGCTGTTTTCTTCTTTTTCTTCATGACAAGAATTTAACTGTTATAGAAATATTTTTATCCGCTTGTTTATGTATATGATAAAAACGGATAAAATAATTGATAAAAATAGAATAACTCCGAAACGGATAATTGTATAAGGCATGCTTATATCCCATAGCTTAATAATGACAAAGTAATGAATAAAATATATTGCAGAGCCTAATGAACCTAAATAAGTAAGATATGTATTAGGCATTCTATAGCTCGAATGCTTAAATACAAATATTATTATAGCAGGACAACAAACAATGAGCGATAGGTAGGTATCTCGTACAAAGCACATATCTTTGGCATATGAAGATTCAATACATAATGTGATAAGGCTTAATGCAATGAGAGCCGCCAAGGTGATATTACCGGATTTTAGTATTAAGTTATGTTTATAAATGTAATATCCTAAAAAAATAAAAGGGAAACCTACAAAAAAGCCATTTCTTACGATGTGTATATTTCCCTCTCTCAATGGTTCGCAGAAGACACCAATTGAGAAAATGAGAATCGCCAAGACTAGAAGAACAGTATCATTCTTTATAAATTTCTTTGCGATATATAGCAAGAGAGTGCCATAGACCAGAGCGATTACATACCATAAATGTAAGATGCCTAAAGTGATATATTCAAAGAAGAGCGAGACTGTAATGGGTGGCTGATCTATATTCAATAATATATAAAAAGCCGACCATACGGCATATATTATCAGTAGATGTCGGATATACTTTTTTACGGCTTTCGGATTATCATTTTTTTTTGCAAGGTAATATCCGTTTATAACAAAGAAACAAGGTACTGCAATCCGCGCGATACCTTGCGATATTAGCCAGTTGAGCAAAGGGTATGTAGCTGATAATGGGCCTATGTGTATTGTTATTACCAATATACTTAGAAATACCTTGAAATAATCGAGTGTAACGTTTCTTTCCATTATCAGTATCAATCAAGGCCTAATCTCTCTTACGACCTGGTTTGTCCATTACCATTTATCAGCCATTTATAGGTGCATAGCTCCTCTAATGCCATAGGCCCTCGGGCATGCATCTTTTGGGTGCTGATACCTATTTCGGCTCCCAGTCCGAATTGCGCTCCATCGGTAAATGCCGTAGATGCATTGGAATAGACACAAGCTGCATCTACCATTTTTTCAAAAAGCTTGATAGCTTCAGCATCCTCACTGATGATGGCTTCGCTATGTTTCGAGCTATATTTGGATATATGACTTATTGCTTCTTCTATATCTGTCACTGTTTTGATAGACATCTTATAGTCGAGAAACTCTGTGCCGAAACTTTTTTCGTCAACCTTCTTTAATTGGTCGTACGAGTAGTATGAGAACAGTGCTTCGTATGCATGTTTGTCGGCATAGATAATAACGTCTTTCTTGTCAAGGTCTTCGCACAGATAGTGTAAGTCATCCAGTCTTTCCCTATCTATAACAAGGCAATCGAGGGAATTGCAGACACTCACTTTTCTGATTTTAGCATTGGTAATAATATCCTTCCCTTTCTTGATATCTCCATCTTTATGGAAATATGTATGACAAACACCTGCACCTGTTTCTATCACAGGAATTCGAGAATTCTCACGAACATAGTTTATCAGCTCTTGCCCACCACGAGGTATAATAAGGTCTACATAGTTGCGGGCATTCATTAATGCTTCTGTTGCAGTCCTGTCGTTAGGCAATAGTGTACAGACATTCGGATTGATTCCATTTGCGTCCAATACGTTTCTTATCAAATCAATTATAGCTTCATTCGAAAAACGAGCGTCAGAGCCGCCTTTTAGTATGCAGGCATTTCCAGATTTGAGACAAAGCGAGAATACGTCGAAACTGACATTCGGACGTGCCTCGTATATGATGCCTATCACTCCGAAAGGCACAGTCACCTTTGATAGGTTCAGTCCGTTGGGCAGTGTTTTCTGCATTAGTGCTTTTCCTACAGGGGAGGGGAGCGATGCTACATTGCGGATATCTTTCACAATATCCATTATCCGTTGCTCATTGAGCAGCAAGCGGTCGTATTTTGGATTACTTGTATCCATTCTTTGCAAATCCTTCTGATTCTCTGCAAGAATGTAATACATCTTCGATTCGGTTTCTTTTGCAATAGCTTCCAGTATTGCGTTTATTTCTTTTTCTTCCAATAAGTTAAGGCTCTTACTAGCCTCTGCAACTAACTGGAACGTATTCTGGTGATAATCGTCCATTTTTATTTTTCAATATATAAATAGTCGTAATGAATTATTGCTTTTTTATTATTTTTCCCTATTACTTCTTTGGCTTTTTCGCTGCTATATGCAGTTTTTCCAATGCCAATCAATTTCCCTTTTTCATCCATGATGCGCACTACATCGTCAGCCTCGAAGTTACCAATAATTTTGGTTACACCAACAGGAAGTAAGCTGACAGCCTTGTCTCCCAAGAGTACCTCTTTAGCATTTTGGTTGACGTATATTTCTCCTTTGGTAAACCCTTCGGAGTGAGCAATCCATTTTTTTATACTTGTTGTTTTCTTTGTAGAGGGGATAAAGTGCGTGGAAATCACATCTTTCCCTTTTATAAGATCTACAAGTATATTGTCTCTACGCCCGTTGGCTATTATTACTTCAATGCCTTCTTCTGCAGCTTTGCGTGCAATATTATACTTGGTAGTCATCCCGCCACGTCCGGTAGATGACTTCGAAGATTGTATACAGTCTTCTATATTGTCTTTTGTAATATCTATCTTCTTAAATATCTCCGATTTAGGGTCGGACGGATTGCCATTATATATACCGTCGATATTGCTCAGTATAATTAGTTTTTCGCAGCCCATCATTGTGGCTACCAGCCCCGACATCTCATCATTGTCTGTAAACATAAGTCCGGTAACAGAAATGGCATCGTTCTCGTTGACTATCGGTATGACTTTATTTTCCAACATCACAGACATGCAATTTCGTTGATTAAGATAATGTCGTCTGGTTGAAAAATCTTCTTTCGTAGCCAATATCTGTCCACAAGTAATATTCTGTTGATGAAACAAATCTGAGTAACGGTTTATCAACCTTACCTGTCCGATGGAGGAATATAGCTGACGCGCAGAAATCGTGTCTAACTTAGACTTGACTTTAATCTCCGATTTACCTGATGCTACAGCACCCGATGATACAAGAATAACCTCGACACCACTCTTGTGCAGCTCTGCAATCTGGTCTACCAGTGCAGACATACGCGTGACATCTAATGTTCCGTCTTTTCGGGTTAATATCTGACTTCCTATTTTTACAGTAATACGCTCTTTCATTAGAAGAATATCAAAAAAACAAAGTTAAAATTTTATTTCAGGTAAAATGATAGATAAAATAGAAAATAGGCGTTAAATTGCTTGCTATCTTTTCTTTTTGTGCTTGTAGTGTCTTAAAATAATTTTGAGTGTTTTGCTAAATGGTTTATATATAGGTTGTTATTTGTAAAAGGTGACAAAAGTAACAGTTTTTGACGTTGTTTCTGATGTCACTTTTCTACTACATCTTTGTGTAGCAGACTTTATACTATATATGATAAAATTTATTGAAAAATTGTATGCCTATATCAACCCTTCGGGCAGATTTAGATATAATATTCTTTTTTTAGCATCAATTTTTTCGACAAAGTCCTCTGTTGCTGGTATTATCAGATCTTCATCGTCGTTCTTCACGAGGAATAGTGTGTTAATCGTTTTGTCGTCTATTTCTTCAATCGTACCTAAATTGCCAGCAACTTTGTCCACTACCGAAAATCCAATAAAAAAGTTCCACGAATAGTCTATATCATCATCCGATTCTTCTTCAAAGTATTTGCGAGGGAAAAATACTTCCAATCCCGACATTTGCATTGCTTTTTCTTCGCTGTCTACACCCTCAAATGTAATTAAAGCCGTTTCACTTCCTTTGAACCTATATTCGTCCACAAAGAAAGGGACAAAGATGCCGTCTATACGGCATATCAAGTATAGGCAATCCACCCGGTCGAATATATCGTTCTCAAAAGCAAAACTTATCTCACCTTTTATTCCATGAGGTTTGATAAGTTTCCCTATTTTAAATACTTCGCTATCTTTTATCATAGCTCAGGCTTGTTTATTTTTTCTTTTGTTGGTTGCTTTTTTTCCCTCCACCATTGTTGTTGGGCGTATTTCTCTGACCAAGATCCTTCATTTCAGGAAGTTTGATGTTTGAGTTCCTGATATCAATCTTATGACCCGATAAATCATAAAGGTCTAGGAATATTTTGTGATCTTCAACATCTTTGTTCCACTGTATATATGATTTTTTCATATGTGTGGCAACCAGCAAGATAAATTGTTCTTTTTCTTTGGGATCTTCTATCGATATAGCCATCTTTGCCATCTTTTCCAATGTTTTACCATAATGGCGGTATTGCATGTCGGGACGACTATATTCTATTTTTCCCGGCTTGGTGTTCAAGTCTTCTTTTTTAACTACCTCGTAAGGATAATCTATATCCAGCTTAAAGTCGGACATAATAGCCAAGTGATCCCATAAGATGTGCTTGAAATCGTTTACATCACGAAGGTGTGGAAACATATTTCCCATAATGTTTATTATAGTATCTGCACAGCGTTTGCGTTCGTTTCGGTCAGGTATTGCAAGACAATAGTCGACCATATTTTGTATATTCCTTCCATATTCAGGAAGAGTAAGTTTTTTTAACTGAGTGTTATACTCCATTTGTAAATGTAATATATGTATAAATAAAAAGGTAAGTAATTAGATATCCACAAAGATACGAAATAATTACTTACCTCTATAAATTAATTTTCTTACTTCGCAGTTTCTGCTATTTTTTCGGGAGCAGACAATGTCTTTTTGTACAATTCTGTATCCCCGAGAACTTCTATTGCTTTATCTACGTCAGCATCATGTTTAAGAGAATAAAGTTTCTCACCACGCTGATAATAATAACGTTTAACGATGGCTGAGTTTATCTGTTTCATTATATCTTCTTTGAAGGTTTCCAAGTCCCGATCAAGGTTCGGGATAAGTTTTGCTTCCAGAGCCTTAAACTCATCATTGGCATATTTCATATAGCCTTCAAACTCCATCACCTCTTTTAGTGAAGCCATTGACTTTTCGCTCATGCGATCGTATTGAAAATCTTTGGATTTAACGAACTTCTTAAAGTCCTCGTAGTCTTCGTCAGATATAGAAAACTTTTCAGGCGATTCGATCGATTTATGTCTTACTACCCAATCTGTAACCCAATCGAAAACGATGTATTGATTTTCGAGGTAATAGGTGATATTTGGGGTTTTAGGTTCATTCATTACAATATCGGGAGTAACACCTCCGCCGTCTCTTACCTGACGTCCTGCCTGAGTGTAAAATACAGTAGTGAGGCTATCCGGTATACGTCCCACACTACCATCAGCATTTCTGTGGGAATAATCGATTGCTTGCACACATCTGCCACTGGGGATGTAGTACTTAGAAGAGGTTACTTTTATTCCTCCTCCGTAAGGTACTTCACGAGTTACTTGTACCAGTCCTTTTCCGAATGTGCGTTCTCCAAGCAGTACTGCCCTATCCATATCCTGTAATGATCCGGCTACGATTTCGGCAGCAGAAGCAGAGCCTCTATTCGTTAAAACAATGATTGGTATATCAGTATCTATTGGTTCCAGTGTGGTGCGGTATGTCCTATCGGTCTGTTTTAGTTTTCCTTTGGTAGATAGCACAACCTTTCCTTTCGGTACAAACATATTTACAATCTGAACCGCTTCTTCCATGATTCCTCCACCATTTTGGCGTACATCGAATATAAGGGATTTAGCGCCTTGTTTCTTTAGCTCCAAGAACGCGTTTTTTACCTCGGCAGCACTTTTGTCGGTAAAGGTGCTAAAACTTATATATCCTATAGTAGGAGTTACCATACCATAGTATGTAATAGGATCCATAACAACTTTCTCGCGTACAACCTTCAGTGTTAAAGGTTTTTTCTCGCCTTTGCGTTCTACCTTTACTTCTATTGTTGTTCCCGGTTGCCCTTTTAGATTATTGCTTACAAAACTGCTCAATGTGCGCCCAAATACCTCTCCGGGCACAGAGTCGCAGGTAGTCATATCTTTTCCGTCTATCTCCAAGATTACGTCTCCCGCTTTCAATCCGGCTTTTGCGGCGGGCTTATCACCGTATGGTTCTATAATAGTAACTCTTCCATCCTTGAAGGATACGATAGCTCCAACTCCGGCATATTCACCTGTTATTTGGGTGCTAAACTCTTTCATGTCATCCTCATTGTAGTATTCTGTATAAGGATCCAGCGTGCCTAGCATATTGTCTATGCCTGTGCGTATTGTTTTATTGATGTCGAGGCTATCGACATAGAACATATCCATCTCGCGGACTACACTGTTGAATATTTCGATGTTCTTATTTATATCAAAATAGCGCTGTTGCTCTTGGTTCTTTCCCTGATTACTTTGTGCGTAGACAAAAGTAGTCCCCAAAAGTGCTGAGAATGTGAAAAATGCAATTAAACGGTTTCTCATTAGACTGTAATTATATAAAATGTTTTGTATTCCATTATTTTACGCAAAGGAAATACTTTTTTTATAAATAAATAAAATTACGATGGTTATATATCTCTTATTTTTAACAAAAAACGTAAAAGTGTAGAAATTTCGGGATAGTGAACTAAATAAACAAACAGAGCGTTATACTTCTTTTGATTTACTTGCTTATTAAAGTAAAATTCAGCGCCTGAGATTTTTCTTTCAATACTTTCACAAGCTCTAGAATGAAAAAGGAGGGACAAACATTGAAGACAAATACAAATGTGAATAGTTTATTACATCTCCGTATATCATCAGGCACTGAATTTAATCTTTATTTCTATTTAATGTGAGTATATTTTTTTAGTATTACCAATAATTACTTAGCACAATCCTTCCGGGTAGAATGTTCGTTTTCGTTTTTATAATTCATACGTGCAAAATAATGATTCTGGGCAACACGGCTATAGATCTCATTCGTTTGCATAACTCCTCATTCCGGGCTTTTCGGATGAATACAACTGAAATTTCATGTTTTGCGTGAATATATGACAATATGATACAAAATGCTATATTTCTTAATTCTATTAAAATCAATATGTTTTATAGCAATGTAATTGATTATTGCTGTAGTTTAAAAAGTTGTATCCGTTTGTTGGTACAAATATATTATTTATAATTCATATTGCAATTTTTTATTTTATTTTGCTCTGTTTTATTCCTTTTCTTGTTTGTTAAAGTGTTGTTGGTTATTTGTTTATGTTGTTGTTAATCTTTATTAACGATAAAATCAGAGATGTTAAACAGTTGGTAAACTCATTCCTGTGATTTTTCTGTACAAGTCGAGGGCGTATACGTCTGTCATACCTGATACAAAGTCTAAAACGGCAAGAATTCTTTGATATAATGTTGGTGCGTCTTTTTCATATTGTTCCGGTATACGGCTAAGAATCAATTTTGAATATTTTGCATTAGGCTCTTCCACAGCCGATATAAATGTGTCGAGCAGGAATCCGATAATCCGATGCCCGGCTAGTTCTATATCTACTACATCTTTTGTTTTATATATTTTTTTATAGCTAACATCTGTAGCTATTTGGTAAGCATTATTGGGCAATGGAGAAATACATTTTATTAATGGTTTTTCAAACCCACCATCCAGGATACTCTGTTCGTTTTCCAGAAATACATTAGAGCACTCATCTACAAGTAAACCGATAACGCTTGAACGAAGATATGCAATTTGCTCATTAATATCGCTGACTACGTGCAACGTTTTCTGCATTTTTTTCTGTTTTTCTTCCGGAAAGAAATTTAAGAAGAGTTCTATTGTTTGCTCAGTTGTTAATAGTCCTAACTTGTGAGCATCTTCTAAATCCATTATTTTATAGCAAATATCATCGGCAGCCTCTACCAGATATACTAAGGGATGTCTTGCGTATTTTAATGGGTTTTCTTGAATGCAGTGCATGCCCAATTCGTTTGCTATTCTTCTGAAATCTTTTTCCTCCGCTTCAAAGAATCCGAATTTTCCGGCTCCATTTGCAGCGATGGAAGAATAGGGGTACTTAACTATTGAAGCTAACATAGAATAGGTCATAACAAAACCGCCTCTTCGTCTGCCATTAAACTGATGTATAAGCAGACGTATTGAGTTCGCATTGCCTTCAAAGTTGATAAAATCTTCCCAACGTCCACCTTCTTTTATTATTTTTTCCTTTAGCCGCATACCTTTGTCTTCAGAGAAATAGCTCGTGATGGCTGTTTCACCTGAATGGCCGAAAGGGGGATTACCCAGATCGTGAGCAAGGCAACCGGCAGCAATTATAGAGTTTATTTCTTCGAAATCGGCCGATGAATTTGGATACTTTTTTCTTAGTTCCTTTCCGACAATGACACCTAAAGAGCGTCCTACACAAGAAACCTCGATGCTATGGGTGAGCCTGTTATGCACAAATATACTACCCGGAAGAGGAAAAACTTGTGTTTTGTTTTGCAAACGGCGGAAAGGTGCTGAAAAGATTAGCCTGTCATAATCTCTTTGAAAATCAGTTCTATCATGATGTTTGTCATCATGGTATTCTTCCATTCCGAATCGTTTTGCCGAAAGCAGTTGTTGCCAGTTCATAGCTTAATTAGTTTGAGAATCAAAGATAAAGTTTTTTCAGTTATTTTTATATACGAACATAAGTTATAATACTTCTTAAGTCTTAGGATTGTTTTGTTCTGGTTTTAGAAAAAAAAGGTATATTTGAACTTAAATTCAAACATTTCAGAGGGCTCTCTTGATTAGGCACTTTATCTTAGCTTTAATAATGAAAACAAATCCGGATAAAATAAAACAAAGAGTACAAACTCTTGTTGTTGCTTGTGGTATTATTCTGATGATAGGTAAATTTACAGCCTACGTTTTGACTAATTCTGTTGGGATTCTTACCGATGCAATGGAAAGTATTGTAAATATAGTTGCCGGTTTTATCAGCCTGTATGCCATACATAAAGCAGCCAAACCTAAAGATCAGGATCATCCATTCGGGCATGGTAAGATAGAACTAATATCTGCTTCGATAGAAGGAATATTAATCATTTTGGCAGGAGGGTTGATTATCTATGAAGGTATTGCAAGATTGTTTACCCCTTCTGTAATAGAAAAGCTGGATATTGGTATTGTTGTTATTGCCGCTGCCGGTATTGTAAATTATATTCTTGGTTATTATAGTATTCATCAGGGGAAGAAATATGATTCTATAGCCCTTGTTGCAGGAGGTAAGCATCTTCAATCGGATACATATTCTACTATTGGGCTTGTTGCAGGTTTGTTGATCCTCTATTTCACCGGCTTGGTATGGATTGATAGTGCTCTTGCTATTATTTTTGGTGGAATAATTGTTTTTACAGGAATAGGTATTTTGCGAAAAACGATACAAAATCTGATTGATACGGCAGATATTGCTGCATTGGAGAAAATAACCAAATCGATAAATGAAAATAGAAAGGATGATTGGATTGATATTCACAATCTGAAGGTGTTAAAATCAGGAAGCGATTTTTTTATAGATTGTGATCTCACTCTGCCATGGTATTATAATATAGATCAGGGACACTCTTCTTGCGAAGAATTAAGATTAAGTCTTATCAAGTTATTCCCTCAGCATACATTGATATCTATACACTCCGATTCGTGCCTCGAGAAATATTGCTCGGTTTGTCGGGTTAAGGACTGCTCATATAGAAAAGAACCATTGAAAGAAAGAATACCTTTTACCAAAGAGACGCTAACTACTGCTGAGGAAAGTTAAGGGATTATAAATTTATTCTTATTTTTAGCTTTTTAGTTGTTGATTATTAGCTTCTTGTGTTTTTAATGTCCTACTCTTTTTATTTACTCCTTAGCTGATAGTTACTAAAAAAACTAACTTTGCATTCGTTTTTACAGAGTAACTCTTCGCCGATGAAAATCGATAAGACCTATACCGTATCATTAGTTGTTGCCATTGCTTTTTTTATGCAAGGGCTTGATACCACTGCCGTAAATACAGCCATTCCCGCTATGGCTCGGTCTTTCAATACAGATGTTGTACATCTCAGTGCGGGTATTACTTCTTACCTGATTGCATTAGCTATCTTTATTCCAGTAAGTGGTTGGATTGCCGATAGGTATGGCACACGTAAAGTTTTTTGTACATCCATCGTGTTGTTTATCACTGCATCAGCTTTATGTGGTATGTCTCAGACATTGACACAGTTTGTTATATTCAGAATATTTCAAGGTATGGCAGGTGCAATGATGACTCCCGTGGGAAGGCTTGCTGTATTAAAGTCGGTAACGAAAGACAAATTGGTGACGGCAATGGCATACATTGTATGGCCTGCGCTTGTCGCACCTATTTTAGGGCCGGTAGTAGGAGGGTATCTTACGACTTATTGGACCTGGCATTGGATTTTTTACCTCAATATCCCTATTAGCATAATATGTGTGATTCTTGGCTGGCGTTTTATTCCTGAAGAAGAGAAGAGCAACTTACCTAAAAAGCGGTTTGATTTAGTTGGCTTTGTCCTCAGTGGTTCAGCCTTAGTCGGGTTTATGTATGGGGTGGAACTACTTAGTCGCAGGGAGGTGCCGTACTATGTATCTGTACTACTTATACTGGTTAGTATCTGTTTGCTCCTGTTTAATGTTCGCTATTCGAAACATATATCAAATCCTCTGATAGACTATTCTGTTATACGAATCCCTACCTATAAGGTAACTATATTTACAGGATCTCTTTCTCGTATGGTGATAGGGGTGGCACCATATCTTATACCACTGATGTTTCAGGAAGGGTTTGGGCTAAATCCATTTGAATCAGGATCATTGTTTCTGGCTACCATGGCAGGCAATCTGGCAATGAAACCCGCAACTATATGGGTGATGCGCCATTATAATTTTCGTACAGTGTTAGTTGTGAATGGTTTTCTAGTCGCTTTATTTTCTTTTTTCACAGCATTGCTTTTACCAACTACTCCTGTCGTATTGATTGTTGTTGTAATGTTCCTCTCGGGTATGTTTCGTTCCATGCAGTTTAGTGCTATTACAACTTTGGCCTTTGCCGAAATACCACAGCAGCAGATGACTGCGGCTAACACATTATACAGTACCGTGCAACAAATGTCTACAGGAATGGGGATCGCAATGGGGGCAGTATTCCTGAGATTCTCTAATATGATAAACGGATATTCTGAACATTATACTGTTGCAGATTTTCGTTTGGCTTTCATCTTTGTGGCAATACTCGGTATTGTTTCTCTATACGGTTTCACAAAGTTAACTCCCGATGCCGGAGACGCCGTTCGTGTGAAAAAAAGAGACCGGAACGTAGGATAAAAATATTTTCATGCAGCTTTTACCCTTCTCTATTCATCTATAATAATATAGATACTAATCTGTTATGACTATGAAAAACTTTATTTTGTTTTTATTCTTATCTTTTCTATTCGTATCGTGTTCTGATAATAAAGCTGATGATAATATTGTTTACTGTACAGACGAGATGCGTATGATTGGTGTCGGAGTTAAGCATAAAGATGGGAGCCCTTATGTGCTGGATAGTGTAAAGTCTTTTATCGCAACAAAGGAAGGATTGAAGAACGTCAGTGTCTTCAAGGATTTTAATGATACATTTTTTCAGTATTGTCAGAAGCAGGGAACCTATCTTTTTGTAGGCGACGGATTCGATAGGCATTTTCCTGACTTTGTGAAGCCAACGAAGTGGAATGAAACCAAATTTATTGGGGAGGTTGACTTTGTTGGATATAAAAAAGATAAGGAGCTGTTTAGAAAGACTATTAAGGTTTATACAGATGCTTGTCATGTATTCTGTGATGAAAAAGATTTGGCGATAATTTATTTAGAATAAATATTGTGAATGTAACTGATGGCACAAAAGCATAAGTAGTGATACTTGTGCTTTTCTTTATGCTCTAAATATTTTATCTTTGTGCTTTCAATTACAATAAATCATGCAAAAAGATATAGACTTACGCATTACGCCAGAGCAGGCGTCAGATATCGAGAAAGTCAGACGCATCTATTCATCCCAGACAAGTATTCCATTAAGAGATATAAATTCGGTTCGTATTCTTCGTCGATCCATTGATGCCCGCCAACGAAATATTTTCGTGAATCTCAAAGTAAGAGGCTACATTAATGAAGAACAAAATGATCCGGATTTCCAAACTACTTATTACCCCAATGTAAAGCATTGCCCGCAGGCTATTGTCGTAGGAGCAGGGCCGGCAGGTCTGTTTGCGGCATTACGCCTTATAGAGCTGGGCATTCGCCCCATAGTGGTAGAGCGAGGTAAAAATGTTCGTGATCGTAAACGTGATACAGCACTGATGAATCGTGAGCATGTCGTGAATCCAGAGTCCAACTATTGTTTTGGTGAGGGGGGAGCAGGGGCTTATTCGGATGGAAAACTTTATACTCGAAGTAAGAAGCGTGGTAATGTAGAAAAAATTCTGAATGTTTTTTGCCAGCATGGTGCTGACACATCTGTGCTTGTTGATGCACATCCGCATATCGGTACAGATAAACTACCGGGTATAATAGAAAAAATGCGTGTGCAAATCATATTGTCAGGCGGAGAAGTTCACTTCCAAACACGCATGGATAAGCTGATTATAGAAGACGGTAGTGTAAAAGGAATAGAAACTAATATAGGAAAAGTTTTTCATGGTCAGGTTATTTTAGCAACAGGACATTCAGCCCGAGATGTTTATTATATGCTGTACGACCAGAAAATAAAAATAGAAGCCAAGGGATTGGCTGTTGGATTTAGAGTAGAACATCCCTCTCATCTGATCGATCAAATACAATATCATTGTGAAGAAGGACGAGGAGAATATTTGCCTGCTGCAGAATATAGCTTTGTAGTTCAGGCAGGAGGGCGAGGTGTATACTCATTTTGTATGTGTCCGGGAGGAACAATCGTACCATCGGCAAGTGGACCCAAACAGGTTGTAGTGAATGGTATGTCTCCATCTAACCGTGGCTCTCGTTGGTCTAACTCAGGTGTAGTGGTTGAGATTCATCCTGAAGATTTTCCTGAATATGAAAAATATAACGAATTGGCCTTGCTCAAGTTTGTAGAAGATCTGGAAGAATCGGCATGGGTACACGGAGGAATGACTCAGGTGGCTCCGGCACAACGATTGTATGATTTTGTAAACGGAAAGAAGAGCTCTACTTTGCCTGAAACATCATATGCTCCCGGAGTTGTGTCTTCTTCGATGCACGAATGGATGCCGAGATTTGTTGCATCGCGTTTGCAAGAGGCCTTCAAAAAAGTGGGGCAGAGCTACAAAGGATATTTGACAAATGATGCAATACTTCTGGCCGTAGAAAGCCGTACATCTTCTCCTGTACGTATAATCAGAGATCGTGAAACGATGCAGCATATAGAAATAGATGGGCTTTACCCATGTGGGGAAGGAGCCGGGTATGCCGGAGGTATTGTCTCTGCTGCAATGGATGGTGAACGATGTGCTGAAGCATTGGCAGAGAAGATGAAAAAGGAAAAAATATAAGATAAGCAACTCAGAAAAAATAGAAATTTTAAATCTCAATATAGCATGAATAGAAAAATCATTACTCTTTTATTGTTGTCGATATTGATAACGTCAAATACATTTGCCCAAACTTTTGCTCACGGTAGGTCAGAGTCGTACACATGGCCTAAGGATGAAAAAGTATTGGATAAACTCGACAAGTGGCAAGACCAGAAGTTTGGAATGCTTATTCACTACGGATTATATTCTCAGTTGGGAATTGTAGAATCATGGTCTATTTGTGGAGAAGAAGAAGATTGGATTCCTCGTGATTCTACAATTACTTATGATGCCTATAAACGAAATTATTGGAATACGATAAATAGCTTTAAACCCGAAAAACTAGATCCGGCTTCTTGGGCTAAGTATGGAAAAAAGGCAGGGATGAATTATGTTGTTTTCACAACAAAGCACCACGATGGCTTTAACTTGTTCGATACAAAGCAATCCGATTTCTCGGTAACGAAGGGTGCATTTAAGAATGACCCACGTAGTAATATTGCTAAAGAAGTGTTTAATGCATTTCGTAGCGAAGGTTATATGATAGGAGCTTACTATTCAAAACCCGACTGGCATTCTCAATATTATTGGTGGGATAGATACCCGACTCCCAACCGTAATAATAATTACGATATTGAAAAAAATAAGTGGAGATGGAACAAGTTCAAAGAGTTTACCTATAACCAGATAGAGGAACTTATGAACGGCGACTATGGTAATATTGATATATTGTGGCTCGATGGTGGCTGGGTACGTCCTGCACGTAGCGGAGATGCCGAGCGTGCCGGTAAAAATTATAGAGGAGCACAAGATATTGATATGCCTAAAATAGCAGCGATGGCACGTCGTTATCAGCCCGGTATATTGGTGGTAGACCGTACTGTTCCGGGAGAGAATGAAAATTATCAGACACCAGAAAGGGGTATCCCCGAAACACAACTCGATCATCCTTGGGAGAGCTGTATTACCCTTGGTTGGGACTGGGGATATGTACCGACAGATCAGTATAAATCACCGGCAGCTGTAATACATACCCTCGTGGAGATTGTAGCTAAAGGAGGAAATTTATTATTGGGTATCGGTCCAAAACCTGACGGAACATTGCCGGATCAGGTAGTTGAACGATTGGAGAAAATAGGTGATTGGACAATCAAGAATGGAGAAGCGATATATAACACACGCATTACTCCTGTTTATAATGATGGTAAAACATGGTTCACCCAAAGTAAAGATGGCAAAACGATATATGCTATTGTTTGCTTGGAAGAAGGAAAGCCTCTGCCTACTACTGTTGTATGGAAAGGTAATGAACCCGCGAAAGGAAGTAAAATAAAATTCTTGCAGACAGGGAAAACTGTAAAATGGAAGAAAACAGCACAAGGAATTGAAGTCTCAATTCCGGCAGGACTTCCTAAAGATCAGGCTGCTTTAGCCTTTTCTTTTGTAAAATAAGGATCGAACGAATTATTGAGGATGGGAGCTGAAGGATTTAATGATCCTTCAGCTCTATTTCTTTTGTTATACCTATCTCTCTTACAAAGTATGCATCGTGTGATATCACCAGAAGAGTTCCTTTGTAATCTTTTATTGTATCGGTGACAATATCCAAACTTTGAATGTCTAGATTATTAGTCGGTTCATCCAGAATAAACATATCAGGAGCTTTGTTATCAACTTGCATACAGCAAAATGCCAACCTCATTTTTTCACCACCACTCAAAATCTTGCATGGCTTGTTCCATGTATTATATGTAAACAAATATCTATGCAGTAAAATGCGTAATTCATCTTCACTCAAATGATATGAATTGAATTTTTGTAATTGTTCAAAAACCGTAAGTTCATTATCTATAATTGAATAATCCTGATCGATGTATAAGTACTGAAAATTCGATCGGATAATATGCCCTTGCTTAGGTTCTAAATCTCCAAATATAAGTTTAAGCAGGGTTGTTTTCCCCGTTCCATTTTCTCCTTTTATAACTATCCTTTCTCCACTTCTGATTTCGAAATCAAGAGGAATGCTCCATAACATCTGATCACTATAGCCAAAATTGATATTTTGGGCGGTTACCAATATTTTCCCGATATGGAGATTCGCATCGTCAAAATTTAATTTGAGGTCTTTTTTTTCGGGTAGCTGTTGGCGTAACTGTTTCATTTCATCCGCAATATTCTCCATTTTATTGGCATGAGTCTCTTGCAACTTTGCTGCACTCGATTCCGCCCTGTTGCGTATCGTATTTAGCATGATACGTGGAATACCTTTATCTCCCAGATCTTTTTTACCTCGTGCATCGCTTTTTTGTTTTCTTTCTGCTGTTTCTTTGGCTATATTTCGGGCTTTGCGAAGTTCTTTTTGCTTTTCTTCAAGTTGGGACTGTAATGCTTCTTGCTGTTCAGTTTTTTGAATTTTATAAAACTCATAGTTCCCTCCGTAAACTTCAATCTGATTGAGAGTGAGTTCAAACGTAAGGTCAATCAAATTGAGTAAAGTACGATCATGGCTTACTACAATTACAGTAGCACTACTATTTTTTATAAGATCATACAATTGCGCCCGACCAGCTTTATCTAGATGGTTCGACGGTTCATCCAGTAAAACATTGGCTGGAGAATGGATATAGGTTCCTGCTAAAAATACTTTTGTTTTTTCTCCTCCGCTAAGGTTTCTCATCATCTCAGATAGCTGAATATGAGGTAAACCCCATTTTGACAGGGCACTATACGCACGTTCTTCCACATTCCAATCATCTGCGAGGAGTGTAAAGTTGGTCATATCTGTATTTCCTTCTAATATTGCATGAAGTGCTCTCAATTTCTCACTGATTTGTAAAGCCTCCGCAACCGTGTAATGATCGTATTGTCCAAAATGTTGAGGTACATAATAGGGGCGTTCATCCTGATAGATAACTTTTCCTTCCGATGGATGAATACTTCCTGCAATGATACCTAAGAGTGTCGACTTTCCTGATCCGTTACTGCCAATCAACGAAACCTTTTGTCCTTTAGGAACAGAAAAATTGATATTATGAAATAAGGGCTCTTTATCAGGATGTATATATGATAATTGTTTTACGATAATACTCATAAACCTATTTTTTTAATAAATAATTAGCTAATTGTGTTTTATGGCATATGCCATGATAGTTGATGCCTTTGTTCAAAAGTTTGAACAAAATGCAACTTACATAAGAGTATCGATTGATACTTTTTATTCTTTAAAAATAGAGGATTACATGATATCTAAGTTTAGCAGACTGTGGATAGTCTGATATAGTTGAATACTGATTTAACCAAAATGTACCGGATAATCCGGATTTGACAAAATGGCTGTTACAACCATCGTATTACTTAGATATTCTCATTGGAGTATTTATTCGTTAATAGTATTGCAAAGGTAACAATCTTTTAGAGAATTCAATAAAGCAATATTGTATAATCGTAAAACTAGCTCTTTTATATAAAGATTTAATTTACAAGCAATGCAAGTATATACTAAAAGCACAAGGCTTCTGCAAATATTGCAAAAGCCTTGATTGAAAAATACTTCTTATTGCTTTACAGCTATCTAGTTTTTTATTTTTTTAGAACACTTAAGGCCGCCTCATAGTTCGGTTCATTTGTAGTTTCTTCTACTAATTCATTGTATAGCACCTTTCCATCAGCATCAAGTACTACTACCGAACGAGCCAAAAGACCTTTCAATGGGCCGTCAACAGTTAATACTCCATAATCTTTTGCAAATTCAGCATTTCTGAAAACAGAAGCAGGTTCTACATTATCTATGCCTTCTGCTGTACAGAAACGTCCGGCAGCAAATGGAAGGTCGGCAGAGATAGCCAATACAACAGTGTTAGGAAGACTTGCAGCTTCTTTGTTAAATTTGCGAACTGATGCAGCACAAACTCCGGTGTCGATACTTGGGAAAATATTTAGAATTACATTTTTACCTTTAAGATCTTTCAATGTAACGTCTGATAAATCTTTTTTCACAAGAGTGAAAGCCGGAGCTACTGAACCTACTGCAGGTAATTGTCCACTGGTATTAACCGGAGATCCTTTAAATGTTATTTTTGCCATAATTTTTTGTTTTTAAGCGTTAGTTAATATTATTATTTTATTTCGATAAGAAAATCTTTTTTAGGGTGACGCACTTTTTTTAGATTTACGAGCCAGTCATTATTTTCGTCACGATAACCTAATGGTAGTATTGTAACACTTTTGAGGCCACGTTCGTTCAAATTTAATAATTTATCTAGTGCATCATTATCAAAACCCTCCATTGGAGTGCTGTCTACTTTAAGCTCTGCAGCCATTGCCATTGCGAATGCAAATGCAATATATGACTGACGCGCTGCATGCTCGAAGTTCAGCTCGGCCGGACGCTGTAAATACGCATTTTTTAGTCTATCTGTGTAATCTTTATACTGGTTGGGGTCCTGCTTCCGGCCGTCTGTAGTGTGTTTGTATATTGTGTCTATGCGTTGTGCTGTATAATTGTCCCATGCGGCAAACACCAATAGGTGCGATGCATCGGCTATTTGTTGTTGGTTGAATGCAATCGGAACGATCTTTTCTTTTAATTCTTGATTTGTGATTTCTATTACCTCAAAAGGTTGTAATCCCGATGAAGTAGGTGCAAGCCAAGCTGCATCAATAATATCGTTGACTAATTTTTGATCTACTTTTTTTGAAGAGTCAAATTTTTTTGTTGCATATCTCCATTCCAAAGATTCTATTAAGCTCATATTGTTTTTTGTTGTTTTATTATAATTAGAAAATATTTATAGCAATTTGGCATTGCATTTACTCGTTATATTCAGTATTTTTTTTAGATGCTCCCGAAGTGTTACCAATTCCTCATCTCCAATCTCCAATGCTTTCTTCATTGCCGGAGGGATAGATTCTGCTTCTTTCTCCAAAGCTTCACCTTTTTCTGTGATAAGAATATCAACTACTCTTTCATCTTCGGAAGAACGCTTGCGGATAAGGAATCCATTTGCTTCCATCCTTTTCAAGAGTGGGGTAAGAGTTCCGCTGTCGAGCCAAAGTAATTCGCCTAGTTGCTTTACTGTTACCGTTTTATATTCCCATAAAACCATGATGACGAGGTACTGTGGATAGGTGAGTCCTATCTTATCGAGATAAGGACGATATATTGCTGTAACTTGTCTCGATAAAGCATATATCGGAAAGCATAATTGATTATTTAATTTCAAACTATCATTCATTATTTTAGTTTTCCTAAATTTGATTGTGTAAAATTAAATATTATAAAATGTAATTGAGCTCTTCTAATGTTAAATAAAATAGATATAGAATTAAAGTATGAGATATAGAGGTTGTTGATGAAAAGGGGTTTATCCTTTGCCCGATTTAGATCTGAATGTAATAACCACCTCTTCGAATCCCATCGCTTTTAGGATAGGTTTCAATAGGTTTACTGCATTGTCTCTGCTTTGGCTGAGCATATCCAGTTGTTTGGCCTTTTCGTTGAGCTGTTGTTCTGCAAAGGTGTATGCTTCATCAACTATATCCGTTGATTCCCATAGACCGAATTCCATGTCGTATACTCTCGATTTGGAATGATCAACTTTTACATGGCATATTTCGGGAGAGGGGAGTTGCAGGTGTATTGTTTTTTCTGAAACAGTTATGTCTTCCGGTTTTAGTTTGGTCAGGTCTACACAGCATATCACTTCTCCATATATAATTAGTCCAGTTTTTGCGTTAGGCAGCCATCTTCGAATTTTTTTATACTCCATCATATCCTGAATACTATACTTTGTTACTTCAAGATTGCCTAGACTTTCTATTTCTTGAAGTACCATATTGTGGGATATCTGTACCGTAGCATTCTTTTTTGTATTAATGAGGTACATCACCATTATACCCAGAATGATTCCTGTAGCGAGTATAAAGATCTGTGATCTTAATGTCTGATGTTTTATATTGATCGCCATAAGCGTATATTTTATAGGATTTTTCAGAAACCTCTTCCGGCGCCACCGCCTCCGAAGCTTCCGCCTCCTCCGCCACCAAAGCCACCTCCGCTGCTCCAGCCACCTCCCGATCGTCCGCTTCCCCAACCACCATAGTAGCCACCGCCTCCACGGTTGCGTCCTCCCGAAGATGGACCTCCCTTATTGTTTCGGTACGAAATATACAAGATAAAGAGGATGAATAATATGATAAAGATTTGTCCGACAAGAGAACCTTTATCTCCGTTATCTTCATCAGCTTGGAACTCTCCCGATAGATATTTTATTATGGCTCCGATAGCCCCTTTGGTTGCATTATTTAGTGTTACTAATATTTTACTTCGATTATAAAACAAACAGATTATATATTTTGTTTCTTCCTGATTGAAAGTATTGAGTCTCTGGAAAGAAGCAAAACCTTATAATAAGAAGAGTCTGTTTTGTTTGCTATATTTCCATATGCAATTTGTATCTCATGTTCACCTTGTTTCATATATATAGTATCTTTATTAAGAACATAATAAGGAATCGAAAACAAAGAATTGCGAATAATTATTGTGTCTGTCACCTTATGTCTTTTTGTACTGAAAATATCTTCTCCAAGAGCCCAAAGTTTATATGGTTCGCCTGCTTGACTATTTATTTCCATCTTCACTCTATAACTTGATAAACCAATGTTGTCTCTAAAACGGGCATTCAGGTAGAGTGTTTTACCTATAATTAATGTGTCAATATGCGATGGACCTCTTTTAGTAGAATCATTCAAAACTATAACCTCTCCATTTTCAAGAAGTAAGGTGTCATTGGCGTTGAATCTGACGTCGGAAACTGTCGGTTTTCCAGCTCCTTCATAGTCATCAATTTTAGCACATGAAGAAAACCATACGGCAGGAACTACAAGTACAATTATCAATGTTATACACAAATTTCTCATTCGTTCTATTATTAAGTTTTCAGATACAAATGTACATGATAAATATTAAATTATTCTATTTATAAGATATCTCTCTGATCTTTTATTGGTAGAATATCAATATAATGCAGATCTTTTTACCAAATAAAAGTTAACTCTTTTATTTAAAAATAAAAGGACGAGTAATAGTTTGATTTATAATACTACTTTTGCTCGTCACAAGGAATCGAGTTAGATGATATCCCATCGGAAAATAGCAATTGTGTTTGTAAGTATTTTCGTCAGTATGATACTGATGAAGCCTTTTCACTTTATATTTACAGACCATAGCCACTATTGTGCAGAGACCTCATGCTCATCGCAACAGGAATTATCCGACCAACATCATGATTGTAGTATCTGCCTTTTTTCTTTTTTCAATTTTACTCTTCAGAAGTTTGGAAATATCAGGCAGCTAATTACTGTTTATGTAACAACGCTTATTATTTCAGATCGGGTTATATTCTTACCCCAACTCATCTCCGATATATCCACACGTGGTCCTCCTGCCTATATTTCTTCATATACAAACTAATTTTTCAGCAGAGTGTTCTTTAGCTTAGAACATTATTCTCGTATTTGGTAAAGCCTGATACGAAGATCAATTTTATATTATATATTTATTAACTCTATATAACTGTTTATCTGTATTGTGTATACAAGATAAATAGTTCCTATTCGTATATAATTATGAGAACAATATATACATTCATTCTTTTCCTTTTTACTGTTACTTCTATATTCGCAAATGTCCCTATAGATAGTAGGACATTAGCAGGAAAGATAACTGACGGTATCGATGGCGTTCCACTTATCGGAGTTAGCATCTACCTTCCCGAACTGAAAAAGGGAGCAATCAGTGATGAAAACGGAAATTATAGTATAGCTAATCTGCCGGCTATAAAAACAACGATACAGGTCAATTATGTCGGACATCAAACAATTGTTGAAACTGTCGACCTTAAAAATACTTCTACTCTTGATTTCGTAATGAAAGAATCAAATGCGGAGATTAACGAAGTGGTCATCACAGCTCTTACGGGTAACTCGCTAATAAAACGTACACCCTCGCCGATATCCTATATCTCTAAAAAAGAGCTTATGCAACAATCCTCTTCGAATATTATAGATGCTATAGCGAAACAGCCGGGCATAGCTCAGATAACCACAGGAAATGGGATATCAAAGCCCGTTGTAAGAGGACTTGGGTACAACCGTGTTGTAGTTGTCAATGACGGTATTCGTCAAGAGGGGCAACAGTGGGGAGACGAGCATGGTATAGAGATAGATGCACAAAGCGTGAACTCTGTTGAAATACTCAAAGGTCCTGCCAGTTTGATTTACGGTTCTGATGCTTTGGCGGGAGTTATTAATTTCTTACCCGAACCTATCCTGCCCGAGGGGACAATAAAAGCCAATCTGATGAGTGAGTATCAGACTAATAATGGACTGTTCAACTATTCGGTAAATGCAGCGGGCAATAATAGCGGGTTCGTATGGAACTGGCGTTATAGTGATAAAATGGCTCATTCATATAAAAATAAGTACGACGGCTATGTTTATAATTCAGGATTTAGAGAACGGGCTGTGTCCGGGCTACTTGGTATTAACCGAAGCTGGGGCTATTCGCATCTTAGCCTGGATTATTATCACTTGACCCCCGGAATAGTAGAAGGTGAGCGAGACGAAGCAACCGGAAGATTCCTGAAACCAGCTATTATAAACGGAGAAGAAACTGAAGTTGTGGCATCTGATAGTGATAGCAAATCATACGGAAAGCAGATGTCTTATCAGCAGATATATCACTACAAAGCAGTACTGAATAATAGTATTATAGTGGGAGAGGGGAATCTGAAAACAATTATTGGTTATCAACAAAACAAGAGGCAGGAGTTTGAAGAAATTGCAGAACCTGATACTTACGGTTTGTATTTTCAACTTCATACAGTAAACTATGACATTCGCTATACGCTGCCTGATATCGCGGGTTATAAATTTGTAGCAGGCATAAACGGTATGTATCAACGATCGTTAAACAAAGGATCGGAGTTTCTGATACCTGAGTATAATCTGTTTGATATAGGAGCTTTTGTACTGGTAAGTAAAAATATAGGAGCTCTTGATATTAGTGGCGGATTACGTATCGATCGCCGTTATAATAAGGCTAAAGCATTGTTTTTGAATGAACAAGAGGAGGTTGTTACTCCATCAAGCCCCGATGCTGAAGAAAAGTTTCATGCCTTTTCCCGAAATTTTATCGGTGTTAGTGCCAGTTTAGGGTTAACTTATCAGTTTTCGGACGAATGGAATACAAAGTTGAATGTGTCACATGGATTTCGTGCTCCAAATATGAGCGAGCTCGCATCTAATGGTGCTCACGAAGGTACAATTCGTTATGAAAAAGGAAACAGTGACCTAAAGGCAGAAAATAGCTGGCAGGCTGACTGGGGGCTAGGTTACTCATCTCCGCTTATTTCCGGTGAGTTGTCTCTGTTTGCCAATAGGATAAATAACTATATATTTTCTCATAAACTGTTGGACACTAATGGGGAGGACTTGCTTACCGATGGCTATAAAACATATCAGTTTGTTTCGGGTGATGCTCGTATTATGGGTGGTGAAATCAGTGTTGATATACATCCTGTGGAGCAACTGCATTTTCAGAACTCGTTTTCGTATGTAAGTTCTGTACAGCTAAACCAGCCTGATTCTACAAAGTATCTTCCTTTTACACCGGCTCCTAAGCTTATATCTGATATTCGTTACGATCTGATACGTCACGGTAAGAAGTTACTTAACAATACCTATATCTCTTTTGGGGTAGAAAGCAACTTGAAGCAGAGCAAAGTTTATTCAGCTTTTAGAACCGAGACGCCGACACCTGCCTATACACTTTTCAACGCTTCAATAGGTACCGACTTTGTCCACAAGGGGAAAACGATAGCTTCACTCTTCTTCGCTGTGAATAATCTGACAGATAAAGCTTATCAAAACCATTTGAGCAGATTAAAGTATGCCGACGAAAATTCTGTGACAGGAAGGCAAGGGGTGTATAACATGGGGCGAAATTTCAGCTTGAAACTTCTGATTCCTTTGTCTTTCTGAACAGATAGGCTATAACTCCAATTTATAAAGAAGGCAGCACGAGTGATAGTGATTATCATCGGGCTGCTTTTATTATACACTTCACATAATTCTGATCTATATACCTTTTAATGAAAAAGGTGACAAAAGTAACAGTTATTTCACTTTTTTTATTTGTAACTTTTCTGTTACCTTTTCTTCTATTAGTTTGTATATAGATAAATAATTCTGTAAACAATAATATTGGCAAGGTTGAATTATATTATAAATCGAAGTGATGTACAGGAGTACTACTTTATTATAGTAGTAATTCTTCCGTTTATTACTTAGAATGTTATTCTCATTTATATATAGATATATAGTCGAATATATTATTTAAAGTTTTTTCTTTTCTAAGATTTAAAATTACATTGGCTTCAGTATCTATAAGGTGACCATTCCACCCATCAGGACTTACAAATGCAACATTATCATAAAATGTACTCACAAGTTTATATTTGAAAGGTATCTTTATCTGATTATTCTTGTCAATATATCCACAATATATCCCTTTTGATGCAAAAGCCAAACCACACAAAAAGGGCGATATATTATCATACTCACATGAGATCACTTGTTGTCCTAGCGAGTTAATCATTCCCCATTTGCGCTTATCATAACTACAGACAGCAGCTAGATCGTCATGAAACGAATTAATCCAATTATATTTTAAAGAGTCAGCAGTAAGTTCTCCCTTATTAGAATATATAGACCAATCATATTTTCTTCCTCCTTTTTTATCTACAATAGCAATGAACTCAAAGTTTATCCTAGCTTCAAAATTTTTATGGAAATCTATGGGGTACACATATTGTTTACTTGTTAGCTCTAGGACGAACTTTCCTTGAAGATTAATAAAACCATGTTTTTGTCCAATACACACGTAAGAAACCCCATGTGAAAATTCGGTCATACTATCATATATAAAAGGTAGTATAATATTTCCTATATTATCTATAACACCCCATTTTTTATCCTTTTTAGCAGAAAATATCTGATTAGGTGATTGTTTTATCATACTATAGATAGGCTGAATAATCATCTTTCCAAGCACATTGATGATACCATACTTTTTCCCTTGTTTTACTGAAGCTAATCCATCTAAAAAAGGAGAGACATCATCATATATAAAGTCTGTTACCGCAATATTCTCAGTAGTAATATACCCCCATTTCTTATTCTTTTTAACAGCAATTTTGCCTTCATTATATGGAAAGTAAACCAGATCATATTCGCAAGGGATCTCAAAATCTCCTAATTTATTAATAAAGCCCCATTTTCTTTTTTGTTTTATTGGTGCTAATCCTGATTTAAAAGGTCCGATTCCTGAAAATTTTATCATTTTTGTCATTCGAGGTATCAAATATTTAGATGTACATTCTTTCTTTATTAATTTGAATTTGCTAAAATTTCATTTCACATTATTAATCTTTGTATTAGACATTTCAAGAACCGAAGTATTGAAATTTAAATAGGGCTCTAAATCATTTATTATACGCTTCATACAATTGGTCTGCATAATCAACATCTTTACTTACATATATTCCGTGTCTGTAATAATGAGAAAGATAATAAACAGCTAAAACACATCTCATCTGAGCAGATTTAATTAATGAGGCTAGAGCTAAGGCTCTTTCATCATCTTTAATATTCTCTAGGAATAGCCACTTTTCTCTAGGAATTAGTGTTGTTTTCTTGTTTTTTTGCATATATGATTCCCATGTGTAAAAATAATCATCAGGTGAATTTTATTTTTCTGCCATATATAACTC